>Ga0315338_1002370_pt1 | contig 18951 bp, 23 predicted proteins | sample ASW8metaG_FD_204518 | JGI IMG/M metagenome (GOLD analysis project Ga0315338, IMG submission 204518) | Ammonia-oxidizing marine archaeal communities from Monterey Bay, California, United States - ASW #8 | ecosystem: Environmental > Aquatic > Marine > Coastal | place: USA: California | collected... | reverse complement strand
CGACATTCATGCCGGTGAGCGCATCGTTCTCCTCGGCCCAAGTGGTGCCGGCAAGTCTACGCTGCTCAGATGCGTCAATCGCTTGGTCAAGGCCTCCTCAGGATCAGTTGAGGTGTTCGGCACAGACATGGTGACAGCGCCTCTGCGCGAGGTGCGAAAAATTCGCTGTGACGTGGGTATGGTATTTCAGGGTTTCAATCTGATCGAACGGATTACTGTACTTGATAACGTGCTGATCGGGCGATTGGGATATCTAAGCACCCTTAGGAGCGTCATGGGTTTTTACCAGAAGAACGATATTGCAGAAGCGATGTATGCACTTGAAAGAGTGGGACTCACCGATTTTGCGCAACAGCTTGCGATGAATCTAAGCGGTGGACAGCGACAGCGTGTCGCTATCGCCCGCGCACTGGCGCAGCGCCCGAAGGTCCTTCTCGCAGATGAACCAGTATCAAACCTGGATCCAATACTTGAACTCGAAATTTTGGGGCTACTGAAGAGCCTTTGTGAGGAGGATGGGATTACTAGCATTACTTGCTTGCATTCTGTCGAACTTGCGCAGGAGTTCTCCACACGGATCGTCGGTATCCGCGATGAGAAAGCAACTGTATTAGAGCCAGGTGAGTTCACGCCAGAAAAACTGCATCAGATTTATGGGGCTTAGCCGTGCCGAATAGAACAGGCTCTTTCGGGTCACATCGTTTTAGACTAATCATCAAGTATCTCTTCATCGTTTGTGTTGTCGCGATTTATATTTCCGCGATGTGGCAAACGGAAACTAATCCGAAGGCCTTCATCGAAGGTGTTCCCGACCTGATCGATTTTGTTGGCTTAATGTTTCCACCGCACGTTGTTGATTGGAATTCCCCATATTTTTATAAGGCCGACACCAATATAACCCAGCTCCTATGGGCAGCTGTCGAGACCATTCAGATGGCCATCATGGGAACGGTGCTTTCAGTCGTGTTTGGTTTCATGCTCGCGATGTTTGCGGCTCGTAATATCACGCCGAATGTTTTCATTTATCAAACCACCCGAACCATCTGCGATGCTTCCAGGGGTATTTCGGAACTTGTATGGGCACTGTTGTTTGTCGCGATGGTAGGACTGGGTCCATTCACCGGTGTGCTCGCACTCACCGTTCATAATTCGGGCGCATTGGGGAAATACTTCTCGGAAGCCATTGAGGCGATTGACGTCGGCGTAATTGAATCGGTGGAATCGTCGGGCGCAACCCGGACCCAAGTATTTTTCCACGGCATCATGCCGGAGCTACGTGCCCTCTTTTTAAGCTATATCCTCTACTATTTCGAGCACAATCTCCGGCAGGCGACCGTATTGGGCGTTGTCGGTGCGGGAGGAATCGGCATCGAACTGCTCTTATCCATAAGATATTTTAACTTCGACACAGTGCTGACGATTTTGATCATTATATTAGCCATGGTCGTCGTTACCGATCGACTCAGCGGCTTGATTCGGAAACGATTGGTGGGTGGCGAGATTTTAGTGGTCGCCTAGAGAAAGAAAAGAGATGCCACTGCCCAGCTCCACACCAGCGCCTGATCAACTTTTTTACCTGCGGGCCTCGAAACGCAGGAAGACCCAGCTGCGCCAAGCGCTGATTGTCCTGGCCATTGCGCTAGTGACCTATTGGGCAGCAGTCGGGACGGAGACAAGCATAGGTAGGTTCATCGACGGGCTTTACTACGGGTATGATTTCTTAACACGGTCACTACCCCCTAGCTTTGAAGAAGCGGATCGAATTCTTCCCCGACTATTTGAAACCTTAGCCATTGCATTGCTGGGTACAACCTTCGGGATCCTCCTTGCTTTCCCATTGGCAATCTTCGCCTCAAGAAATATCGTAAAAAACCCGCTGATTTATCAATCGGTCCGTTTTGTTATTGATACTTTCAGAGGTATTTCTGAAATTGTTTGGGCTTACCTACTGGTATCGGCGGTCGGGCTTGGACCGTTCCCTGGCGTTTTGGCTTTGACCATCCACAACGCTGGGGCGTTGGGAAAGTATTTTTCCGAGACGATCGAGAGCATCGACCCCGGAATTATGGAAGCAGTCGCAGCTCCTGGTTCCAATCAGATAAAACTCTTTAGCAGGGGGATTTGGCCCGAACTGAAGCCACTATTTATCAACTATATGTTTTTCTATTTTGAAGCGAGCGTACGGCAAGCAACCATATTAGGTATCGTTGGCGCAGGAGGAATTGGTCTCGAGTTTATCATAGCCATCAAGCATTTTAAATATCCAGTGGCTATGACAATTGTGTTCGCCATGCTTCTTCTTGTGGTGGTGACAGACCGTACCAGCGCTTTTGTAAGGGGTCGTCTCGTCGGCAGCGACGGAGCTCAGTAAACGGAGTCAATCCGACTGCCACGGCCTGACTACATAGGGTCCCCAGCCGCGGCGAAAACCCAAGACCCGCGACGAATAAGCGCGAAGCTTGAAATTTAAACTATGACAACGTGATGTACACAAATGAACTGTTTGCCGTACATCCCATTCAATGACCAAGGATACGTGGTGCCGGCGGCGATGGCGAGGCGACTCAAGGGCCCTAACGTGGAGGGCCAATTATAACCACCGCGGCCCGCCTATCACCCGCCGCAATTGCAAGGTCCCTGTTCGAAACCGCCAAAGGGCGCCATTTTCACATTGCGCTGACACTCACGCTCGAGCCAGCGGCTCGACCCAATACGGTTGAGGTAGCCGTAAACGTAAACCTTCAGCAAGGTAGAGGGATGGTAAGCCGGTAGGCCGGTGGCTCGAAGTTCGACACCTTCAAAACCAAGCGCCTCAAGGTCGAGTTCATCGACAAACGCTTCGACCAGCCGTACCGGATTGTCCTCAGCGATGTAGTCGTTGAGACGTTCGCGGGACAGTGAGGCTTGCGCTCGATTTTCACCTTCAAAGAATCGGGGCATTTATTCTCACAAGTTGTGGACCTATGATCAGTAAAATCCACCCGATCGTTTCTACGCAGCCTGGGCCAAAAGCAGTCATTCGACGAATTCGATCAAACACGTAAGCCAGATTCAGCCGCAACGCGGCCTCACTGATTATGCGTTGCGGTAGAGCGTGGCAGGAAGACTCCCCTTCCCTAACCCTTCCCCACGTGTTGGGGAAGGGTTAGGGAAGGGGCAGGGAGGGATCGGGGAGGGGAAACTACACCTTCGCCTTTTGCTCCTAAGTCGGCATCGGATAGGCGAGCTTGCATGCCGTGCCACGTGTGAATAGCCTTCGGACTACGAGGTAAAGGCCGACGCCAAGCGCTTTGTGTTTTTGTCTTCTCTTGGGAACATTACCCTCGGGAGGAGAACTCGTGCGCTTGCATGCGGCCGACCCGCGGAGTGTGACAAGCTGTACCTGGCTGGAAAGACGGACCCCGGAAAGTCGGATATGGGTGGTCCGGAACAAAAATCGTTGGTAAAATCACGGCGCCTCGTGTTTCATCCAGGAATTGTCGGACGTCGGGAGCGGAACGCTTTTGAGACTGCCTGGGCCATGCAGGCAAGTGTGGAATTCGTCATCATAGGAGACACGCACAAATGTTGAAGGGAAAGAACGCAATCGTCACGGGAGCGACCAGCGGCATCGGTCTCGCTATCGCGCAAGCCTTGGCTGCCCAGGGTTGCAATCTTATGTTCAACGGCTTGGGAGACTCCCGAGAGATCGAAAATCTCCGGCGCGGCATCGCCGAGAATTTCGGAGTTAAAGCGAGCTATCACGACGCCGACCTGAGTAAGCCCGAGGAAATTCCCGCTTTGATCAAGGCCGCCGAGGACGCGTTTGGCCGTCTCGACATCCTGATTAACAACGCGGGCATCCAATACTTGTCGCCGATTGAGACGTTCCCGACTGAACGCTGGGACGCGATCATGGCGATCAACTTGTCCGCGCCCTTCCACACCATCCGCGCTGCCTTGCCGGGGATGAAGCGGCAAGGTTGGGGCCGCATCGTCAACATCGCCTCGGTGAACGGCTTGGTCGGCTCTACCCACAGGGCGGCCTACGTTGCCGCCAAACACGGCATCCTCGGCCTGACCAAAGTGGTGACTCTGGAGATTGCCGAGGCCGATATCACCTGCAACGCCATTTGCCCCGGCAAGGTGCGTACCCCTTTGATGGAAAGGCAGATTGAGGCGAGAGCCGAGGAGTACGGCCTATCCTACGAAGCCGCAGCCATCGAGCATGTGGAGGAGAAGCACCCGTCGAAAAAATACGCTACGACCAATGAGATCGCGGCGCTCGCCGTGTTCCTGTGCGGCGAGGACACCACCAGCATAAACGGAGCCGCGCTGCCCGTGGACGGTGGCTGGCTGGCCTGGTAACCGCAGGCCCGTATCAACGCCGCGTTCGTACGATCAGCGAACCATGTTACCGTGCTTGTCGATTCCAGTAAATTTGCCTCCAACTTCATTTACCGGGTCGCCCCGTTGAGCGACGTCGACAGGATCATCACCGATAGCAAGATCGAGTCGGGCATCCGACGCGCCCTGGAACAGGCGGGGCCGGAATTGATTATCGTCAAAAATCGCTAGCTCGACCAATTTTGCTGTGATCCAGGTGCGCCTCTATCGCAAAAGTTTCGCTAGGAGAACGCGGCCCTCCCAGGTTAGACAAATGAAGTGAATAGTCCTTCGATCTGCTCCATCTCATCTATAAGTCTGGACAACTGGTTGGAGTGGGGGATAAGGACCATGGGATACGGCAGCCGCGTTCCATTGTCCGCTGATTCCCTCAGCCAGTCCTTGAATAAGGCTTCCTTGTCCGCAAGGGTGCTCTCGAACCAGTCAACAGGACGAAGTTCCCGTCCGTTGTGGGTTATGGGCTTCCAGGCGCTGGCCGGTCTACTGAAACCGCATTCCGTAAGTCCGACCGAAAATCCGCCTAGGTTGTAACCTTCGAGGAAGTCGGTGGGATAGACATCCCCGACCTTCATCACCCGATGGACATCGGCGACACCAAGGTCGTCCATGATCTTGAACAACATGTAGGGCCAGGGCCGTGCCAGAGAAACTTCATCGGCTCCGCAGTCGGCGTCGATCAGGTGGTTATGGCCGAAGTTGGCCATGATGATACGCACTGCTTTGGCGTAGTAACCGGTGTTGATCCCGATCTTGATGCCTTTGTCACGGAGGCCCTCGAGCATATCGATAACGCCGTCGAAGGGCTCCGACCGGCCCGGCAATTCATCGATCTCAAGAATCCGCTTGAACGCCGTATTGAACGTCTTCTCGGCGTCGTCGTGAGTCGGTTCGCGGCCGTGCTTGATCTTGAACTCCTCGGTGATGGACGGAGTGGTCAAGATTTTATACAGATGATCCAGCTTGCGGGTCGCCATGTGAGGCAGAATGACATCATAGTCGGGATCGATGCCCCAAACTTCCTTTATGCTGAATTTCAGGGTGTTGATCGGGCCAATATTGCCAAGCCCCGTCGCCTCGTCAACGCCATCGCAGAGCGTTCCCCCCAGGTCAAAAATGACCAAATCTACCAAGCTCTTACTTCCCATATTTCGTTTTGTCCTTTTCCTCTTTGAACACCGGAAAGCGTATAATAGCACAGCAAATCATCACAATATAACAACCACTTCACCTAGGCGGGCGCGTATAATCTCTTCCAGTTCCTCTCAAACTGAGAAACGTGGCTTTAACAGCTCAAACGCGACACCTCTTCAAGTCCCTGACCGTTGACCTCGCTTGCGACTGGGAAGCACAAAGGTTACTGTATAAATTCCGATACCAAGGTAGCCAAACGATGTCCGAGACCACGCCAGCAACCCCGATTGTCCAGCCACCGATATTCGTTTGGCCGCCTCGTCCGATCGCCGCGCTCAAATACCTGGGCGGGATTCCTGGTTATTTTGTGCCACTCAATTTGCTGTACATGGGACTCGCGATCATCACCTGGTTTGCGCTCACGCCTGATCTCGCCCGCATGGCAAGCTTAGAATGGGACTGGATCGCTCTAGTGTATGCTCGGAACCTAGGTTTCACCTTCCTCGTCTACGGCGGGTTACACCTATGGTTCTATTCGTTCAAGCGTCAAGGGACGCAGTACATGCTCAATCGCCAGGAACCGACCGCCTTGGATCGTCGGTTCCATTTCGGTAACCAGGTGCGAGAGAACATGTTTTGGACTGCAATCAGCGGTGTCGGGATTTGGTCTACCTATGAGATCATTACACTTTGGGCGTTCGCAAACGGTTTCATCCCCATGCTGAACTTCGATACGCATCCGGTTTACTTCGTGTTGCTCTTCTGTGCTATTCCGATAATTCGGGACGCGCATTTCTACTTCGTGCATCGGCTGCTGCACTACCACTTCCTCTACAAGCGCATCCACGCACTGCACCACAAAAATGTGGACATCGGCCCGTGGTCTGGAATGTCGATGCACCCGGTGGAGCACATCTTCTACTTCAGCGGCGTTCTACTGTACTGGCTCGCTCTGTCACACCCCTTACACGCCATCTTTCATTTACAGCAAACGGGGCTAGCACCGGCGCTCGCGCACTGTGGGTTTCACAAACTTAAATTCCGCAACGACAACGGATACAGTATTGGCCAGCGCTACTTCCACTACCTGCACCACCGCTATTTCGAGTGCAACTACAGTGGCGACGGCACAGTCCCGCTCGATAAGTTGTTCGGTACATGGCACGACGGCACGTCGGAGGGTCATACGGCGATGCGCGAGCGCCGGCGGCGGGCTCATGGGTCCTAACCTACGCCCCACCGGGAGTGAATTGGCGACTAGTTTGTTACATCCGCGGTCTCGAAGAAATCGCCGATGAGGCAGCCGCGGCGCATTAAGGATTGTTTTAGTCACAATACCTCTTGTAGGCCGAGCTAGTTATGCTCGTCATCTTGTTGTATCTACTTCCAGCGATAGGATCATTCCGAAACTTCGCCTTCGATAAACCAGAAATGGTCGCGTCAATTGTGGGAGCAAGCGTAAACATGATTGAGCAGCACTATAGCCACTTGAAGGTTTAGGACAGCGCAGAACTGCTAGCCAACTAAAACAGACATAGTGCAACAAGCCTAAATGAAGGGAACTTTTATGGTTTACAGAGCTAGCGAGCTGAACAAGAGATGACCGTGATCAAGACCATCGTCTTCTGAGACGGCGAGCCTTTCGATCCATTGCCGATGAGCGATATCATGAACAAGAAACGCGTCGTTTACACCGACCCCATGTGGGCGGTGACCGAAGACGGCCGCCTCGACAACGGGCGGGCGGCCTCGGAACAGGAAATTCTCGGTCCCGGCATCGAAATTGACCTCGGCCTTTACGAGGATGGCGCCTTCGTCAAGGACGGTCAGCGCTTCCTCGATCACCTAAAAGGGGCGGACGCGGTAGTCATCTACCGGGCCGTTGTGACACCCGAGATGGTTGAAGCCGTCAAGCCGACGTGCAAGGTGGTGGCCCGCCAGGGTGTCGGCTTCGACAATCTGAATGCCCCGCTGTTGCGCGAACACGGCTTGTTCGGGCTCAACGTGCCGGACTACTGCGTCGACGAGGCCTCCACCCATGCGGTGACCCTGGCACTTTCCCTGGAACGGCATCTGTGCGTGCAAAACGACCGTCTCAAGGATGGCACTTGGAATATCTTCGAGGGCGGCTATCCACGGCGTCTGAACGACCTCACTGCCGGCATCGTCGGCTTCGGCCGCATCGGTCGCGCCGTGGCCCGCAAGTTACAAGCGTTCTACGGCACCGTTATTGCCTATGACCCCTATATCCACGGCGACCAGATGCGGGGATACGGGGTCGGCAAGCAGGATAGCCTGGGAGGCCTGCTCACCGAGTCCGATCTTGTGATGCTGCATAGCGAGCTCAACGAAGAGACCAAGTTCCTCATCAATCGCCAGTCGATCACCGCGATGCGGTCGGATGCCTTCCTGGTCAACGGTGCCCGCGGCAATTTGGTCGAGCCCGAGGCGGTGCTGCAAGCGCTGAGCACAGACGCCATCGGCGGCTACGCCTCCGACGTCTTCACGCCCGAGGATCCGAACGAGCACCCGGTCAACAAGCAAATCCTCGCCTTCGACAACGTCATTGTGACCTCCCATCGGGCATTCCTGTCGGCACCGGCAGAGGTCAGCCAGCGGCGCCGGGTGGCGGAAGAAGTCGCCCGCATCCTCAACGACGGTCAACCGCCGCTGTTTGGTCGCCTTGCCTGAGCTGATTGAACCCTCGGTCATCGTCCGCGCCAAGCACGAAGGCGCTGATCAGCCGTGTAAACAGTTGAATTAATCTCGGAACGCTCATTCAAATTCCCCGAATGACGTGGTCGAGCGCCAAGAGCGAAAAGCGTAGCATTGACCACTTCTGGTCGCCATTAGCGGCTTGTGCGGAAGTGAACTGTCTTTCGTAGCCCGTTCTAGAAAAATCCGGGATTTCTTGCCATTGCCCAATTAGTCCGTAATTGCCGAGGCCTTGTAGGCGTACCCTTCCGTTGAACCGAACAGAATGACAGGAACGGGGCAGCAGATGGTCAGCAGCCTACGCATAGCGACATTAGCGTAGAAGATTTCGGGGGCTTGTAAAATCAGGGCAAAAACTGCCCAACAACAGCCAAACCTCAAAGTGAAATGACGTAATTTCGTTTGTGCCATAGCGCCCTGGAGGGATACGGTCAGTTGCCTCATAGGACTATTCTGACGGAATGTGGTGGGGTTGGGAAGGTTATGGAGGTCTTCGTTCCATACCTAAAAGACACCTTAATTGCATTTATAGATTAGATTTTGGTTGTCAGATTTAAGGGGGTGTCCAAACCCCATGAATCCTTGTGATTCATCTGTTTGAACCTTACAGAGGATTACAGAGGATGTTTATTCTCTCAACACCCCTTGTAGTTTTTCTTCACACATTCTCGGGCAATTTTTATTACCAGAATTTCCACCACGGTTTGGGTTTCAGTTTTAGTTTGAGTTTACCATTTACCCAAGTGCCTTTCTGCGCTCGTCCATTGGCATAGGTTTTGGTGCCTTGCCCTTGCATCTCACCACTCTTCCATTCACCGACGTACTTGTCCCCATTGGCATAGGTTTTAGTGCCTTTCCCGCTTGCCTTTCCATACTTGTATTCACCGACGTATTTATCCCCCTTGGCAAAGGTATAGGTGCCTTGCCCGTGGTAATTGCCATCCTTCCATTCACCGACGTATTTGCCCCCTAAGGCAGAGGTAAAGGTTCCTTGCCCGTGCTCTTCGCCTTCCTTCCATTCACCGACGTATTTGTTCCCATCTGCATAGGTGCCATCGGCAATGGTAAGGGTGCCTTGACAGTTATTCCACGACCTGATTAATGCTCCTACAGCGACGACTGGGGTACGAGGAACCAAATCTGACTTGCCAGGGATGAATGTTGGGTTTGTCTCCACATCTGAAATAGAACCAGTTGCAGGACTACCCGGACACTCAGGCAGGGCAAAACCTTCTCCCGCACCTCCCAAAAGAACGGCAAGGGTCACCAGAATGGATAGAGTCAGATGCCTCATAGGACTATTCTGACAGATTGTGGGGGGGTTGGAAAGGTTGGATGGAGATCAAAGGGAGTCTAAAATTTGTTTGTGTTTTTCCGCTGCCTCATCAGGTGTGAGCAGTCCCTCATCAACAAATTTTTTTAGCTTGGATAGACGTTTCGCAATTGTATCGTCATCCTGACACCGAGGTGGAAAAACGACTTGTCCGGCAGATGATCGAATTGATGTGCCGCAACGACGCGCCGCAGGAGGCTTTCGAGCGGCTGGAATTGACGCCCGATTTTGAAAGGTTGAAAGTTGAAAATGGCTAAAACAATTGAGCAGTTGCAAAAACTCGTAAACGACTTCAAAGCGCTAACTTTGACAATGAGTGCCGCCGCCGGGTCGGGTCATGTAGGCGGCGCATTGTCCGGCGCCGAATCACTGGTCGCCGTGTGGTTCGATAAATTCAACCTTGATATTGAAGACCAGAATCGAGACCGCTTTTTCTTGGGGCCCATGCATTTTACCCCTGGCATATATTCACTGCTTGTCAAGAAGGGTTATCACGATTGGAAGGAGACTGTCGGATACCGGCGTATTGGTAGCCCGTTTGAAGGCCATCCCAATGCTTTAAAAATCAAGGGCTGGGAGCTTTCGGGCGGTTCCCTCGGACAGGCGCTAGGTGTTGCCGTCGGCTCGGCCATGGCCGCTAAGATTCGCGGCAAAAAACATTGGATTGTGACCCACAATAGTGACGGCGAATTGCAGGAAGGGAGCATGTGGGAAGCCATCATGTACGCAGGAACGCACGGTCTCGACAACTTGATCAGTTATTTCGATATCAACCGTATCCAGAGCTACAACCGAATCGAGGAGTGCAGCGAGGTCGAACCGGTCGTAGATAAGCTGCAAAGCTTTCATTGGAATGTTATCGAGGTTAATGGCAATGATATCGAGGAAGTTATCGACGCCTACGACAACGCGATGGCGTTGAAAAATGGTAACCCGACCGCAATCGTCGGACACACTGTGATCGGGAACGGGGTCTCGTTCCTGGAGGACAAGGTTTCATCCCACAACAAAGCGCCCACCCGGGAACAAATTCCCGCGGCCCTGGCTGAAATTGGCACGACCTTTCCCCACCAAGAGTTTTTCAAGCTTACCGATGAATACCAAGCCAGGATGACGCGCGAACTTGACGCTAGCTTGCCCGATTTTGGTCAGAACTACAGATGGAACAGCGGCAACGACATGCAGGTGGAAGAAATCTGGACCGGCGTTGGAATTTCGGAAGGATTCCGACTATGCATGGACAGCGACACGAATGTCATTGCCGTGACCCAAGATTCCTACAAACTCATTGGGTTCACCGACGAAGACAAAGAAAAGTACGGAAAGACCAATCAATTCTTCGACGTTGGCGTCGCCGAGCAGAATATGTCAGTAGTTTCTGCCGGCCTTGCCAAGGAAGGATTTACCCCGATTACTAACGGTTATGCAACTTTCGCCCTTGGACGCGCGTATGACCATATTCGGGTAAGCGTTGCCCATGCCCGCTATAACGTGAAGTATTTTCCTACTGAAGGGTTGCTCGGCGGCGATGGCCCGTTTCACGAATGCTTGGAGAGCATCGCGCTGGGCTATTACATGCCACACATGCAGGTCCAGTGGCCGTGCGATAGTATAGAGGCTAACAAGGCCACATTGACGGCAATCCGCGACATAAAGGGGCCTGTTATCACACTTCAGGAACGGGGACCGAAGCCAGTCGTGACGAAAGAGGATACCCCGTACCACTACGGACTCGCCAACATCATTCGTTACACCGGTAGGCAACCTAAATTTGTTGACGCCTTCAAAACATGTCTTTCCACGGACTGGACGGAAACGAAAGCGGACATCACTATCGTCGCCTGCGGTTCACAAGTGAGCGAGTCCCTTCAGGCCGCCGTCATTCTAAAGGAGACAAAGAACCTGGAAACGACGGTCGTCAACTTGCACACGCTTAAGCCGCTGGACAGGCAAGGCCTCCTCAAAGCGGTTCGAGGCTGCCGGGGCATCCTGACCGTGGCCCAGCAACAGAAAACGGTGCTTGGTAACATTGTCGCCGGCGTTGTTCTTGAAGGTGGCATGAAGAATGTCCCCACTTTGAACAAGTTGGTGATGATGGGCATCGACGACGGCTACGGGGGCACTGGCAAGCACCAAGAGTTAGTCCAGCATTACAAATTGGCCGCCGAACATATAGCCGCGGCGGCGATTGAATTGTTGGATGCTTAGGTCATTCACCGGCGGTGGGTTGGGTTCCGCCAGGTTGGGGCTCAGGGGCGGCAACGCGTGTCACCTCGTGGGTCGGACATGAGGTCACGAATGATCGTCGGAATCACGGATCATTTTCGGCCGCCCTTTGCTATAGAGGAAAAGGCTTTAGGGGAGGGCGTAGAGTTCATCGATTTTAATTCCCGAAACGAGGACGACTTCGATGAAGATGCCCTACGCAAAGTGGATGTTCTTCTCGTCTATCACGCGCGCGTTTCCGAAAGGACCATCGAAAGGTTGGACAACTGCAAGATCGTCGTTCGTTACGGCGTCGGCGTCGACAACGTGTCACTGAAGGCTCTGAAAAATAAAGGCATACCACTCTGCAACACCCCCGACTACGGTGTCGAGGAAATTGCAGCTACCGCCGCCGCCCATATCCTCAATTTGTGGCGCCGAATTTCGGCCTATGACCAAGCCAGCCGGAACCACGTAGATAACTGGGCGCAAAACACCATCAAGCCGATCGTCCGAATCTCGGAAGGCACACTGGGCGTCGTCGGGATCGGACGGATCGGCGCTGCATTAATCCGTTACATGGCCCCTTACGGCTGCCGTATCCTGGGGTTCGACAAATATCAGCCAGCAGTGCGCGCAAAGGGAATTGGTTACATTCGAGTGGAGACGCTGGATGAACTCCTGGCAGAATCAGACTTTATTAGTCTGCATTGTGTCCTGACGGAGGAGACAACTGGTATGGTCGATGAAAATTTTATCAGCGCCATGAAACCAGGATCCCTTCTCGTCAACACCGCCCGGGGCGGCCTGTTTCAGAATCTGGACGTTTTGGAAAAGGGTTTGAGGAGCGGCCGCTTGGGGGGCCTGGGCACGGATGTCTTGCCCGAGGAACCGCCGGGAGACCATCCCCTGATCCGCGCCTGGCGTGATTTTGAGCCGTGGCTAGAGGGTAGGCTCGTTATCACACCTCACACGGCCTACTATTCGGAATCCGCTTTATATGACATGCGGTTCAAGGCGGCCGAAACGGCGGCGTTGTTCCTTGACCAAAACGAGTTGCGAAATCGCGTCGTATAAAATTTAGAGGACCCAAAAAGAAATTGCACAACTTCCGATATAGATTAGGAAATTTGGGACGATGAGCCCGCTTAATTCGCCCCCCCCAATAATGTCTGCTTTTGGGGGCAAAGCGGACGTAATTCGGGGTGCGGCTAAACGTCCGTTATTAGCTAAAAGAAAACAATCGGCGCATTGGAAAGGAGTGGCATGCTGCAGCGTCTGCTTGGCCGCGATTATCACCGGGCAGCCTTTCAGAGCCCGCCGCCTCGCCAAAGTGTGAGGGCGCTGAAAACGCAGATTCCGCTCAGCACGCCCAACATAACATCACGCTTGCGAAGCAAAAAAACGGCCACCGCGACTGCAACGGCGATGGCACGATCTTCCATAGGCGAGGCGCCGAGTCCGCTCGGCGCAATGAACACGGCGCGCACCATCAGGCCGCAGACCAAAGCGCGGGTGACGCAGCCGAACCAGCCGAAGATTGGCATGTGAACGTCGATTCTACCGGCGACGACGACCCCGAAAGCCCGCCAGGCCAGGGTGCCGAGAAAGGCTATCAAAAGCAGCAACCAAATTGACCCGGTCATTTCGCCGCCCCGCGCTTACGCCATTGTCCGCCGATAATGAACCCGGCGGTGCCGGCGCCGACGCCGCCGATCAGCATGCCCCAGCTATGCGACCATTGCATTGCCGCCGGCACGGCGACGACGCCAAGAAAAACTGCCCAATCGTCGCCGCGGCCATTGGCGACAGTCATGATCATGCAGACGAAAAGCGGAGTCAGAAGCAGCAGCGACAGTGCGATCGGTTGCGGCATGTCACCGACGTAAGCGAAGCCGAACGCCGCCCCAGCGACGCCACCTGCCAACAACAGCAGACTGAAGCCGACAAAATAGGGTTCCCGGTCCTGAGGCGCGAGTTTGAAGCCCTTGATCTGCAGCTGGGCCCAGCTGCTCGGCGAGATCAGTTGCCCATAAAGGAAATGCTTAGCGCGCAAGCGGCGCTCTTTGCGGATCAACGGCAACGCCGCCACAACCAGGGGCAGGGTCCGCATGTTGACTATCAGGATTGCCGTCAGCATGACCAGCGGCCCGCCGCCGTTAGCGTAGACCTCTGTGAAGGTAAGTAGCGGCGGCAAGGCCCAGATCATCAGCACCGAGAGAACCGTCACCGCGAAATCGAGCCCGCTTTCCCTTGCCATGGCGCCGTAGCCGACGAGCGCCGAGGCAAGCGCCACGGCTGGCAGGCCGGCGCAATCCCTAACACCGGAGATGAAGGCTGGCAATATGCGCCCCGTCTAGTGAATAGGCTAGTGCAAATTCTAGCGCGTATCCGTACTTACTTCTAGCATTCCCCTGTAGATTATTCGGGAGACAAACTTTACCGAATTTACCTGAAAGCGACTTTGTTTTTTGGAGAGAAAGGAGCAAATCCAGAGCGCCAGTGATGTATCCATTACAGACACCATCAGACCAAGGGATGCCCCTACCGCATTCAGTGATTAGTTGATTGCCATCTTGAAACTCAGCGTCAGCAGTAGAAATTACCAGCACCCCAACCAGCGCCGCGAGTATGATGCGTTTCATGGTGTGCTTCTTATATCACCGGCCACGGGCAGAACCCCGTCGATGCATTGCCGGACTGATGGGAGAGCGCGGGGAATTCCCTGAGCCGTAGGTTTTCACGAAAGACCTCGCACCCTTCGCCTTGGGGGCGCCGCTGTCGGCCTTTGCCTTGTCGCTCTGGGCCTTATCGGTGGCGATCCGTTTGCGGATTTTTCTACTTCCGGGCTTCCGGTTCGGGCGCTTGTTTTTGGGCATGGCTTTTCTCCGTTACTGCTCAAGAATACTAGCGCGGCTCGGTATAAGCCTGGCTCACTATGGCTTTCGGGGTGATACCAATCCTGGCCTTGTCCTGGTGGGAATTGAATATTCCCACAAAAGTCTGCTCAAAAAGCGAAAAGGGGGGGTGGGGCCTCTCCTCGCCTTTACCCTCTAGATGGTCGCAACATGAGTGGTGATTGGCTAACAATTTGAAGTTTATTGAGTACGGGTCCGTTCGCAGGCGGCGATCAGCGCCGGTACAATTTCGTAAAGATCGCCGTTAATACTGTAGTCGGACTCCATGTGTATAGGGGCTTTAGGATCGTTATTAATAGCGACCACTGTGCGGGAGTCCTTTATACCGACGATGTGCTCGATCTGGCCGGAGATGCCGCAAGCAATGTAGAGATTGGGCTTGACCGTCTGGCCGGAGAGACCAATGCGGCGGTCCACCGGTAACCAGTCGACGTCACCGGTCAATGGCCGCGACCCCGCAACCACCCCTTCAAGTAGGTTGACAAACCGAAGGCAACGTCCAACATCCTTATCTGACACATAGTATCAGAAAGGAAACTATGTATCATTAGAAATTAAGCATGGCACACCCTATTAGGGTTTCCGGGCGGCGGAAAAACCCAGGCCGTGATTTAGGTCCGCTTTACCCCCATTAACGGCAGAGTCCCGTATACGGTGCAATTATTCGAGACGCGTAATCTCTCAGACGCTCAACGCGTTGCGCGAGAGCCGCGACAAAAACGCCCACTGTCTCGCCTGACCGATCGTTGGCTTAAGTTTGGCGAACCTCCGGCCAAGGACAATATCTACAATCTTTCTCCGGATATGTGGATCAAGTCACAGGCTGGTCAATTGGTGCTTTTCCCATCCTATTTTTGGCACGGGAGGGAGCCGTTTCAGTCCGATGACCCCCGGTTGACGGTGGCCTTCGATATTGCGGGAAAAATCTAGGTCGTGGACACATCGGTTAATAGGAAGGCAGACAAATGAAGATGAGTATTTGGAAAGGTGTTTTGGCCGCAATGGTGCTTGCTGGCTGCGAAATAACATCAGCTTCGAAATTGGGAACAGGAGAAGACATTATAAGATTTCAGAGCAAGTCGCCCTATAGCTTTCAAGAAATACTTGATGGATTGAATAACGATAAAGTTGTCGAAATCACAGCTGAACTTAAATTTCCAGCGCATGTAATCAATACAGAAAAGCGTGTTCCTGCTGTAGTGATATGGCATGGGTCTGGTGGTGTCGGGGCCAAACATAGAGCATGGGCTGCGTACTACCGTAATCTTGGATTTGCAACTTTGCTTCCAGATTCATACAGTGCACGCGGGGTTTCATCTACTGTAGGAAATCAAACTAGTGTTTCAAGTAAGATGATGGTTGTGGATGCGTTTTACGCACTTGAATTTTTGTCAAAACATAAAAATATTGATCTAAATAAGATTATCATAACAGGTGGTAGCAAAGGCGGAATGGTTGCCTATAGCACTGCTTTTGAAGCCTTAAGAAGTGTGGTGATCGATGGGAAAACAAAATATGCCGCACATCTTCCCCTTTATCCAGCCTGTTTCATTAAGTACAGTGAGGTGAAACTTACTGGGGCTCCGATTCGAATATTTTCGGGAGCTGATGATGATTGGGTTGGATACAAAACCTGTGTGTCTGATGCGCAGGAGTTTTCGAAATCTGGCTATGATGTCGAAACGATTGTTTACAAAGGAGTTACTCATGGTTTTGATAGACACGATCAATCTCTAAAATATAACGCAAATGCGAACAGCTTTAGCAAATGTAAGATCCGTGTAACCAAAGACTTGGTAGAGCTTGATGAAGTGACTGGTTTGGACTTGGGGATAAGAGAGAATGCAAAAAAAATGATTAAGCAATGCACGACTCAAGGTGCGACTTATGGTGGGAATGCTGAAGCGCTGAAAAAAACTCAGCAGTATATCAAAGATTTTCTGTCCCAATTATTCCAATTCTAGAGAATGTCAATTTTGAGGAAATGACGTCCTGATCTCCTACCAAAAGTTCCTTTGTGTCTGGATGGCCGCCATCGGCAAGCGCTATGCCCGGCCCCTTTTCGGACCCTGATCTGATATGGCCTCGGAATTTCTTTCCTCCGCCTGCCCCCACGATTGCCCCAGTACCTGTGCGCTGGAGGTTGAAAGGTTGGACCCAAATACCATTGGCAGGGTTCGGGGGGCTGCCGACAACGACTATACGCTGGGCGTTATCTGCGACAAGGTCTCAAGATACCACGAGCGCATCCATCATCCCGACCGCCTGAGCCGTCCTCTGCGGCGGACCGGGCCGAAGGGCAGCGGCGAATTCGAACCCATTTCGTGGGACCAAGCGCTCGACGAAACGGCGGCCGCCTTTGTGCGCGCGGCGGAAAAGCACGGTCCGGAATCCGTCTGGCCTTATCATTACGCCGGCACCATGGGCATGGTGCAGCGGGACGGTATCCACCGCCTGCGCAACGCCATGGGCTATTCGTCCCTGGACGAGACCATCTGCGTCACCTTGGCCCAAAAGGGATGGATCGCTGGCACCGGCGCACTCTGGGGCACCGACCCGAGGGAGATGGCGTACTCGGACCTCATCATCATCTGGGGCACCAACGCTGTCTCCACCCAGGTCAACGTCATGACCCATGTCAGCCGCGCCAGGAAGGCGCGCGGCGCCACAGTGGTTTGCGTCGATCCCTACCAAACACCGACAGCGAAGGCTGCGGATATCCACTTGGCCCTACGCCCGGGGACCGACGGCGCCTTGGCCTGCGGCGTCATGCACGTGCTGTTTAGGGAAGGTTTCGCCGATCGTGATTACATGGCGCGCTATGCCGACGACCCAGAGCGCTTGGAGGCCCACGTTAAGGACCGCCCACCCAAATGGGCGGCTTCGATTACCGGCCTCGCGGAACACGATATTGTCGCCTTCGCCCGGTTGTACGGCCAAACCCAGCGCAGCTATATCCGTGCTGGGTATGGTTTTTCCCGCAGCCGCAACGGCGCCGCAAACATGCACGCCGTGGCTTGCCTGGCGACCGTCACCGGCGCTTGGCGGAATCCAGGCGGCGGCGCCATGTTCATAAATGGCGGCCTCTTTGACATCGACCAAACGCTGATCAAAGGCTTGGATGTTGCCGACCCGTCGGTAAGAATTCTCGACCAATCCCGCATTGGTCCGGTGTTGACCGGCGACGAAGGCGCGCTTCGGGGTGGCCCGCCTGTGACAGCAATGCTCATCCAAAACCAGAACCCGGCCATGGTGGCGCCGGAAACGGTGAAGGTACTGGAAGGGCTCAGGCGCGAAGACTTGTTCTTGTGCGTGCACGAGCAGTTTATGACTGAGACGGCGGAACTAGCGGACATCGTACTACCGGCGACCATGTTCCTGGAGCACAACGACATGTACAAGGGCGGTGGCCATGTCTACTTGCAAGTTACCCGCAAGGTGGTCGAGCCATTCGCCGAGTGCCGCTCTAACCACGAGGTAATTTGCGCGCTCGCCCATCGGCTGGGCGCGGACCACCCGGGCTTTTTCATGACCGCATGGGAGCTTATCGACCAATCGCTCCGCGCCTCGGGCCTGCCCGGTGCTGAAGAAGCGCACCGGCTGCGCTGGGTCGATTGCTCTAAACCGTCGGACGAGATGCGCTACCTGAACGGATTTGCCCACACCGACGGACGTTTCCATTTCGCGCCCGACTGGGCGGCCTTGGGTCCCGACTACGCCATCATGCCGCCGTTGCCGGACCACATGAACAACATCGACAAGGCGACCGACGAGCACCCCTACCGGTTGGTGACGGCGCCGGCGCGGCGGTTTTTGAACTCGACCTTCACAGAGACGCCGACCTCGCGGCAAAAAGAAGGACGGCCGACAGCTCTGGTGCATCCTGACGACTGCCGTGACTTAGGGTTGGAGGACGGCGATCGGGTGCGCATCGGTAATGCGCGGGCCACCGTCGTCGTTCACGTCCGTCCGTTTGCGGGTTTGCAGTCAGGTGTCGTCGTCGTTGAGGGCATCTGGCCCAACAAGGCGTTTGAGGGGGGGCTCGGAATCAATGCCCTGACCAGCGCCGATCCGGCTCCGCCCGCAGGGGGTGCCGTCTTCCACGATACTGCCGTGTGGCTCGGCGCCGAAAAGGGTCGGGGCCGATGAAGGCCACAGGCGCTCATGTCGTCGTCATTGGCAACGAGAAGGGCGGGGATGAACCGTGGGGTCGCAATATTGAGTGTGCTGGAAGAACCATTAAACGTGAATCTTGATCATCAC
>Ga0315338_1002369_pt1 | contig 18955 bp, 17 predicted proteins | sample ASW8metaG_FD_204518 | JGI IMG/M metagenome (GOLD analysis project Ga0315338, IMG submission 204518) | Ammonia-oxidizing marine archaeal communities from Monterey Bay, California, United States - ASW #8 | ecosystem: Environmental > Aquatic > Marine > Coastal | place: USA: California | collected... | reverse complement strand
GATCTTCCGGAGTTCGTTGACAACACCCGGATGGGCAAACACCCGGACCCGTTTCACATAATCATCAAACTGTTCTCGAGCCAGGGTACGTACAACCGGTGAAATTTCGCCGAGCTTGCGATAACACGCCTGCTTCGAAAAATAGACTTCCACATTGAACTCCACTTCCCGGGAGACCGGGGGGGCGTCCAGCAGTATCTCATGCGGCGCCAAGTTCATTTCTAATGTTTGCCCTGCAATCTGAGCAAACTGCTTCGCCACGGAAACCAATTCACAATATGGCCTTCCTGCCAGGGCAAGGTAAAGATCTTTATCTTCAAAATAACTGCACTGCGCAAGACGCTTGTAGAGCCGTCGTCTTAATCCAAAAAGGCCCTCCAGTAATTCTGCGGACCCTGTACCTTCGGCCGCATTTCGCAATTCGTCAATCATGGCCGTTTCACGGGTCCGGAAAAGAGCATCCAGATCAAGCACTTCATGCAATGCATAAAAGGCCCGCTGCAGCATGGCAGTTGCAGCGCGCACGGCATGATGCCAATACACCTCACTAAACATCACATAACGGGCAAACACCATCATTTCGGCAGCTGTTTTTCCCTTTTCATTGATCGCCAGAGAAGTTCCAGCTTCATTGAGGCACAATGCACCGATCAGCCGCTCCCTGTCAAAATTTCGCCCGTAGGGCACTCCTGCATGAAGGCTATCGCGATCAAGGTAATCCATCTTATCGATATCAATTGGCCCAGAAAGAATACTCGCGAGTATCTGTTGACAGGGCGTCTGCGGCTCATCACTCAATAGTGCCGTGACATCCCTGGCAGAAAGGCCCCAATCTTTGACAAGCAGTTCTCCAATTTCACCCTCAAGAACAAAACTATTGGCAAAGAACTCGTGGCGGGGAACGCTCGGCAAATCGACATCCTCAATGGCATGACAAAAGGGCCAATGCCCCAAATCGTGTACCAGCGCTGCAACGATAAGCAATTCTGCACTCTCCGCCGTCACCACCTCGGAAAATCGCTCGTCGTAAGAAAGACGCCTCAGATAGAGTAGCGCGAGTCGATAGACGCCCAGCGCGTGTTCAAACCGGGTGTGGTTTGCTGCCGGGTAGACCAAACCGACCAAGCCCAACTGGCTAATCTCTTTCAGCCGCTGAAACTCCGGGGCATCAATCAGCCGACACACCCGCGGGGAGAGCGGAACGTCAAGTTCAGCAGGAATGCGAATTTGTGCTGCTTTACTATCAAGGAGTGCGATTTCAGGGATCTCTCGGATCATGCGCATGGTTTAAACACCAATGACTGAAAAACCCATCATCATAGCCAGCAACGTCGTGACACCGACATAAAAGGCAAAATGAAAGAAGCCGATTGCATAATCGAGTTCCAAACAAGCGACTGCCGCGCTGGCTCCTACAAAACCGAAGATCGGCCCCAAAAACATCCACTTCCACAATTCATTGGTCCATTCCGAATCGAGTTGCGAATAGACAAGCCAGCAGAGAATATAGACCAGAGTGCAGATGCCTGCCCTGATCCACAACCCGCGTCCTTTGAAGGGCTCCAATTCACTTTCCCTTAAAAACCAATACCCCACAAGCACCAGAAGTGGCGTGAGCAAAACCAAACCCAAAGAAGCCGCAAGATACCGGGTTGAATCATCTTTTCCTTGAAACACCAGGGCGACGACGACTGCCCCCAGAATGGCCATTCCAACACCACCGACAACCCACCAGCTGACGCGCGTCTGATCTCGTGGTATCGGCACCAAGATCAGTTCACCCTCTCTGCCTTTGGCTCCTTGTTCCGAATGGAGAGGCGTATGGATCTTGACTTCTTCGTCCTTGGTAGGAATTTGGATAATGGCCTTGCATTTAGGACAAGGTCCTTTTTTCCCAGCGAATTTCTCACTGACCTTAAATCGCTGATGGCATTTGAGACAAACGACGATAATCGACATATTACGCAGACCTGTCGTTACCTTAATAGTGAGAATAGATAAGCAGCGTTAAATGATAACGTGCAAGATACCCCGAATGGGCCCGTCTATACAAACGGAGGTATTTTTTTAACAACTGACATGAAAAACAGCAAATGGTATGTCCGCCCTTCGCCCCTCCCGTCGTGAGGCACGGCGGTTTGCTCGCACACCGCATATAGCCGATTACCATCCCCGATTACGATTCCTGGGACCCGATTATGATTCCTGGGACCCGATTATGATTCCTGGGACCCGATTATGATTCCTGGGAAAGGTCATCCTCGTTCAACATCACAAACCCTTTTGATGCGAGCGTTTCTTGCGCCATTTCAATGTTGTCCACCATCAACGCCACCGCCTCCCGGCCCAAAATCGGATACGCCTGCACAATGTTGAGCTCCGCCTGCAAGAGGGCGGTACAGATCCTTAAAAGCGGCTGTGACTCACCCGGCAGCACAACACCGATCAGGTCGCTTTCGATCATCGCCAGTCCGGCACGCTCGAGGACTTCGCGACCCTGTTCCGGATTACTCAAAAGAAAGCGGACAAATGCGCACTCTGCCGAATCGGTTATCGAGAGTGCACAAATACGGACGTTTGACCCCTCAAAACGGCGAACCACTTCGAGCAACTGGCCAACACGATTTTCCAGAAAGACGGTAAACTGCCGGATGGATGGATAGTCGCGACCACGGATCGTAGAAAACTCGGTGCCAGCTCCCTCTCCAATACTCATGGATTTGACTAAGCTATTAGGAGTTTTATAAAGGGTTTCATTCGGTCGCGCTACTTGGCCGGACACTATAGATGATTCCAAACACCAAGTCAACAAACCGTGCAAACATCTCCATGCTTTACGAACATCAAACCGAGATCCGGGTCCGGTATTCCGAGACGGATGCCATGGGACGCCTGCACCATGCCAATTTTCTGAATTATTTTGAAATCGGGCGAACCGAGCAACTTCGCTCCCTGGGTCAGACCTATCGGGAATTCGAACAATCCGGTCTCTTTTTGGTCGTCATCAAAATCGGTGTCCAATACCATCAGGCTGCCAACTACGACGACCTGCTGCGATTATATACACGTACAATGCGCGTGACCCATGTTCGCATTAATCACGAATATGAAATATTCCGCGATGAGCAGCGAATCGCCAGCGGAACAAGCACACTTGCCTGTGTCGACCAGGAGAGTCGCATCCAACGGATCCCCCAATGGCTTACGACCGGCCCAACGACTGGCAAAAGCCGACCCTGATTTTTCAGTTCCGGAAAGTAGGCGGCGGATAACAGCGCACGAATCTAAATTCGAAACCGTAGTTCGTCCCCCTCTCGAGAAAGCGCTTTTGGCTCTCTGCGCCCCTAAGATGCAGTCGGTTCCGATTTGGAACCGAGAAAAATCAGGAGAAGTACAATAGAAGGTTGTTCGCTTCGGTAATCCAGGGGAGCTACAGTTCTACGAAGCTGCCGTGGCACCAGGGGATTGGATTCGCGAGAGTTCTGTCAACTGCCGTACGACCTCCTTTGGATCTCCCGTAGAGCGAAAAATATTTCTCTGTCGCTCTGACCAATTGGGCCGTGCTGCAATATCTAGGCAACCCTCAAGATAACTCTTGCAATCAAGATCCTCGGCGACCGGTCGCAGTTTTCTGACGAGTTGCTCAACCCTTTGCTTCGCAGAAAAAGATTCGTACGTATCAGTATCAACCAACATTGCCGCCAAACCATAGCGAGATGCCCGCCATTTATTTCCCAAGACCAACATTGGATGGCAATCGTGCTGGTAGGCGCCTTGGTCGATATCATCTGAGAGTGCTTTGACGAGACACTGAATCAGTGCCGTGATTGCCAAGGTATCCTGCAAATTTCCAGGCATGTCACAAACGCGCACCTCTACGGTACCGAAATTATGGTGGGGGCGAACATCCCACCAGATTTCTCGAATTGTGTTGATGAATCCCGTATCGACCATATGATTAACCAGCCAGACGTATTCACTCCAGTTCCGCATCAGCGGAGGCAAACCGGCCGTCGGAAGCCCTTCCATAATTTTTGAACGATAGGAAGCCAACCCAGTATCGCGCTGTTCCCAATAAGGACTACTACTACTGAGGGAAAGAATCGTCGGTAAATGCCGCATGATTCGGTCACAAATCATGACCGCTTTATCCCCGGAATCAACTCCTACATGGACATGGAGTCCAAAAGTGACAAGACGACGAGCCATATCCTGCAAGAGATCCACCAAACGATGGTAACGCTCATCATGAGTCACCTCCTGGTCCTGCCAGCGTGAAAACGGGTGTGTGGCTCCCCACCAAAGCCTCAATCCCATCTGGTCGGCCATCGATTCCACGGTGGTAAGATGCCTGCGCAGCGACTCATCCGCATCAGCAACGGTAGTGCAGATTTCAGTATTTACTTCCAGAACAGACTGCATCAATTCCGGTTTGATACATTTTTGATTTTCTTCATTGAGATCAAGTCGGGTGAGCAATTCACTTATCGAACTACTCAAATCCATTGTCTGCTCATCAACAATCCCTAATTCAACCTCAACGCCGATCGTAGGGGAATCGTTGCCCCGAAAGCTCACGGTACTCATTTTTCTAACCCAGCTGGTTTTGGTGATTGTCCACTGACGATTCTCGGCTGTGACCATGCCACAACGCTCCGAGCAAGAATTTTCGTACCCATGGCAATTGCCTCCTCATCAACATCAAAAGAAGCTGTATGCAATGGCGTCTTTTCTTTTCCAGGGGATGCGGTACCGAGTCGTAACATTGCACCTGGAACATGCTTCAGATAAACCGAAAAATCTTCACTGCCCATACTTGGCCGAGGAATTTGTACGACTTGCCCCGGCCCCAGAAGTTCGCCACTAACGCCTCGAAAAAGCTCAACAATAGCCGCATCGTTATAAATCGAGTCGATCTCTTGAACAATCTTTGCGTCGATAGAGACCCCTGTCGATGCCGCGATACCCTGACAAATCTGATGGATTTTATTTTTGGAACGCTTGCGGACCGCGGTATCAAGCGTCCGTAATGTGCCCCACAAATGCACCTGCTCCGGAATAACATTGGAATGTTTGCCACCTGCAATACGGCCAAAGGAGATCACCACGGCATCCTGGCTATCGGTCACTCGGGGTATTGTCAAATACAGTGAATTGATCAATTGCGAAGCGGCTGCAATTGGATCTTCTGTGTCGTGTGGCCGAGCTGCATGCCCACCCCGCCCAGTAAGAACGATGTCTAATTCATCGCAATGCGCTGTGGCAACACCATTCCGCAATCCTACTGTCCCTACGGTCATGGTCGGATCGACGTGCAAGGCCATGATTGCCTGAACCCCTTTTAGTGCACCTGCAGCAACCATCTCAGCAGCACCCATGGCAGTCTCTTCGGCTGGTTGGAAAACCCCCCGAACATGTGTCGGCCAAGGCAACTGCCCCGCATTCTTCAAGTCCACTAAAGCGAGAATTGCTCCAAATAGAATGGCAGCATGGACATCGTGTCCGCAGGCATGCATCAATCCATCATGACGGCTTCGATAGGCAACATCCTTGGCGTCATTAATGCCGAGCGCGTCAATGTCAGCCCGTAGTGCAATCTTCTCACAGTCTGTTTTACAACTATCAACGATCAGACCCCGGCCGTCTGGACCAATCTGCGGATCCAAACCATGTTCGCCGAGCAGTTGGCACAGGTATCGGCTCGTTCGATATTCCTTACCACTTGCCTCAGGGTGAGTGTGGATGTGCCTGCGGACAGCAATCACCTGTTTGGCTCGCGCGTCAATCGCTTGATCGAGATTAGTCTGCCAGGAAAAATTCATTGACGGGATCCACAGATATCATGGTGAGTGGCCTTAGAGAAACACTCCTTACGATTCTAACATGCCAGATACGTGCCGCCCAACTACCTACCGGGGCAGAAAGCATTGGAGGAAAATCAGGGGCCGTTATCTCTATCCTGCTTCCTCACAATGGCTCGGCCGAGCCACCAGCCCCAAACCAGATAATGTAAAAGCATAAAACCGCCAATGGCCAGCAGCAGAACGAGGACCGCCGGGTTTCCACCGCTGCAACCGAACAGCAGAACACCAAACAGCCCAACTCCCAAGAACGCAAAAAATATCGCCATGAAATTCCCCACCGAAGTCCGCGGAGGCCTCGCTGCAGGAGGAGGAACAGGGCGAGAGGGGCCGCACCCACCTTCACCTGGGGCATAGGGAGGCAATTCGCAGGAACGGTCCTGATCCTCAAATTTCATTCTACGAATTCAGGTTCGATGTGCATTGGAATCACGCCCGCCTGATATCCACGATGCAGTAAAGTCGCCACTGCCTCCCGGCCTCGGCTGCCGAAATCGAGAGTCCAATCGTTGACGTACATGCCAACAAATTCATCTGCTTTATCCCGATCGAGATCCCGACCGTATTGCAGCGCGTACTGGAGCGCCTCGTCGCGATGATCTAAACCATACTGGATACTCTCTTTCAATAATCGATTGACATCACTAATCACATCGGGGCCAAGATCCTTGCGGATCGCATTGGCCCCCAATGGCAACGGCAGGCCGGTATCCTCATACCACCACTGGCCCATATCGACAATTAATTTCAGTGCATGATCCCCATAGGTGAGTTGTCCCTCGTGGATGATCAGCCCCGCCTCAATCGGGCGACCCTCAAAGCGACCTTCCCGAACAGCCGGGAGTATTTTGTCGAAGGGAACAACGACATGGTCAAAATCAATCCCCAGGCAGAGCCGAAGCGCAAGATACGCAGTCGTGAGTGTTCCCGGTACCGCAATGGTTTTGTTTTTCAAATCCTCTACGGCGAGTGCATCTCTCGCAACCACCATGGGACCATAACGGTCTCCCATACTTGCTCCACAAGGGCAGAGCATGTAGAGATCGGTCAGATGGGCGTAGCCGTGCAAACTGACCGCAGTCAACTCCAGATCCCCGGAAAATGCCCGACGGTTGAGTGTCTCAATATCGACCAACTCGTGTTCGAAGTTATAGTCGCCGGTATCGATCTTCCCATTTGCCAACGCGTGGAACATGAAGGCATCGTCGGGATCGGGGCTATGGCCCACACGAATTTTTTGTCCAGTAGCGTTCACATCGACCTCTTATAAAAGGGAGATAGTCAAGGAGGAAAGGGAGTGCCAAATCCTTTCCCAGATGCCCCAAAGGGAGGCTGCCCGAATCCGGAGCAGCTCTTATTCTGTCCAATCCCGCTAGCCGGTCAACCGTGGCCCCTTTGCCTAGTACACCTGCTCCGTCATCATGATGCGGTCCGCCGGGCCGTTACAGTACGAAAAACCACTCGATCGTTAGGCATGCAGCTAGGCAGTACCAAGATCATTGACACCTTTGCAGAAGCTTTTGGCATGTGGTATGTCCGGCTTCTGGTCACTGCTTTCGATGCCCACTGGCTGGATGCGGCTCTTCGTGAGTTTACCGGCTATAGCTCTTCGGTGATTGCCTGCGATGCCGAAGCGGGGATCGAGTCTTACGTTGATGCTGAACACACTCCGGATGGGCGCTGTGGGGCAACGGTGCTGGTTTTCGGTTTCTCAGCAGAAGCACTGGCTAAAGCCGTACCGAATCGCACCGGCCAGTGCCTGATGACCTGTCCCACCACAGCAGTCTACAATGGAATGCCGGATGCTAAAGAGACCATTCCACTCGGAAAACATATCCGCTATTTTGGCGATGGATTTCAAAAAAGCAAAAAACTATTTGGCCATCGGTATTGGAGAATTCCTGTCATGGATGGCGAATTTCTGGTGGAAGACCGCCTAGGAATCGCCAAAGGGGTCGCCGGAGGAAACATCATCCTGCAGGCGGGTAGTCTCGAGGCGGCGCTGGCGGCAGCCCGTCGCGGCAGTGAGGCTCTGCAAGCGATGGCCGGTGTGATTGCCCCTTTCCCGGGAGGAGTGGTTCGGAGTGGAAGCAAAGTGGGCTCTGTCTATAAACAGTTACCCGCAAGTACGGCAGATGCTTATTGCCCGACACTCCGAGGCCGCACAGAGACCGCACTCGTCGAGGATGCCCTTTGTGCCCTGGAGATTGTCATCGATGGCGTGAGCGAAGAAACTGTCGGCCAGGCTATGGCTGCGACAGTCCGGGCAGCAGCCGGCGAGGGCGTTGTGGCGATCGGTGCCGGCAATTACGGTGGAAAACTCGGCAAGCACCACTATCATCTGCATCAGCTACTGACAGACGAGAACGGCTAGCAGCAAACGCCCTCTCCTCAAGATGCTTTAGTTGCCACGACTCTTTGGGCTGTCCGGAGTGGGAAAGTCGCCAGGGATGGGAATAGTCACTTTTCCGGTCGCTGCCCACTCGGCGCCCCGCGTCAGTGCGGTGGCAAATCCAGCACATTGCATCGCGCGGTCGTCGTGGCCCATCGGCGTATGGAACACGCGACCAAGCCCATACCGGATCGCGATCAGCATCGGCACGTGGTTTCCGCTTCCATGCTTCTCTTTTGCCGAGTAGGCCGTCGCTAATACCTTCATGTTTTTCGCCGGCCCGCGAAGGAAGTCGTAAAGCTCGTCGCTCTTGTGCATCCAGGTCTGTGGCATCCCCTCGGTGATCGGATGGTGTGGATCGCGGATTACAATCGGAAACGGATGCTGCGGTCCGTGGCTACCGGTTGGCCCCTTTTCTGTATCCCTGACTTGCTCTCCTGCCGCGTTGAAATAGACGTAGGGCCCCGACTTTTCGCTACGCCCTCCCCAACCTCCGACACCGATCATTTCGTTGTACTCAGGCCAATCGCCAAAGGAATTGTCCGCAGCATGCACGACGACAAACCCGCCACCGTCGCGGACATACTTTTCAAAATCGGCTTGCGTTTGCTCAGGCCATCTGGCCGCACCGTAGCCGAAATTAGAAACAACCACATCGTAGGCCGAAAAATCGGGCCGGTAGTTCGGATCTGTTTGCGGGCTCTTGGTAGCGATTGTCTTGATGCCCGGCAGAGAATATTGTTCGAGAAACTCCTCGCCATTATGGGTGAATGCGGTACGGGCAACATCGACATCAAAGCGACCGGTATCCTCAAAATATTTTTTCATCATGGAAGTAGTTTTCGGCCACGTCCCATGATTATTTTGCCCATCGATGATTAGCAGTCGGAGTCTCCCCTGCTCACTAGCGCCTGCTCCCGAAGCAGCAAAGATGGCTAGCATGAGAGCAACCGATATAAAACGCATTCGACTGGACACAGATCGCCTCCTTGTATTGCAGCAGCGGGAATCGTTTTGTTTCAAAGATTCTGACCGCACCATTATATAACCCAAGGGGGACCAAGAAAACGGCCGCCAACCTGCCGCCCAATCGCTCAAGACTCTTGGCGATCACGCATCACGGCAAGCTGTCGATGAACTGGTCCAATTGTTCGTAATAGGCACGCGGCGGAAAATCGTTGTGATCGCCTGCCTCAACCAGATAGAAATGTTTTCCCCGACCCTCTACCTGCGGGCTCGCATCATAGAGCCGCCTGCCTAAATCGAGCGGAACGATGCGATCTGCATTGCCATGGCTTTGAAACAAAGGCCCCTGATACTCAGGCATTTTTCGCAACGAGTCAAACCGACTGCGAAGTAGAAGCCGGACCGGCAGCCAGCGATAGTGGATTGCGGCAGTGTCGGCCAGATTGGTAAAAGTACTCTCGAGAATGAGGCCCCGTGCACCGTCGCGGGCTGCCAGATCTACCGCAACCGCGCCCCCAATCGAGCGGCCCATGAGGACAACGTCCGACTCGGCCACACCGGCCAGTTGAGCCAGTCGGGTTCGCGCCGCGCGGGCATCCTGCAACAGTCCCATTTCATTAGGGCTGCCTTCACTACGACCATAACCACGATAGTCAAACAACAGCACACTCACTCCGAGTGCGTGCAACTGTTTTGCCACGTCGATCCGTCCAGCAATATTTCCGGCATTGCCGTGGCAATGCAGCACCACGGCCCGCGGGGCCGGATGAGGCAGATACCAACCATGCAGACGCGTGCCATCGGCGGCGTGAAATTCGACGTCCTGGTAGTCAACGCCCTGTGGGCGCCACGCTGTACTTCCATCGTACGGCGTGGGGAAAAAAATAAACCGCTCTTCCAAAAAAACCATCAGCAGGACCAATGCGGCACAAAAAAACAAAAGAAGAATGGCAACGCGCCTTACCGACGCGGCAAAGACAAACCAACTTGTCGCTGGGCAACGCTGGTCACCGTGGGCATCCTGCAAGGGCATGTCCGTGATTCCGCTCGTGCCCCAGAGACGGTCCGGCAAGAGCCCTAAAACCCTCTCCGTTCAGAAAACAACACACACATTCCTCAAGGATGAGCCGACTATTGCGGTTCACGAATCACAAAATCGGCATCCGTAAAACCGTTATTAAACTTGAAGTTCGTATATGTGTACTCTTCCAGGAGCAAAGGCTCTCCACCCGGTGTTTCCGGCCACAGGTAGGATTCAAGACGAATAGGAATATTCCATTCATCATCCACAAAGATGCGCGCCTTATAATATTGAAATTGCGGCAGTTTGGGATGGGTAATTTCCGTTACCGTACAGGTACGATCGCCGACTTTGGCACCTTTGTACTCCTTAACCTCACACTGAGGAAACCGGCGGTCGCGCAGGCCTTCATCAATCAACTGTACCGTTAGATTGACGATCCCCGCATTGGTAATCGGATACCGCTGTCCCTCCATCGCAAAACGCCCGTTCGGATCGAGGTGATAGGGCCCAAATTTACCCTTAAGACCAATCGGCTGGGCGATCATTTTTCCGCTATTCTGCCCTGCCACATAGACAACCTGTTGCCCTTTTACATCTTCGGGACCAAGAAAATACATGTAAATACTAAAGGGCTGATGGCGAACCTTCATGAACATCTGCTCGTAAGGCAGCAATGTATCATTCACTCGTTCCCGCTTTGTGAAGATGCAGCTGTAGTCCTTGATATTCTGACGCATCGCCTCAAGGCGTACTTGAGCGTTGCGAATGTCCCCGTCGAGCGGGTGTGGTGCGGCCTGAGGGGGTACCGATGCGGCCTGAGGAGACGCACCAGCAGGAGACGCACCAGCAGGAGACACACCAGCAGGAGACACACCAGCAGGAGACACACCAGCAGGAGACTGAGTACCAAGCGGCTGCGCGTCAACCACGGATACCATGCCAATAATCAGAACCACCAATATGCAAGAAAGTATTCGCCAGCGGCTAGCGTCATCCATCTCCATCGTCTCCCAAAAGATTCCGTTCGGTCGATTGCGGCTGTAGGCAGCACCCGCCTGCGACTACGCCAGCAGAGGATTCTACGGGAAACAGGAAATGAAGACAACAACGTCTTGCTCAAGAGGGCCGATGAGCACGGAGCGAAAAGTCGACAAAACCAGCGGATATGGGGAGAATTGGGGGAGCGTGCAAGGAGTTACAAAATCAACGCCTTCAGATGCGAAAGGAGGGGGATTCCACCGAGTGCTAGCGTTTCCGTTACCTCGCTGCGGCATGCCTCTTTTTTGCAAACTTGTACTTTTCGTTTTGCGGATCGAAATCCCTGTCCGTGAATCCATTGTTAAGCTTGATATTCACGTACGTGTATTGTTCGACCAATACCGGCTTCCCGTCTTTTTTTAAAGGCCAGAGATAAGCCTCAAAACGAACTGGCATCTGCAACTCGTCATCAATGAAAATCCTCGCTAGATGGTAACGGAAATGCTTCCGGGGAACAGGGTGGATTGCTTCAACGCATGAACAATGGCGGCCATTGATCTTGACCCCTTCATGACTTTTCACCTCGACTTCGTCGAAACGAAGATCTTGTTGTCCCACTTCCATCAAACGTTGTGTGAGAGTTCGCATTCCCATCATGGTAATCGGATAGCGCTGTCCCTCCATCGCTAACGGACTCTCCGGTTTGAGCGCAACCATCCCGATGCGTGCTTTCCACCCTCTTCCCTCATGAGCCAGGAGTTTGCCCCCATTTTGACCCTCAACGTAAATAACCTCGCGGCCCTTGAATTCCTCCGGCCCAAGAAAAACCGTGTAGACACTGAAGGGCTTGTGGCGAACCTTGACGTAGAGATATTGGTTTGAGGTCAGCCGCCCCTTAACCCGCTCTCTTTTTATCAACGTAGCCGAGTAATCGACAACGTTAGCATCGATGTTTTTGAGTCCCGCCTCCGCAATTTTTAAAACGGGCACCAACGGATGCTCATCTTTATTTTGAGCCAAGACCAGGGATGTCATCAAGCCGCTAAACAAAGCGGTCTGTAATGCAAAAAGCACCAAGCCACGAAAACGTCCTGCCGAAACCATCATAATCCTGTTCCTCCCTTTCAGAGGTGGAAAGAGCGATCGGTCTCGCCGAATGGTGGCGACCGTGTCTGAAACCCTTCCCTGAGTATCGTTTTCGCTTGGGAAAGCGATCTTGCGAGCGATTGCCTTCCTGCGTGCTGATGACGCGAAAACTTCCTGTTTTCTTACACCTACCTTGCGAGGTCCATGTGTGTGCCGCTACCCATAACGAGGTAGAACAGCTATCGTTGGTAGTTATCGCCAACAGGCACCCCGAAAAATTACAATGTCTCTCTAACCCATGCACCTTTGCGCAAACGGACCGACGCTGCGCCCAATAGTCCACATGTGCCCGCTGCACCCTTCCCAGCCGGTTAACTCCACCTATTTTTCCCAGCCCGCAGAGGGACCTTTCTAATGTCACATTTAAGGATCACGACGGTCATTTCCAACCCCTTTCAGGAAAACACTTTTGTGGTCTCCCATGCCGATGCCAGCGAGTGCCTAATCATCGATCCAGGCTTGGAGCCGGACAAGATTATTCAGGTCCTGGAGGAGCAACAACTGACGCCGGCAGCCATCCTGCTCACCCACGGCCACAGTGACCATATCGGCGGCAATCATGCCATTAAAGCCCGCTGGCCTGAATGTACGATCATGATTGGCGGTGGGGATGCTGCCAAGTTGATCGACCCGACCATGAACCTCTCGGCAGATTATGGGATCGCAATCACCAGCCCGCCGGCAGACAAGATGGTCGCGGAGGGAGATGTCTTCACCGCCGCCGGCCTGGCTCTGGAGGTACTGGAAATACCGGGCCACTCTGTAGGGCATGTGGTGTATCTCTACCGGGATGGCGCACCGATGGTCCTCTTTGGAGGCGATGTCCTCTTCGCCGGCAGCATCGGCCGCACCGATTTTCCGGATGGCGATTTCCAGCAACTGGCCGATGGGATTCATGGCAAGCTCTTCACGCTCGACGATGAGACCGTGGTCTATCCCGGTCATGGCCCGGAAACAACCATCGGCGCGGAGAAGCGGGCCAACCCGTTTGTGGGCGAACCGGCCGGATACACCCCGTAACAACGGGCGGCAGAAGGTGCGGCATTGCAGCGGCTCAGTACTGCCACTCCAGGCCGCCATAGAACCCGTGGGCGAGCAGGCTACCTGTAATAGGCACACCCCCATTAGGCCCCGTCCCGCTGAGTACGTCAGCCGCCAAGGCAAGACTTGACAAATACACGCCTGTGTAGCCACCCCGAATGTACATACCGTGGGAGAGGGCCGTGTTGACCATCAGATTTGCTTCACCCAGAAAAGAAGCGTGTTTCGTTGAAGTCGTTGGATACAGGGTCGTTGGAGGTGCACTAGGTATTTCAACATATTTTCTCTTGGCATAGTTTCCATATATGCCCGCCTTGATATCGCCACCGACCATTACCCTCGGCACCACCGACCAGAAGAGCTCGCCCCCGAGTTGGAATCCAATCAGATCATTGGTTACCGTAAGCAATTCTTGGTGGGTAACCGTCGAGATGTCGTTTACAGTACCCGATGCTTGCTCTTCAAAATCGACATAACGGACGCCCAGAATCCAGGCACCCGTCCAGGGCCTGATCGTTTCAACCCATCGCCATCTCGTATTGAATTCGTAGGAATTCAGATTCGAGGAAAAACGGGTCTCTGGGGATTCCGTAGTGCCGGGAAAGGTACCTGGGGGAGTATAAGCACGGTTGTTCCACCATAGGTCACCTGTAGCGGTTTGTGATGGTGATATGTTTCCGGTCCAGCGAGTATTCAAATAAGCAAACTCAAAATCACAGCTGTAAAATGGATTTGCCCTGAGTGACGCTCGGATACCCCCGGTCCGGTTACCCTGGGGTCCACGATCGACCCATCGTTGCGTCACCGCGTCCATATTGGTCCGTCTGAACTCGATAAAATCGACATTTGCCTGGAAATAATGGTCACCGTAACGCTGCGTCGTGATCAGGCGAGGATCGATGCCACCCGAGTGATAACGATCGGCTTGAGCGCTATAACCATCGCCGTAACCGGAGTAGCCTGTACCCACAACATACTCGGACTGTGGATGAACAGGTTCTGCATATCCGCCGCCCGGTTGCCCGGTTGCGGCATGGTTGACTAATTGAGGTTGGTACGCGACCTGTTGCCAGTGATGCCGCATCGCTTGGTTGACCAAATGGCCGGGAATCTTGATCCCATGGGGGGTATGGGCTGGCGCCATTGTATTTGGCTGCCCATACGTATAGACCGTGTTTTGGATTTCAGGAGCCTGTCCCCAGGCTCGAGAAACTGCAGCACTGAGCGAGAGCAAACAGACAACGACAAACAGAACAGGCAATTTGTGGTGTCCCAACAGACCAGTAGCACTCATCAAATGTCCCCTAATGATCACACTGTATTGTGTCTCAAAGACTATCGACGTGGCAGAATCTGCAAATTGAACAGAACCGATAGAAGCGGAAGAGTCTTCCGTTTTTACGCTAACTACCGATTTGCCCCATTTTCACAAATCTTGGCAAGCCTGCTGTACAGGTTGAACCGCCGCAAATCGATCGATCGGCAGTTCCTTGCAAAAATTCGAGCTAGCTGCCCTTTGCTCGCTTAGCTTGGTTGCGGCTGCCGGACCGACGAACCATCGTCACCGGGTGCAATCTCTTCTGTCGGGGGCGTGACTGCCGGAATTTCTAGAACGAATCGACTTCCATGGTCGGACTCACTCTCCACGAGAATCTGCCCGCCATGTTCCCGGCAGATCTTCTGGCTCACGCTCAGCCCCAATCCGGTCCCGCGGCCCCCTTTGTTAGAAACGAAGATGGTGAACATCTTGTCGATTTCATCGGGCGGAATCCCGCTCCCATTATCCTGCACTACGGCACGGATCACTTTTTGTCCCTGATCGTATTCGGTCGTAACGCTCACTTTACCACCTTCGATTTCCTCACAGGCATCCAGAGCATTGGTGATTACATTGAGTACCGCCCGGTGGATGCCCTCTGAATCAAAAAAGAGTTCCGGAATATCAGAAGCAGGCATCCAGGAGAGCTCAACACTCAATTCTTCAGCACGCGATTGCATCAGTTCCACGACATCCTTCACAACATCATTTAGACGTGAAGGGGCCATTTGGGGCTCACGCTCTTTGCTGAAGGTAAGCATATCCATTACCAGATTGGAGATCCGTCCTTGATTCTTATCAACGATGTGCCAGCCTTTCTGCATCACCTCCTTATCATCGTCGGCCAGGCCCATCTCGATCAGGTAGCTACCGCCACGAATCCCCTGCAGGATATTTTTGATATGGTGGGAAAGGGTTGCAATGGTCTGGCCAACCGCTGCAAGGCGTTCTGCCTGGAGCATCGCAGAATAGTAAGACGTGTCCTCTACTGCCAATGCCGCCTGATGCGCAATGGCAATCATCAATTTCAGATGTTCCTCCCGAAAAGTATTGCCCCCCTGCTGCAAGACTTTCTGCGGGGGCGTCGATGTGTCGATGTAGACAACGCCGACAACGCCGTATCGCCCGCGCATGGGCACGCAAATCGCCTCTCGAACATCCATATGCACAATACTGGCACCCGTATCCCAGCGCTTGTCGTCTTTTGCGTTACTCGTCAAAACCCCTTCCGCGTGCTCGGTGACGTAATCAAGGATCGTTTTACTGATCGAAATAGCAGCACCACTCGACACACCAACCCGGTTCCGACGCACGCGAGGTTCCAGCACACCTGTTTCATTGTTGACCAGCATGATACAGCCACGATCCGCTTCGACCCATTCGAAAATGAGTGACATGATGCGATTGAGCAACTCGTCGATGTCGAGCGTATGGCTCACGGCAAGTGCCGTTCGATACATGACCTGTAAATTACTGCGAGCGCGGGCCAGCCAGGGGGTTTCCGAGCCGACCGCCTCGTAATGAAAAAGAGACTGGCTGCCTTCGCTATCGGTCATGGAACGCAAGATTCGCGAGTCATCGTCGCGTTTCGAGGTGACGATATCAACACTACCATCGATAATCGCACTCGGCCCTCCGCCGGTATAGAGCATCATTGTCCGGCCGAGCAGCAACTGATCGCCACTGGCAAGTTCGTGGGAGGAAATCGCAACTCCGTTGATGAACGTGCCGTTGGAACTTCCCAGATCGACAACCTGATAGCCGGCATCTGTCTTGTGGAGTTCCGCATGGCGACGGGAAATTTCGGTATCCTCCAAGCGGATATCATTCTTCACGTCGCGACCAATCGAAAGCAATGGCTTATCGAGTTCAAAACGGGAGCCGCGATCCCGACCTTGGATGATAAAAAACGAAGCCACCTGCCGATCCTCCTGGGGGCGTGTAGAAGTAGCCTTTTGAATAAAAGGGTACCATTGGCTGTGCTGAGCAACCCCTCGAATGCCTTAGCCCAGCAACTCTTCGATTTTACGAAGTAACGGCCCGTAATGATAGGGTTTGCGGAAAAACTCGGCGTCGCGGCCCACCGAGTGGGTACCGGCTGCCGGCCCGCGAACACGGCTGAGCATGACCAAAGGAGCTTGTTGCGACTGAGCGGCAAATCGGTCACAGAACTCATCTTCGGACGCACGGTCAAATTCCAGATCGACCACGACCACCTTCGGCCGATGCTGCTGAACCAGGGCAAACACCTCATCGCTATGGCTTGCCTGGAGGGTAGACACCCCGCGACGCGCAAGTGCTGTGCAAAGCACTTCTCTGGCATCCTCTGATCTGTCCACGATCAAGACACTCAGTTTACTGTGCAAGGAGTACCTACCTTATTTTCTAAGACGGAACACCGATCCTTCATCCGGCCTTCCCATATCCCCCTGCAAGGCAAAACGCATCAGCCACCTTTGCAGAACGCATTTACCTCAAAGAAGGTTTCCAAGGCGATCTGCAAGGGCGAAGATCATATCGATTGCGACAATGCGTGTCAAAACCAAATTTACTACTTGACGGATGACACTGTAGCACCAAGAATTTCATACATCATAAAAAACGGTAAACGTCCTGCCTTCGGAACATGAAAGACAACGATGCCCCTCCTTTTCCGACCAAAAACGTTTTTCCTCTGGATCAGGCCGTCGCTGCTTTACCACCTTGGCGAATATTTGCTCCTAGTCGCTTTTGCAACGGGCCCGCTGTCGCTGCTGGCAGCGGATACCGACAATCAGGAAAAGGTTGCTTCGCGGATTTCAGATACCGTACGACTGCTTGCGTCGGATGAACTTGAGGGTCGCGGGATCGGCACGAAAGGCATCGAACGGGCGGCAACATTTATTGCCCAAGAGTTCGAAAATATTGGTCTAAAAACCCGCGTATTGGAAGGGACACCGTACCAGCCGTTTGCCGTGACGACCGATGCCCAATTAGGCCCCGAGGAAGCAAACCAACTGTTGATTGCAGGACCGGGAGAAGACCCATCCAAGGAAACCAAGATTGCTTTGCAATTCCAACACGATTACATGCCACTGGCGGCCGGTGGAAGCGGAACGTTCGATCTGCCTCTGGTTTTTATCGGCTACGGAATCACCGACAAGCATGCCGACTACGATGACTACGCCGGTGTTGACGTAAAGGGCAAAGGTGTGATTATCATGCGCCACCAGCCACTACAAGGTGATGTTCACAGCCCCTTCGGCAAAAACCTTTCCAGACATGCCTACTTCAAGACAAAGATTTCGAATGCATTTGCACATGGTGCGGCTGCCATCCTGTTCTGCACGGGTACCTATGAGACCGACAAACAAACAATCGATGCGCGTCGCCAATGGCAGACCGCGGTCGAAAAATTGGCTGCTGCCAACAGCAATTTCAAAGCAATCACACAGCCTTCCGCCGAACAATTAACCGATCATCGCCACCTCGTCGACCAACTGGCTACGCAGATTGGAATCTATAGCAAAAGAATCGATGCGGCCGAGGATCCACTGTTGGAGTTTCACCGGGCGGGAAACGGCAGTCCGGACCGCCAGATGCCAATTTTTCATATCCGGCGCGCGGCCCTCAATCAAGTGCTCCTTAAATCGCTCGGCACTGATCTGGCCACGCTGGAAGCGGGCATTGACCGCACTGGCAAACCCGATAGCCGGCCTCTTGGTGATTGGCGACTCCGAGGCCAAAGCTCTGTGATCCGCAGCCGCGCTCAGATCCGTAACGTGATCGGCATCCTCGAAGGTGAAGGGCCGCACGCAGAAGAAACCATAATTATTGGGGCCCATTACGATCACCTTGGCTACGGAGATGAATCCTCCGCCCAAGGAGAATCGAACGAAATCCATAACGGCGCCGATGACAATGCGAGCGGCGTGGCGGCGCTGCTCGAAGTAGCGCGACGGCTTAAAAATCTTGGGCAAAAGCTCCCCCGTCGGATCGTCTTTATCGCCTTTACGGGTGAGGAACGGGGATTGCTTGGCAGTGCTCATTACATCAAACACCCCATCGTCCCCCTGCGAGACACCGTTGCCATGCTCAACATGGATATGGTTGGACGACTGCGTGACAACAAACTGATCGTTCACGGAACCGGAACGGCGATCGAGTTCGACCTCCTGGTAAAAAGACTCAATGCGGGACATAACTTCAAACTGGTCAAAAAACCGAGTGGCTTCGGCCCGAGTGATCAT
>Ga0315338_1002368_pt1 | contig 18955 bp, 14 predicted proteins | sample ASW8metaG_FD_204518 | JGI IMG/M metagenome (GOLD analysis project Ga0315338, IMG submission 204518) | Ammonia-oxidizing marine archaeal communities from Monterey Bay, California, United States - ASW #8 | ecosystem: Environmental > Aquatic > Marine > Coastal | place: USA: California | collected... | reverse complement strand
TCGCTGATCTGCGAGGCCAGATCGGCGTGGTCACACAGGAACCGTTTCTGGTTCGTGGCACGATCGCGGAAAATATCGGACTCGGACGATCAACTGCGTCAGCGGAGGACATTGAGGCCGCGGCGGTGGCCAGTCATGCCGACGGATTCATACAAGAACTTCCGCATGGATACCAATCCATGGTGGCCGAACATGGCGCATCGCTCTCAGGCGGGCAGCGGCAGCGTCTTTCGATTGCACGGGCCTTGCTGCGATCGCCCTCGATTCTCATTCTCGACGAGGCAACGAGTCAAGTGGACAGTGAGTCGGAGGCCGCGATCGCGGAGGCCATTCGTGGGATCAGTAATTGCACCGTCTTCGTCATTGCGCATCGGCTTGCCACTGTTCTCGACTGTCACCGCATCGTGGTCATGAACGAAGGCGAGTTGGTCGATGTCGGGCCGCACGCCGATCTGCTCGCTCGATGCGAGTTGTACGATCGCCTGATCAGGACCCAACTCGTAGCAGTACATACGTGATGCGAAGCGGCGGCCGTGGATGGATCATCCTGCTCGGGCTCGCCGCGATCGCCGTACTGATTCTTCGTGTGCTCATTGATCGCGATCCGATTACCGGCGTGCTCTCGTTGGCCCCTCCTGAGGTCGGATGGCGTGCATTTCGGCTGACGGCGGCCTGTGTCGGGGCCTTGGTCGGCGGCGCCTTGGCGCTCTCGGGCACGCTGCTGCAGGCGTCGCTTCGTAATCCGCTTGCTTCGCCATCGGTCCTCGGGGTGAGCAGTGGGGCGGGACTGGGCGTCATGCTTGCCTTGTACATAGCGCATGTGACCGGAAGTGGTGACCCCTCGTGGGTGGCCCCCGCCATGCTGGGCGCCATGCTCGCTGTTGTGATCGTGGTGGCCCTTGGCCGGCGAGATGGCTGGCCTGACCCCGTGTCGACGATTCTTGCCGGCGTCATTATCGCCACGATGTGTGGCGCCGGGATGGTGCTGCTGCAAGGCTTGGTGCCGGAAGGACTGCGGGGGCGGTTCTTGTCGTGGGCGCTGGGGACGATTCCCGAAATCGTGCCCGCCTCGGCGCTTCCGATACTGGCCGGAATGCTGGTTGCCGCGCTTGCATGGGCAATGTTGGCTCACGGTCGGCTGGACGCCCTCCTGCTCGACCATGCGTCCGCCACAACGATCGGCGCCTCGCCCGGGCGAACTCGCCTGATCTGCCTAGTGGCCGCCGGAGTGCTTACGGCGGTAACGGTTGCCTTGTGCGGGCCGCTGGGCTTTGTTGGGCTCGTCTCGCCGCATGTGGCACGACTGCTGGTCGGACCGCGTCATGCCCTGCTGATTCCGGCCGCAGCGCTTGCCGGCGCAGTTTTGGTCGTCGGCGCCGATGTGCTGCGGCAGGTCATGGATCTTGGGACTGGACGATTGCCGGTTGGAGTCTTGACAACGTTGGCTGGCGGTCCCTTCTTCCTCTGGTTGCTGAAGAGAGGAGGTCGGCATGCTTCGATGTGAAGACACAAGGGTGTCCCGCGACGCCTTTCAACTTGGACCAGTCAATGCGGTCGCGGCGGCGGGGGAGGTGACCGCAGTGATCGGCCCAAATGCCAGTGGCAAGACAACGCTGCTGGAGGCGGTCGCAGGTGTGGCCGCCCCTTCACAAGGCGTTGTGATGTTGGAGGACCGCAATGTTCACCAACTGTCGGCGGCCGAGCGAGCATCCCGCGTGAGCATGCTCCCACAGCGGCCAGCGTCTGATGTGGGGCTCACTGTTGAGCGGCTGGTGGAACTCGGCCGACTGCAATTGTCTCGGCGGCCGGAGGCTGTTGATACAGCACTCGGCATGTTTGAGTTGGACGCGATCAGACATCGACCGGTATGCACCCTGTCGGTCGGGCAAGCGCAGCGTGTTCATCTGGCGCGACTGTGGGCGCAGCGAGACAACCACTCGCTGCTCGTGCTCGACGAACCGACCGCGCCCTTGGATCATCGGTGGTCCGATGTCGTGTGGGATTTGCTCTCGCATCACGCCCGCGGCGGTGGCAGCGTCGTGGTGGCGGTGCATGACCTCGCAGTTGCGGCCGCTCGGGCAGATGCGGTGTGGCTTATCAAGGGTGGCAGCGTCACACACGCCGGGCCGGTTGGCGAGGTGATGCATCTCGACATACTGGGAGCCGTCTTTGAGGCCAGCTTCGAGTGGGTGGTCCGGCGGGACGGCACGCGGTGGCTGGTGCGGGGCTCATAGGAGACCGACGAGGGGCTTCTCGCCGCGGCCGCATGCCGCGTACACTGCCGGGCATGGACATCGGCGACCTTGTCTTTCTTGGCGTGCTGCTTGCTTCTGGCATCGGAAGCGCGATCGCCGCAGGGAAGAAGAAGGCCAAGGTCAGTGGCTTGAAGACCAACGTGGCCACGCCAAAGACGGGGGTAGCTCCCAATACCGGTCTCACTGCCGAGCAGCCGAAGCAGCCTACGCCGCTGCCGGCCCAGGCCCACCCAGCTCGACAGCTCCGGCGGCCGTTGAGCAGTCTGCATGACGAGCCGGCGGCAGCCCCGCCCACGCCTCGCCGCCGCAATCGGTGGCGGGAATACATCATCATGAGAGAGGTGCTTGGTCCGCCAAAGGCCGCTGAATCGCCCCGCAGCCGTTGACGAAAGATGCCGCGGGGCCGCGAAGCTGGCTGAAAGCACGATCGCGGGTGATCGCGGCAAGATGGCGGACGAACCGGGGCAGATCGCTATACTCCCACCCCTTATGACCGTCCTCAGTGACACGACCGTGGCCACCGAGCGTCTTGCCGCGGTCCGAGCGGGGCTAGCAACGCGTGGTGTGCCGGCACTGCTCATCACGGGCGAGCAGGATGTTCGATTTCTGGCTGGTTGCTTCGGGCACGACACGCGGGTGCTCATCACGCCCACCCGATCCGTTCTCGTCTCAGACCGGCGGTACGAGGAATATCTGTCTTCGTGGAAGGATCAAGGCGTCTTCGAGGTCGCCATCTTCAATCGTCCGGGGCAAATCGCATTCATCGCGGAAGCCGTTGCCGACGAGGGATTGTCCGAACTGGGCGTCCAGGCGAGCCACATGACGTTGGAAGCGAGAGATTCACTCGCCGCAAAGCTTCAAGGAATTGAATTGATGTCAGTGGGGGGTCTCCTCGCAGAGCTTCGAAAGAGAAAGTGTCCCGATGAAATCGCCGCCATCGAACAGGCTGTTTCCATTCAGATCGAAGCGCTCGACGCGACGCTCAGGCGCCTGCGTCTTGGAATGACCGAGGGGCAAGTGGCCGCCCGACTGATCTACGAGATGCGGGCACGCGGCGCCGAGTGCGAATCATTCGAGCCGATTGTCGGCAGCGGGGCCAACGCAAGCATCATCCACCACGTTCCTGGCCGCGATCCAATTGGCCCCGGCGTCTTGTTGATTGACTGGGGAGCCAGAGTCGACGGTCTCTGCAGCGATCTCACGCGGACGTTCTTCCTTGGCGAGCCCGGCGAGCACATGAGGCGGGTCTACGAGGTGGTCACCGCGGCGAATCTGGCAGCGATTGATGCGTGCAGGGTCGGCACAATGACCGGTGATGTGGACGCCGCGGCCAGGGCCGTCATTGAGGCGGCTGGATGGGGCGATCAGTTTGCCCATGGCGTCGGGCATGGCCTCGGCCGCGACGTGCATGAGCAACCGTTCCTCGGCCCCACCGGCAAGCAGGTCGCGCTCGAGGCTGGCATGGTGGTGACCATTGAGCCGGGCATCTATCTGCCAGGCGAAGGGGGCGTGCGGATCGAGGACGATGTGCTGGTGACGGATGATGGGCCACGTGTACTCTCTCAAGATCTTGATGCAAGCCTGACGGGCGCCATATTGGCACTGCCACAGGAAGGGACGGCGGGATGATCGACATTCGCAAACTGAAGGAACTTGTCAAGTTGATGGTGCAGAACGATCTCACCGAGATGGACCTGCGGGACAGCGAAGAGCAAGTCACGCTGCATCGACCCAATCACTGGTCTGTTCCGCAAGTGCAGGCCCCGGTGGCGGCGGCGCAGGCCCCTTCCGCAACGACCCAGGTCGCATCGGCCCCCGACGCGCCAGCGGCCGCCGCGGCGCCCGGAGAATCAACCGATCGCGGCGGACTCATTGCGGTCGTGAGCCCGATGGTGGGCACCTTCTATTCGGCAGCGTCTCCAGACGCCGATCCATTCGTCTCGGCTGGTCAGCGTGTTGCCACGGATGATGTCATCTGTCTGATCGAAGCCATGAAGATCTTCAATGAGATCAAGTCTGAAGTGAGCGGTACGATCGAGCGAGTGCTTGTGAAGAGTGGTGACGCGGTCGAATTCGGTCAGGAGTTGATGCTGGTCCGGCCAGCCTGAGGCGCATCCCATGTTTGAACGCATACTCATCGCCAATCGCGGCGAAATCGCGCTGCGGATCATCCGAGCGGCCAAAGAGTTGGGATGCGGGACGGTGTGCGTTTTCTCACAGGCCGATCAGGATGGGCCATGGCTGGAACAGGCCGACGAGCGTGTGTGCATCGGGCCCGGCCCGTCAGCGGACTCGTATCTGCGGGCTGACCGCATCATTTCAGCGGCCGAGACCATGCACGCCGACGCGATTCATCCGGGCTATGGCTTCCTTGCCGAGAATGCCGAGTTTGCAGCGGTCTGTCGAGATTGCAACATCGAGTTCATTGGTCCGAGCCCTGAGGCCATGGCGTTGCTGGGTGACAAAATCTCGTGCAAGAGAATGGCCCGCGAGGCTGGCACGCCGGTGTTTCCCGGCAGCGAAGAAGCCATTGAGGAAGTGGAAGCGGCCATGGTGGTCGCTGCTGAGATTGGTTTCCCGGTCATCGTCAAAGCCGCCGCGGGCGGCGGCGGTCGCGGCATGCGGATCGCGCGTGATGAGGTGGAACTGGCCGAGGGTCTGACCGCTGCGCGGCAGGAGGCAGTTGCGGCCTTTGGCAATGGCGCCGTCTACGTTGAGAAGTTTCTGGAGCAGGCTCGGCACATCGAGGTGCAGTGCCTCGGCGACAAGCACGGCAACGCTGTTCATCTTTACAACCGTGACTGCACGTCGCAGCGGCGCCATCAGAAACTCATCGAGGAAGGCCCCGCGCCAGGCGTTGATGAGGCGACTCGCGATGGTGTGTGCGAGTCGGCCGCTGCGCTGATTCGCAACGCGAAGTACAGCGGCGCTGCTACCGTGGAGTTTCTGATGGACCGGCAGCAGCACTTCTATATGTTGGAAGTCAATACCCGTGTGCAGGTCGAACATCCCGTCACCGAAGCGATTACGGGCGTGGACATCGTTAAGGAAAGCATCCGGGTTGCTGCAGGGCAGCCGCTCTCGATCCGGCAAGAGGACGTATCACTCACGGGGCATGCCATCGAGTGCCGCATCAATGCCGAGGATCCCGACCGCGGATTCATGCCACAGCCAGGCCTTGTGGCTGTGTTTCAGCCAGCCGGTGGCTTTGGTGTCCGGGTGGACACGCATGTTCGGCCGGGGTATCGCATTCCGCCCAATTATGACTCGATGATTGGCAAGCTCATCGTGCATGGTGCCGATCGAACCGAAGCCATTGCCAGGATGAAACGGGCGATCGATGAATTTCGAATCGGGCCGATCAAGACCACGCTGCCGCTGCATCGCCGACTGCTGGAGGCGAGGCCGTTTGTCGAACACGACTTTGACATCCACTGGGTTGAGCGATTGCTCGACGAAGCACCTGTCGCGGCGGAGAGAAGTCCGTAGGAGGCGTGCTGGAAGTCTGTTCTGCGCCCTGGGCCCGGATGCCGAGAGGGGTAGTGTGTTGGAGTTCAACTGCTAACGCGAACTCGGCGGCTCCACGACGACGTTCTCGAAGAGACCGACGACCTCATCACCGAGTTCAAGTCGGTCGAGCGTGGTGTCAACCGGAACCACGAAGAGCAGCGAGAAGAGATCCTGCGAGCCGAATCGCGGGCGGTGTGTGACATCACTCCATCGCCGAATCGCCGTGTTGAAGGTGATCGTCGTGTTGTTGGCGTCTCGCAGCTCGAATCCTCGCGGGGCATACTCATTGCCCTCCTTGTCGAGCAGGACGATGTCACCGTCTCCACCGACAAATCGCGAGACTGCCAGAATGTTGGCATTGGTTGTGGGACCCACTGCGATCTTGACAATGCCGCGACCCTTGTCGGCGATCAACTTGGCCTGGTCGGTAATAGTCGGATCCTGCGTGAGGACCACATATCCTCTCACGCCCAACTTTCCGGACCCCCTCGACGAGTTTGAAAAGCGGACGGCATTGGCACGCACGATGCGTCCGGTCCCTTCGTGGATATCCACATCTCCTTTGAGGTGGCTCTGGCTCGGTCGGCTGCCTCGCAGCAGTCTGCCTCGCATGGTCACCTGCTTCGAGATGTCTCCGCCCCAGGGATCAACGCGTCCTTCCGATTGGTTTGGAATATTTGATCTGATACAGAACTGTCCCCAATCCGGTTCCTCTGTCGGCTCCTGTAGATCGAACCGTGTCCCACGGACCTGAATGAATCGAGCTTCAAAGTCGTCCGGAATGAGGAACAGCAGTCGAATGTCTGCTTCGCGCTCATCGGGCTCGGTGATGTATGAGTCGGTCGATTCAAACTCAAAGAGCCCGGGCACCTTGAGGCTCGCGGCGCCGTCGAGTTGTCTCTTCAGGGCGCTGAGTTCAGCATTCATCTGCGCTTCGGTGATCAGATTGGCCTTGACCTTGTCCTGTAGAAACCGCTCTGTGTTCTTGTAGCTTCGTTTGAACAACTGTCCCCAGAACTTCGGGTACTCGATCGTCGTTTCCCCATTGGACTCGCCGACCAACCGAATCTGGCTGTTCGCCAGTGCAAGTCGATTTCCAAAGTCCATACCCGCCGTCTCGAAGTGCAGTGGCACCATCATCACACGCCCGCCACCGTCCGGGAGCATGGTCATCACCGGGGCCGAGATGTCGATTGAGCTCGGTGGCTGGATCATCTGGGCAAAGGAGGCGTTGTCCATGGTTGACTTTCGGTCACGCAGGAGGCCGGCCAATTGATCCAGGTCGGGATTCCACTCGGCCAGCGGGCGGCCGCCAAGATCTGGATGGAGCGAGCCCACGCTGAGCGTTTCTAGGAAGCCAATGGTCCACGCGTCCACTGGCAGCCAGAGTGGCTCGGCGGGCTCATCGATTTTGCCGTCCAGATTGCGGGCCCAGCCAACGTGACCGAGGATCGCCGCAGGTTGATCGATCAAGCCAACCCCAACGAGCAGGAGCCCAATGGTCAAGGCGCCGGAAATCGCCCCCAGAACGCCTCCGCCGACCATGTCGATTGGACGGGGAAGTTGGGTGTTCCCAAACGCCAGTTTGTCTGACACCATCCGCAAGATGGCCAGCGCGAATATGAACGTGACCAACATCGCCGTGCCGGGCATCAATCCGCTCCACCAACTCTTGGTCAGCAGATTGTCCACCACGATCGGTTCCCACCACGCCAAGGCGAGCGAGGCGGCCGTGATGACACAGACCAGATGAAGCAGCGCACTGAGAAAGCCCTGATTGGACCACCAGTAGGCGATCAAACCGACTAGGATGATGATGACGACGTTGATGAGCATTGGGAGTGAATTCCGTTCAGGTGCGGGCTGTGGCCTTTTGTGATGAACCACCGAGTACACGCAGCACTTCCTCGATCGACGTGATGCCGGAAGCGGCGCGTTGCAGGCCAACTTCCTGAAGCAGCAACATCTTCTTGCGGCGGGCCTGCATCATGGCCGCCTTCAAATCGCCCGATGCCAGAATCTGCCGGCACTCCTCGTCAATGACAATGACTTCGAAGATTGCCGTCAGGCCGGCATGGCCGGAACCGCCGCAGGTCGGACAATCCTCGACCCGGTTTCGTACTTGAACCTGTCCGCCGACTTTGTACAGGGTCGTGCCCTCGGGCAAGCGGTATTTCTTTGGATCGTCCGGCGTGTAGGCTTGTTTGCAGTCGGGGCACAGCACGCGGGTGAGCCGCTGGCAGAGCACGGCTCGCAGCGGCTTCGTGGCCTGGTCCACATCGCCAACCATTCGGCACCATTCGCGGATTGCGACGGCGGCACTGTCAGCATTCATGGTGAGATACTGCAGCGCGCCATCACGACCAGCGCGGGCCGCCGCCTGCGCGGTATCAGGGTTTGGAATCTCGGACAAGACAACATCGGGGTCTCTTCGCAGAATGGACTGCAGATTGGTCGCAAAGTCCAGATCCGGATTCGTGGGATCCCACTGCACATGATCGACGCCTTCAAGCCGCTTGACGGTGCGGGTCTCGAGCACCTTGAGGTTGCTGGTGTAGGCGTCGTGCTGGGAGATCAGCGAGAGCCCCGTTGTGGTGAGCCCTTGGCCCAGCGGCGATGTGACCAGAACAATGCCGTGCCGATTCTGGGGTTCAACAAGTGCCGCCATGGCAGCAGCTTGTTGGGGGAGCAGGCCAATGGTTTCGATGGGCATGAGCAGTGAGGCCTCTTGATCGATGTCGAGCCTGACAATCTGCCCTTTGCTTGATCCCGTGATCGTCAAGTTGATGTTGTGCCGATCTCCAGCACTCTGCACCGTGAACTCACTGATCTGGCTTCGACGGGTCTCTGCCTGATCGAGGCCCGCAATGCGTTTGAGCAGATTGACAACCTTGCTGCCGTCCGAGGCGTTGAGTGGCTCCTGCTTGCTGCGTACGGTGTCGACCACGATGGCTGAGGCCAGACCGCCGCCGCCAAGGGCGATGTCGATCCGGGAGGCGCGTTGCTCGAATGCTGGCTGGAACAACGATTCCAACTGCAAGTAGGTGTCGAGCAATTCATCGTCCTTGTCCGGGACTGGGAATTCGCCTTGGGGTCCATCAAAGACGAGAGTCGCAGCCTGCCCCCGTCGCCGCTTAGGTCGCTTGGGTTGGTCCTGCCCCTTGGCCTTGCCGGCGAAGAGCCTGAGCCGCCGCTCGTCGGGCACCTCGGCATTGCGGACCTTCCAATAGACCAGAATCGGGATGAGCATGACGGCCAGTCCGATGCCCCATGAGATATAGAAGATGCCCGCGAACAACATCACGCCTAGGCCGACGATGGCTGCAACGAGATGAATGAGATTCCACTTGGTCGGGTTGAGCCGGAGATCGCGGGCGTCTGGATCAAGCCGAGTGCCGACCAGCCAGGCCCACGCAATGAATGGTGCCCAAATCAGCAGGGGTTTCCATGGGCTCAGCAGGAAGACCGCATCTGCTAGCAATACGCTCGCGAAAGACTCCAGCTCGATCATGAAATGCCCTTGAGACGCATCTTGAGTTCTTCCGGCTTGGGCGTGGCGTCCATGGCAACACGGTGATGGATCCACTCCTTCTCGACCAGTTCCACCAAGGCGGTCGTGAAGTCCTGCATTCCTTCTTCCTTGCTCTGCTTGATGATGTCGAGCAACTCGCCTTCACGCCCCTCAAGAATGTACTTCTGCGCCGCGGGAGTGCCAAGGAGGATTTCAAGTGCCGGAATGCGGGGGGTCGTGTCTGGGTGCAGCGTCTTGAGCAGTTTCTGGTAAATGATGGCCCGCATGTTGAACGCGAGCAGTTTGCGAATCTGAGGCACTTCGCCTTCGTCGAAGAGATCGTAGATGCGGCCAAAGGTCTGCCAGGCCGAGGATGCGTGAATCGTTCCAAAGACGACGTGTCCCGTCTCGGCGGCGCGAATGGCAGCCTCAAACGTCTCCTTGTCCCGCATCTCACCGACCAGGACGACATCCGGATCCTCGCGGACCAGGGCTCGTAAGGCCTCGTTGAAACTCAGGCAGTCGATGCCCACTTCTCGCTGATTGATGGTGGCCTTGGACTCGGTGAAGATGTATTCGATCGGATCCTCAATGGTGACAATGTGGCACCGCTTCCGCTCGTTGACATGTTGGAGCATTGCTGCGATCGAGGTACTCTTTCCGCTGCCTGTGACGCCCGCGAACAGGATGAGGCCATTGGCGGCCAATGCAATCTCGCCGAGCAGTGCAGGGATGTGCAGATCGTCAAACCGTTTGATTTCAGCGGTGATGAGGCGGCACGCATAGGACACCTTGCCGCGGCTCATGAAGATGTTGACACGGAATCGATGGGTCTCGTCGTATTCATAGGCGATGTCCATCTGGCCGTGCTTGGCGAACACGTCGTACTGAAACTCATCCAGGACGTCCATGGCAATTTGATGAGTCTCATCATGGGTGACAACGGCTGCGTCGAGCGGTCGCAATTCGCCGCGAACCCGGATTCTGGGCGGCCCGTCGGCCTTGATGTGCAGATCCGACGCGCTGTAGCTGATGCAGGCCTTCAGGAACTTACGGAACAGCGGGAGCCCGGTACCCGGCTCGGTGCCTTTGGCATGGTGGACGAGGCGTGCTTGGTCCGAAAGCGCGGTGGGCACGAGCGAGTACTCCTTCTCGGGGGGTGAGATCTCAGCCCCTCAATAGACCCCTCCAAGGGCGGTGTGGAAGGCGTGATCGTACCACACCCATCTCGGAGGGACGACTTGGGCGTGTGCCTCCTTGACAGGATTCGCCGTGGCCCAGATCATCCCGAGATGGAGCGTATATCAATTCCCGAAGGCATCACCTTCGATGACGTCTTGCTGGTACCTCAGCGGAGTGACTTGACACCCGATCAGGCCGATGTGTCGACGTTTTTGACGCGTCGAATTCGCTTGGAATTGCCGCTGATCTCGGCGCCCATGGACACCGTGACCGAGTCGGCGCTGGCCATTGCACTGGCCCAAGAGGGTGGCATTGGGATTGTTCACAAGAACCTGACGCCCGAGGCGCAAGCCGCCGAGGTGTCGAAGGTCAAGCGCAGCCAGAATGGGATCATCGCCGATCCAATCACACTGAGCCAAGGTGACACGGTTCAGCGCGCTATCGATCTCATGGAATCTCAACAGGTTTCTGGGTTCCCCGTCACCGAAGACGGGACCGGTCATGGCGTGGTCGCTGGCATCCTCACGCGGCGGGACATCAACTTTGTCGAATCTCCCAGTGATCGGGTCGCGGATGTCATGACGCCCCGTCCTCGACTGGTGACAGCGGTTGCCGGTGTCTCGCTCTCTGAGGCCGAATCGCTCATGAGCCGTGGCCGCGTTGAGAAACTCATTCTCCTAGGTCGCGATGGCCAACTCGCTGGCCTGATCACCATGAGGGACATTGAAAACGTACGCCGGCACCCTCGCGCGTGTCGCGATGAGCGGGGTCGGCTGCGGGTCGGCGCGGCAGTGGGTGTGCATCAATTGGATCGCGTGCAGGCCTTGGTCGCGGCCGATGTTGACGTGCTTGTGGTGGATACTGCGCATGGTCACTCTGAAAACGTGTTGCAGTCGGTACGGGACATCAAGGCAGCGCACGACATTGACGTGATTGCGGGAAACATCGCGACGCGGAAGGCCGCCGAAGATCTCATCGAAGCCGGAGCCGACGCAGTCAAGGTCGGCATCGGGCCGGGCTCCATCTGTACGACTCGGATCGTCAGCGGCGTAGGCGTGCCCCAACTCACCGCGGTCGCAAACGCCTGCATGGCCTGCCAGGCTTGCGGCGTGCCGGTCATTGCCGACGGCGGAGTCCGCCAGAGCGGCGACGTGCCAAAGGCCATTGGCTTCGGGGCCAGTTCGGTCATGCTTGGCTCGCTGCTGGCCGGCCTAGAAGAGAGTCCAGGCGAGCTTGTTCTGCACGGCGGCCGGCGATACAAGACGTACCGTGGCATGGGCAGCATCGGTGCCATGGGGCAGGGATCCGCTGATCGATACAGTCAGGCTGACACCGAGCGGACCAAGTTCGTCCCCGAGGGCGTCGAAGGACGGGTGCCTTACCGAGGCCCGCTCGGCGACTTTGTGCACCAGATGATCGGTGGCCTCCGAGCGGCTATGGGCTACTGCGGTTGCCGGACGGTGGAGGAACTGCAACAGCGGGCACAGTTTGTCCGGGTCAGCAATGCCGCCTTGGTCGAGTCGCATGCCCACGACATACAGATCACCAAGGAAGCGCCGAATTACACCGCGTCACTGCCTCGGCCTGAGTAGGCTTGGCATGGGATCCCACGGGTTCCACGTGTGTCACCGGCGGAGGAACGAATGCATCCAGACTCGGACACGATTGAGCCACCCGACGTGAACGCGTGGCCAGTCCGTGATCGCATTCTCATGCTCGGTCGCCGCACTGCGGGCAAGAGCGTTTTTTTGTCGCGGCTGTATGAACAGGCGTGGCGGGGGCGTGACGGTTTGCACATGCGGGCGACTGACGGGTCGATGCATGAAGTCTGCATGGACATGGTGGACCAGTTGAAGACCGGACTCTGGCCGGCGGCGACGGCAGGGTCGCTCAGCAGCGGCGTTGATGTGAGTTGGCAGGGCCAGCATGCGACCATGGTCCTGCTGGACTATCCGGGAGAAGTCTTCAGGCGAGCGTTCGTCGAGGGGGGCGGTGACGAGCAATCCGACATGCTGATTGACCACGTCGATCATGCCGCAGCGGTCATCCTGTTGATCGATCCGGGCAATGTGCACGCTGGTGATGTCACTGAGGTTGTGGATGACGACTATGGCATGGTGCAGGCGGTGGCTCGCATCCGCAACGCCCCGGACGGTAATCATGTGCCTATCGCTGTGGCATTGACCAAATGCGATGAACATCTTGGATTGGTGCAGGAGGCGGGAGGCGCTCGCGGATTCGTAGAGAAGTATCTGCCGAATCTCGTTCGCTATGGCGGGCGGATGCGGATGTTCGCGACCGCATCGGTTCGCACACGGCTCGATGCATTGGGGAATCCGGTTCCAAACACACAGTACGCCCCGTCGGGATTGATTGACTCAGTTAAGTACTGCATGAAGCACGTTGGGCTGCAACTTCAGCAGGCTGAGCAGCGTCATGGCGAGCGACTTCAAGACCAACGACAACAGGAAGCCGCGCGATTGGATCGTCGCCACGCCGTCCAATCGCGGCGGCGTTGGATCGGTTTTTGGATTGGTGCTGCGGTGGTGTGCCTTGCTGTTGTCGGCGTGTCGCTGCTGATCAGTTTCACAGGCCGGGGCGGCAACACGGCCCTCGACGAGCGATCGTCGCCAACACCAATGGTTGAAGCCGCCGTGTCTTCTGATGAGCCCGAAGCAGCCGAGCCGACGGTGCCAGTCCAGGAATCGAACATGGAACCGGATGCGCCGGACGGGCCGTCACCTGAAGCAAGCCCATGAGGGTTGACACACATCTCATGGGCTCGAACCGCGGCTATGGTGAATTGGCCGCCTCGCCCGGTGTAAGCCAAGCCGAACGCATCGCGATCGCTGGGATCGACATTGGACTGCCGGCTGGCGGGCGGTCAGACCGTCTGGATCAACAACTGATTGCGCTGTGCCGGCCACTCCCCGGCGGTCGCGTTGGACTGACCCGCTGCGTTGCGGGTAAACCAGACGAGGTCGGCCGACAAACCATTCAGTTTCGCACCATTCTGATGAGCCGCTCCGATTGGGTGCTCGAGGCGCGACACGCCCTCTCCGGCATGCTTGTCATGCCCACAATCTGGAGAGATCCTGCGTTTGAGGCGGGCACGCCGATGACGGTTGCGACCGGCTCCGTTGATGGGTCCGCGCCATCGCCAGTCACGCGGGCGCTGGCCTGCATGGTCCAAAATGGGCCACGCCCAGTACTACTCAAGGCTGAAACAGCAACCAATGCCGCGCTACTGTCGATGGTGGGCAATATCAACGATGCGGATGCTGCCGAACTCCAATGGGGCTTGGGGCTCAGCCGGATCGTGTCCGGGTTGGACGTTGCCACTGTTGCCACCGCCGCCGCGGCAGTTGGGCAAGCGCTCCAGCAGATCGATCAATCGCTCATTGAGGTGTGCTCAGAGAATCAGGATCCGGCGCTTCCAAGCCTTCGCAAGGAGCATCTCCCGAGTGTGGCGCGGCGCCCCGGGCTCCGAGATGTTCCGGAGCAAGACAACACCTCGAACCGAACGGTGGTACTGGTGGCCGCCGTCGGGCTGCTCTTTGTGCTTGGCTGGGTGGCTGGCCAGTGGTGGGGCGGTGCTCAGACACCCAGCGCCGTGACCGCGGTCCCGGCTGTGGCCCCGCAACGTCCCGTGGCGTCCAGGCCTCCTCCGCAGCGAGTACGACAGCCAGCGCCGCGAGAACTCCCCGTGCTGCCAACACCTGCGGTCGACACACCCGAGGCCTCGGCAGGCCCGCCGAAACAGGCGCCACCTGCAGCGCCGTCGCCTCCGCCGACGCCGCAGCCAGCGATTCAATCGGCCCAGCCCAAGGCGGACCCGCCGCGGGCGACTCGGCAGCATGTCGAGGACCCGGTGCAGGCCGCGGAGATACTCGCGGCCGTGGACAGCCGGCTGCTCAGCGCCTTGATTCCGCCGGACCAGGCGCTTGGTGACACGTTGAGCGAGGCGGTGATCAAGACATTTGCATCGGAGGTCTTGAGTCCTGGCGCAGCGGTGGCGGATCCGTGGGCCTATCTGTGCCTGCTCAGCAATATCGATGGCGCATTCGAGTCACTGGCCATGCTGGCTGATGCCGAGGGGCTGAAGACGTGGGGCGCTCCACCAGCGACAGCGAGGTGGTTGAGCGTTTCTGGTCGTAATGAACAACAGATCGGCGTCCGCCTGCGGCAGTTGAGCAGGTGTGAGTCCTTGATGCGTCGCATTGGACGAACCGAGGATGTCATTCGCTCGCTGGTGCACCGACCGGAGGTCGAAGCCACAATCGCCCGTGTGCTGCGGGAGTGGCTGGCCATGGAGTACGCTGATGCCATGAAGATGGAATGGAACTGTCTGTGGGGGGCCCAGCACTTGGTGACGTACCAGTTCTCGACGGGCGGCGTGCAGCAAGACGGAATCGTTGAATTGAGGAAGTCCCGCGCCGCGCTCATTCAGAATCGTGATGGCACCTCACCAACCGGAGGGCCGTGATGGGAGTGTGGCCCAGGTCATTACCTGAACTCGTTGCGGCCGGCCTCCTCGTCGGGGCCGTGTTGAGTGGATGTCGGTCTCGCGCACCATCCCCATCCGCCGTGACGGCGCCGCAGACGTGGGAAGTCCGTGATCGCCTGCCCGTGCAGCGGATGCCCGAGCCTGAGCCTCGTCCCACTGAACCCCGAATCACACAGCAACAACAGAATGCATCGGGCACTCCCCGCGGTGGTCAGCCGACGAGGCTGGCTGGCGAGGCTCGTCCCGGCGGTACTCCATCGTGGACGCGAGCCACTTCGCAGACCGAGCCGTTCGGCGAGCCCCCTTCCGCCCGTGTTGCTGGTGATGCCAGTTCCGTCGAGACAGGCCAGGGTCAGTCGCCGCCTTCATCTCAGGGAACTGGAATCGCCGCCGGATCGAACTCAGACGCTCAAGGGGAACAGCAAGGCGGTGCTTCGCCCCCCGGCGACCGTTCAAAGGAGCGGGCGGGGCAGTCCGCTTCCAGCCGTGCTGCTAGTGATGCGAATTCGGCCGAGGCAGATCAGGGTCAGTCGCCGCCTTCATCTCAGGCAACTGGAAGCGCCGCCGGATCGAATTCAGGCGCTCAAGGGGAACAACAAGGCGTTGCCTCTCCCCCCGGCGATCGCTCAAGCGGGCAGGCGGGCCAGTCCACTGGTGACGAATCGCTTCCTGAACTTGCGGCGCCCTCCGGTGCCAGTCAGGCAGCCTCGGCCGCCGATGATAGCGCCGCGCCGGTCTATCGGGACATCGGTACTGGGCCTCAGACCGAAGAGAACGCCGCTGATGCTGGTGGGGACGGATCTGCCACACTCGAACCAGTGGCCGAGGAGGCGGCTGACGAGCCCGTGCACGACGGTGATGCAGCCGACGCGGATGATGCCGCTGAGCACCAGGCGGCGCCACGTTTTGGGGGCTCGACTGACGCCAGGGAGGTCCCGCCGCAGCGGGCCAAGGACGCCGGATGGGCAGTACGTCCGGAGTCGGTTGATGCGGGTGGTGAGCCTGCCGAGTCATCGCTGGACGGACTGGGTGGCGGGCGATCCGGGAGCAGTTCGGGTGCCCAATTCGGCGAAGGCGCTGGCGGTAATGATGGTAGCGGGGAGGGTATTGACGGTGCGACGGCGCTAAGCGATCGATCAGGCACACTTGGCACCATAGAGGAGCAGGCTGGCGAGGGACCTGCTGTCGGCGCCCAGCAGGAGGAGTCAAGGGACGCGACTCCTCCACCGGGCGAGGGTTCGGCTGCGGGCCAGATGGCACGCGATCACACAGGCGATCCAATACGTGCCGCTCAGCCTGACACCGGCAGCCGACCGGACCGCGAATCACCGCCTGTCCGACCGATTACCGTTGAGGAGTTGGAGTCTCCTGAGCCATCGCCCCAGCCGATGGGTTCCGAGAAGTGGCACAAGGAAGTCCGAGGCGCCTGGAAACTCGTCACTGTGCTCGATCCAAGCCGTGACTTCTTGCCGCAAGGCGCAAGCGAACGATTGATCGGCATTGATCCAGATGCCAGGGTGCTGCGAGCGGTGATGACCTGGACTGGGACGGTCGCAGTTTCGATGGCGGTCGAATATGAAGTTGGATTCAGGCCAAAGCGTGTGGAGGTCTTGCCACTTCCACACGCCCCGTCGAAGTTTCCGACGAAAGCCGGGTCGCTGCTCGGCGGCGGCCATTTTGAACCGTCCCTGCTGCCGCCGCCCTGTGAACTTTCCTGGGCTCGCCGCGCCACTCGACTCACAATCGGTGGCGCCGTGTATGAAGCTGCTGACCCAGGCGTCATGATCGAAGTGCTGAGTCAACCAGAGTTGCGCGATCCCGAAAGCGATGTGGTTGGTTGGGAGTCGGAAGGGCAGGTCGACGGGACCGCTGCTGCAACGGTCGATTTCTTTGGGGTACAGGCGGAAGGCCGATACTTCTGCTACATCGTGGACATCTCTGGATCGATGAAGAACAACGGTGGCATGCTGCGATTGCGAATGGAATTGGAGCGGTCCTTGGGGTCGCTGCCAACAGGCACGCGGTTTTCGGTCTTGCCGTTCAACAGTACGCTTCGTGAACTGCAACCGAACTGGACCTCGGCGAGCCCTGTCAAGGCTCAGGACATCGGACGTCGTCTGTCCCGAATTGGCGCACGTGGCGGCACGAATCCGACCGGCGCCTTCAATTGGGCATTTCGGGAGTTGCGTCCACAGCCGGACGCCATTTTCTTCATGACCGACGGTCAGATGAAAGGCATCGGAAGACCGCTGATTGAGACACTCGGGAAACTCAACGCATCCAATCCACGCACACGCGTGTACACGATTGGGCTTGGGGACGATGCGGACATGCGATTTCTGGAGGCCATGGCAGACCAGCACGGCGGGACCAGCCGATTGGTTCGGTAGGTCGTCAGTTACTGTCCCGTCGCGGTGCCAACCCGGATCTTGTCGCGAAAAATCATCTCGTCGCCCAGCGAAGGGATCGGCGTGACGTCGTACTCAATGCCTTGCCCGACCACCAGGCGTCTGGCATCGTGAAAACGGTCGAAAGAGTCCGGCGTGACTCGAAATGAGACAACGTGCTTGCCTCGCACCAGATTGCTGATGAGTTCGGTGACCTCGGCCTGAGATGTGGGGGAATCAAGGGGAAGTCCACCGGTCGGAAGCAGGTGAATCTCTCGGTCGATCTTGAGACCACCTGTTCTGAATCCACAGGTGTTGAAGTCCTCGAAGACCGACCGGGATGGATCGACCGCCTGTGGATTCCAAGTGCTCCAGAAGGTGCATCGGTTGCCTACCGGATCCCTCGTCCGCCGCCACGCGCTCCAGTCGTTGACCAGATAGAAGCGGTCGCCAGTCAACACAACCTGCACCGGCACGCGTCCCTTCAGCGTCCGGCGGCGGGGGGTTCGCAACTTGATGTCGTGAATCGCATGAAGTGCTTCCAGTTCTTCTTCGAGCGAACGAATGTCTGCCTTCATGTCTTCAATGGACGCGGCGGGCGCGGCGTCTGTGAGTTGCTTCTTGAAGGACGCAATGGACACATCAAGCCTGTCGGCGTAGGCGCGGGCCTGTTCGAGATCATGGGCGGCAGCCTGCAACTGCTCGCGAAAGTTCTCGTCGTCATAGGCTTCCATGGCCGCAATGGACTGCCGCAGTGACTCCAGCTCAGCATTATTGGCCGGAAGGACTGCCGCTGCGGCCGAAGCCTCGGCGATTCGCTGCTGTCCACCTGCCCGTGCGAGCACGGCGGCCAATACGGCTATGAAGATGATCATGCCGAACATGTTGCAAATGGTGTCGAGCAACAGGTCTAGGCTTGATTCATGGGCGGTCCGCCGTCTCATTGGTTCGGCTCCGCGGCGTCGTACAGCCTGGTTGTCGTGGCATCCTCGCCGATGAGATCAAGCCCGATCGCAAGACCCTCAAGTCGAGGATCCTCCGCTCGGAGACGATTGATCTCAGTCCATAAGGCCAAGCCGGATGGTTTCAAGCTCAGGAGTATGTGAGTGGTTCTTGTGGCTGAGTCGGCCATCCATTTGTCCATGAGCGACTGAGCCAACGCGGCCGGGTCGTTCGCGTCGATGGCCATGGGAGCCTCGACGGCATTGACGCTTGAGATGATGAGTCGGTCGGACATCAATTCGGCGACAATCGTCTCGCTCTCTTCATCGTCAATCAGATACGAGATCTGCCGACGCCGCCGCTGCGTCTCGATCTCGGAGCGAAGGTGGTCCTGCTTGACAGCCAACAGGTCCGCCATGTGAGCCTCGTCAGACTGGTGCGCCGCGCGAAAGTGGGCGTCTCGGTCATCTCGTACCTGCCTCCATCGCGCTTCCCGCTGCACGTTGGCATCTTGGATCGCATCAAGTTGCACTTGGGTCTGCGCCAGCGCGGTTTGCAACTCATCGACGCCGATTCGCTCGGTCAATCTGGCCAACTTGTCCGAGAGCTCATCTCGCGTTGTTGTGCGATCGACTTGCTGTGCCGCAGTGATTGCGTTCAG
>Ga0315338_1002367_pt1 | contig 18963 bp, 17 predicted proteins | sample ASW8metaG_FD_204518 | JGI IMG/M metagenome (GOLD analysis project Ga0315338, IMG submission 204518) | Ammonia-oxidizing marine archaeal communities from Monterey Bay, California, United States - ASW #8 | ecosystem: Environmental > Aquatic > Marine > Coastal | place: USA: California | collected... | reverse complement strand
AGATACTGAGAAATCCAGGGGGTTGTCCTTGGGACGCGGAGCAGACCCATGCTTCGCTGAGGCCTAATTTACTCGAAGAGACGTATGAAACACTTGATGCCATCGACTCGGGAGATCCTGCCAGCTTAGCCGAAGAGCTAGGTGACATACTCACTCAAATAGTATTCCACGCTGATATAGCAAAGCGTGGAGATAGTTTTGACGCTGCTTCAATTTGTAATGCCGTACGCGAAAAGCTGATCCGGAGGCATCCCCATGTTTTTGGAGATGAGGATGCGATTAATGAAGCCGATACGGTTGTAGATCGTTGGGAGGAAATCAAACGGGTCGCATCCGGTGGTAACCGCTCTATTGTTGCTTCCTTGCCTTCTGAGATGCCTGCGCTTGCATACTCAGCGTCGATTCAAAGACGTGTGATGCGGGTTGGTTTGCCCTGGCCTGAAAAGCAAGCTATGCCCCTGGCCTTCGCCGAGGTAAATGGCGAGTCCTTAGCAGAAACAGAGGAGCGTGCAGGTAAGTATTTGATGGGTGTTGCCAGACAAGTGCAAGCAGCGGGAATCGACCCGGAGGTGGCATTACGCAGGGCGACGGTGAGTCTTCGGGATCATGTCCTGAGGGCGGAGGACATTGCAGGAGAAAAATCGTTGGCTGATTTGAAGGATAATGAAAAGTCTTTAATTTGGGAGCGAGCGGAGTCGGAAATTGGAGATTCTGAGAATTGATGAGGGCTTTTGCTATTTTCTAACTGTAATTGCCCCGGGATTACCTTCTGTGACCTTACCTATAACGCTACTGTAAAGTGTTTGATTATTAACTAATTCTCTAACAAGATCTTCAGATCGCTCTTTTGAAACGGATATCAATAGTCCTCCGGACGTCTGAGCGTCGGCGAGAATTATCAGATTCAAATCCGATAGACCATCTTCGATAATCACGTTTTCTCTTATTGTTTCGATGTTGCGAGTTGTGCCACCGGAAATGTTTCCTGATTGGGCCAGTTCGACCACGTCTGGCAGGATGGGTATTTCGGACCAGTTTAAGTTGGCTGATAATCCGCTGGATTTCATCATTTGTGAAAGGTGACCGAGAAGGCCGAATCCTGTGACATCTGTCGCTGCATTAACGCCAACTTCCACCATGGCATCCGAGGCACCTTTATTTAGAGTAGCCATCGATTCAACAGCATGGTTTACGGATTCTTTTTTGGCGTTTCCAGCCTTGGCGGCAGTGGTGATGATTCCAGATCCAATTGCTTTCGTGATGATCAGTACATCCCCTGGCTGAGCATTTGCATTAGTTATCTGTTTGCCCGGTGTAACGACACCGGTAACTGCGAGGCCGTATTTAGGTTCTTGATCATCGATGGTGTGGCCACCAATAATTAAAATGCCTGCTTCTTCTGCTTTTTTCTGCCCACCCTCAAGAATCTTAGCGATAATATCGGGCCCCAGATCTCGTGGAAATGCTGCAATATTTAACGCAGTGATAGGAGTTCCACCAACCGCGTAAACGTCACTGAGGGCGTTAGCTGCTGCGATCTGGCCATAGTCGAATGGGTCGTCAACTATGGGAGCAAAGAAATCAGTTGTGAGAACTAGAGCGACGCGTTCATCTATCCGGTATATGGCAGCGTCATCTCCGGTTTCGTGTCCCACCAGCACATTTTTATCGATAATGGCGGGTGTCGGCAGCTTACCCAAGACCTGGGCAAGTTCGCTCTGGCTGAGCTTGCCAGCTCAACCTGCGCAAGTAGCCAATTCAGTTAGTCGTACAGATTTCTCGTTCATGGTCGTTGAATCGTGCCATATTCCAGATGTTAAAGACATCTAGAAATTGCATAATTTAGAGAGTCCTCTAATTACTTTCAAGATTAATTCACCCATAAGTTTTGATCACAGCTTGGATGATTTACATTGACGTGCTTGTTAATGCATCCGACAATCAAGGCTTATAGTTTGAGTTTAACCTCGCTGTGCTCGGTTCATTAAAACGTCATTTTGCTAAATCCTATGTCTAACATTCCCGAATCTGAATTACTGCCAATAACTGCTGACCTTAGTGCGAAAAACCGACTTTCAATTGGTGGATGTGACGTACGTGATCTTGTTCAAAGCTATGGAAGCCCGCTTTACATTTATGATGAGGCTACCTTACGAGGGATGTGTCGCGATTTTGTTGACAGTTTCACCAATTTGTACTCGCGAACTCAGATCGAATACTCATCTAAAGCGTTTGCCAATCCATCTATCGCGAAGATCATCGATGAAGAAGGTCTCAGTATGGATGTGGTGACTGGAGGTGAACTTGCAGTGGCTATAGCCGCTGATTTCCCTCCTGAGCGACTTAACTTTCATGGCAACAACAAAGGTCGAGAAGAACTTGCTGAGGCGGTAAGGTACGGTATCGGCAACATTACCGTTGATTCTTTTGCCGAGATTGACCTGCTTAGTGAGGTGGCTGAAGAGTTGGGCGTGCGCCAGAACATTATGCTCAGACTTTCTCCCAGCATTGATCCCCACACACATCTTTTGACAACTACTGGGATCTTGGATTCCAAGTTTGGTTTTTCGATAGAAACTGGAGATGCAGAAATAGCAATTGAAAAAGCAATTGCAAAACCATCATTAAATACAGAAGGTCTTCATTTCCATCTGGGTTCACCGATTTTTGAGCTTGAGCCCTACTCCGAAGCGATTGATTATGTTTTGGAGTTCGCTTCTAGAATGCGTAATAAATTTGGACTTGAGTTGAAGAAGTTCAGCCCTGGTGGCGGTTTTGCAGTTGGATATGTGACTAACACTTTGCCGCCTGCAATGGGTGAATATGCCAGCGAGATCGTAACAGCGATTCGCAGTGCGTGTGATAGATATGACCTTAATGAACCAGAGTTGATTGTTGAGCCTGGACGCGCAATAGTTGGACGCTCAGGTGTCGCGGTTTATACGGTTGGCGGGATTAAAGCGATTCCCGGGGTCCGTACTTATGTCAGTGTGGATGGTGGCATGGGCGACAATATCAGACCTGCGTTGTATGAATCGGAATACGCGGTAGTACCGGTTGATAGACCTTTAGCTGAACGTAATCACACAGTTACTGTGGCTGGAAAATTTTGTGAGTCGGGCGACGTGCTTGCTCGCGATGTGGATTTGCCTGAACCTGAGACTGGAGAGTTACTTGCTCTGCCGGCTTCGGGCGCATATTGCTTAATGATGGCAAGTAACTACAACATGCAGACACGTCCCGCTGTTGTTCTAGTCAATCAGGGCACTTCTCGCTTGATTCGTAGGCGTGAAACTTATAAGGACCTGCTTGCGTCGAGTATTGATTTTGACTGATTCCTCTCTCTCCGTTGCAAAACACACGTCCGTCATAGGGTGGAAAACTTTTGGTCACACGGGCGCTATTAGGCTTCTGACTAAATCATTTGAGGCCAACCGACTGGCCCATGCCTATTTGATTACGGGACCGGAGAAAGTCGGCAAACGTACTTTGGCTTTGGACATGGCATGCATGGTGAACACAGAACCTGTTGCGGATATGTTCGGGCAAAGTGCCGATATCGATCTTTCGAGATCACATCAGGCTGAGCGTATTCGTGCAGGAATACATTCAGATGTGGAAGTTATAGATCCTGCTACTGAGCTTCCTGCATCACCTACACCTAAGAGAACAGCCGTCTCGAAAACAACCATTTCGATCGATCACATACGGCAGATCGTAATTTCTGGTTCATCGACTAAGCCTTTTGAAGGGATGAAAAAGGTATTCATCCTCGACGGTGCTCACCGGATGGTTCGCGAAGCAGAAACTTCGCTTTTGAAAATTCTCGAAGAGGCGCCGGATCACGTACTTATTGTGCTCACGTCTCCAACTGCTGAAGCACTATCCCAGACAGTTGTGTCGAGGTGCCAACTCTTAGAACTTAGACCTGTTGAGCCTCAAGTGATCGAGTCGAAACTCATCGAGCAATATAAAGCTGACGAGGCACATGCTCGGCTGCTTTCGAGGCTTGCGCGCGGATCTCCAGGCTGGGCGATTGATGCGATAAATGACCCCACGATAATTGATGCTCATAACCAGGCGATACTGCGATTTGCTGAGATAGTTACCGGAAGCATAGAGTTTCGGTTTAGATACGCTCGTCAGACTGCAGGTCAGTTTTGGCGAGATCGCATGGCTGTGTTTTATGAGATAGAGCGCTGGATTGAGTGGTGGCGTGACGTAGCTATGATGCGTCATAAATTAATCGACAACATAATCAATGTAGAGTGGGTTGATCTGTTTTCCGAAATAGCGACTGAGATTACAGAAGAGCAGATATCGGCTGCTGTGACGGCAATCGAGAACGCGCGTCATGCCTTGGAAGCTAATGCAGTACCACAGTTGACATTGGAAGTAATGATGCTTGATTTACCGTGGGCCGACCCTGCAAAAATTCCATCTTTGAATCTTGAATCGGGTGATGGAAGTTAACAGTTTGCTTCGGGGTGATCTTTGGCCACGTGGCTTTATTACCAATGATCGTTGTTTATTTTAACTGACCACTGGGTTAGATTCTGGAAGAAGCCATGGGACGAACTTCAGCCATGTGTTTTTAAGGGATTCAGGCTTGAGAAAAGAATATGGGTTTGGTCGTGGTTCGTAAGGCTTATTCCGCAACCGCATTCCGGCTTCCTGAGGTGTCCGACCTGCTTTACGGTGATTGCAATTCTTACATGCAGTTACGACGTTCATCCAAGTGTATTCACCGCCCTTGCATCTCGGGCGAATATGATCAATTGTCATGTCGCGTGCCCTCGTTCCACAGTATTGGCATGTTTGATTATCACGCGTGAATATTTCATTGCGTGACATCTTTCTACGTTGGAGTGGGCGCTTGACCATGTAAACAAGTCGAATTACGTCTGGACGTTCAAAAATGTCCGTAACCGTATGAACATACTCACCAGTATCCTGAACTGATTCAGCCTTTCCTTTGCCCACAAGTTTCACTGCTCTGCGAATATCGCAGATATTCAGGGGCTGATAGTTCTGATTTAGCACCAATACTGGCGCTCTTGTGCTTTGACTCATCCGGTTTGCCGATTTCAGATTCTATTGTTAGACCATCGATCTGGTCGTTCAGTCTCACTAGTTATCAAATACCTGCATCGTCAATACGGTTTTCGAGAATGTCAAGCGAAATACCGAAATCATCAGGAGCGAACTCGATTACAAATCCACGTAAATTCAACAGCGAGGGAACGATTTGCGATTCTATCAGCCATATGTCCAGCTTTTCACGGATACTACCTTCGACGTAACTTCTGGCGGCAGTTTCGACCATTGACTGGATGTTGTCTGAGGATTGGTTTGAGGTGCTCTGCGGCAAGAAGTATGTGTATCTAGCGGTAGCGGTCATTAGTCCGCCAGCAATGAGTATGCCGGCGATAAGCCCGATCAAAATTCCGCCTAGTTTGTTACCCCAACCCATCTGAGATGCAATCGGCTTTGTTGCTTTGTTGACTATCGATATGCCTACGCGGCTTACTAGGAACACGCCGATGAAGATGATTACGTATCCGATAGCAGTGGAAATCGCCTCACTTTGAACTCCATTCCAGATTAAAGAGAGAATTCTTCCTGCGAATAATCCGCTGAAGAATAATCCTACATAGATTGCAACTGCGTTCACTAATAGGTTCACCAGCCCGGCTTTGTAGCCCCATAAAGCAGCGAGGACGAATATTCCTGAAAATATCCAGTCTAGTAAGTTCATGCTGGGGATTCTCCATTTGAAGTAAATAGGTACATTTAGTCACGCGTATTCATAATTTTAATTAGTTGATGTTTACATAAATGTTTGGCAAAGGGCACTTACAATGTCGGGATAGTCGGGATAGTCGGGATAGTCGGGATAGTCGGGATAGTCGGGATAGTCGGGATAGTCGGGATAGTCGGGATAGTCGGGATCTTAACAGTATGCGGTTATCCTATTCATAATGGCAATTTCGCGATTACGATATGGGTACTGAATAACCCTGATAATGAACGGAGATCATTTGCACTCACCGAATAGCGTCCGCCCGGCTATAGCGATTGACGGACCAGCTGCATCCGGCAAATCATCAGCTGGAAAAATGTTTGCATCTCAACTTGGTTATAGATTTCTCGATACTGGTCTCATGTATCGAGCTGCCACTTGGTATGCCATGAATAATGGGATCGATATCAATGAACCCGAACCCGTTTCTGCTGTAGTTGGAAAGATGGAATTCTCGGTTATTGACGGTGAATTTGGTGAAAATCTCATTTTGGTCAACGGACAAGACGTAACTCGGTTCCTTCATTCAACAGCGGTCGACGTTTCTGTGTCACCAGTATCAGCTATAACGGCAGTCAGGAAAATCATGGTTGCCGGGCAGCGCCGTATCGCGACCACTGGCAGTATTGTTATGGTTGGGCGGGATATTGGGACGGTTGTTATACCAGATGCCCCCCTCAAGATTTTTTTGACTGCTTCAGCCGAGACCAGAGCACATAGACGGTACAGCGAATTCTTAGCAAACGGTACCGAAGTGGATTTGGCAGATATTTTGTCTTCGATTGAGAACCGCGATCGAATTGATTCGTCCCGAGAAGATTCTCCTTTGAAGCCTGCTAGCGATGCGCACATGGTCGATACTGATGATCTTTCATTGAACCAGGTTGTCGCTCTTATGGTTGATCTATCCAGGGAAATTATCTGATGGGACAGTGGTTGTTTCCTCCGTGTAATTTTGGATTCAAACTTACCCTTCGCTGGTTTTCAGATTTCACTGTTGAGGGGCAGGAGAATATACCCAAATGTGGACCGCTTCTGGTTGCATCAAATCATCTTTCGAATCTCGATCCTGCAATAGTGGCTGCAGCGCTACCACGGCCTCCGGTTTTCCTTGCAAAACAGGAGTTGTTCAAGTACCCGATTGGATCGACTCTTATGAGGGGGTATGGTGCTTTTCCAGTAGATCGGCGGCGTGCTGATATACGGGCGCTCAATTGGATAACCCATCAGTTGTTGCGTGAAAGTAGAATAGCCATCATCTTTCCAGAAGGTACTCGAAGTAAGAGCGGTGGATTGTTACGAGCGCAACATGGTCTTGCTCGCATAGCGATATCAACTGGTGTTCCAGTTGTTCCAGTTTCGTTGACTGGTTCCGAAAACCTTCAAAACCCTTTGAAGGTTTTGAAGCCAACTGCAACACTTAAATTGAAAATTGGTAAGCCGTTTGTTGTGACCGCTTCAGATGTTGGGACTCCGAGAAGTGTAGCTGCAGATGTTACAACTGAAATTATGTCGAGAATTTCAAGGATGCTTCCGGAAGCTCAACGCGGTGAATACGCAGATGTGACCGATATGAAGCCAACTAACACTGTGGATTACGTACATAGTAGTGATAAGGAAGTTGCCTAATTGTGCGGACTATTTGCATATGCGGGTAGCGTGAATGCTGTTCCCATTTTGTTGGGTGGGCTTCGTTCAGTTGAGTATCGTGGATATGATTCTGCTGGAATTTCTATAATCACAGAGTCAGGCAGCATAGAGACGCGAAAGCGTGGAGATCACAAGGCTTCTCTAAATAATCTTCACAGTACTGTTACTGGCGATCAACTTTTCGGGCTGGTTGGAATCGGTCATACTAGATGGGCCACCCATGGTGTAGTTAACCATGCTAATTCTCACCCCCATTCGTCCGTTGATGGTTCTATTTCAATTGCTCATAACGGGATTATCGAGAATTTCCTTGATATCAGAGATGAATTACTCGATTCTGGTGTAGAGCTTAGTTCTGAGACTGACTCCGAAGTTATTGCCCATCTAGCTGGCAGCTACCTTGCAACTGGGCATAGCCTTCGTGATTCTCTTGTTAAGACGGTTGGTCACCTTAAAGGCAATACGGTTGTAATCGCCGTAGCTACGGCGGAGCCTACCAAGGTTGTCGGTTTGAGACTTGGTAATGCTGGTGGAATCGTCGTCGGTAAAAACGAAGATTCAGCCGTTATGGCATCCGATACTGTTGCCCTTCTTCCACACACCGCAGAAGTCGTATATCTCGAATCTGGTGAGGTGGTTGAGATCGAAAGTGGGTCTTTCAGACTTTTTGATTTTAACGGTAAACCTATCGAGCGAAAATCAGTCAAAACCAACCAGAATTTCCGTGCGGCTCAAAAGGGTAAATATACGGATTTCATGTCGAAGGAGATTGCTGAACAACCCGAAGCTATCCAGGGGGCAATTGCGGGGAGGGTTAACTTGGTTTCGGGCGAGTTAGAAATGCCTGAAATTACACTTTCCACCAAACAGATTAGATCAATCGACAGAGTTTTAATCACAGGTATGGGAACTTCTTTGCATGCTGGTATGTTTGGTGCATCTATGATCGAATCATTGGCACGAATTCCAGCAAGCGCGGAGAATTCAAGTGAACTCAGATATCGTAACCCGGTTATTGGTTCGAACACGCTTATTATCTCGGTGACGCAATCAGGTGAAACAGCAGATACTCTTGCTGCGATGGAGTACGCAAGTCAACAAGGATCTTGCCAGATAGCGGTTCTTGAACAGGAGGGTTCTCAGGCTGCACGTATTGCTGATTTCACCTTACCTATACACGCCGGTCAAGAGATAGGGGTGGCGTCAACTAAGACAATGATTGCCAGCATGACGACTTTACTTGAGTTGTCGATATTTCTTGCCAGAGCGCGATCAGTAATCGATGCTGACCGTGTCAAACAACTCGTTGAGCAAATAGCTGCATTACCCTCTTTGGTTGCTTCCACGCTTGATCGAAATGGTGAGACATCAGATGTTGCAAAGGATTTAGCCAAATTTACTGATCTTTTGTACCTCGGGCGTGGACCACAACTTTCGATTGCACTTGAAGGTGCACTAAAGATGAAAGAACTTGCATATATTCATGCCGAAGGCTACCCCGCGGGAGAAATGAAACATGGTGTAAACGCGTTATTGGGTGCCGATATGCCCACAGTAGTATGCGCACCTCATAACCACCTTTACGAGAAGATGCTGTCGAATGTCAGTGAGGTAAAGGCACGTGGCGGTGAAGTTATTGCCATAGTTTCAGACAGTGATGACACGTTAGAGCGGATTGTTGATCAAATAATTCGCATTCCAGATTGTTCTGAATTACTTCAGCCGTTTTTGACCTTGGTGCCGTTACAGTTGCTTGCATATAAGACCGCATTGGAACTTGGTCGAGATCCTGACCAACCCCGGAACCTTGCCAAAACTGTGACGGTTGAATAAATCTTTGATACCTAAACGGGGAAGTGCTCAGGAAATTGCCTCATTAAGAGCCCGTTTAGCAACTAAATTCGGTGCCCTTAGTAATCCTAAATACCGCCGTTATTGGTTTGGTTCGCTAGCGTCAGTAGGCGCAATTCAGATCGTGACCATGGCCCAGGGCTGGTTGATCGTGGACAAGTTAGGGGGATCTGAGCTCGATATTGGTGTACTTGGCGGTGCTACTGCAGTACCAACTATCCTCGTAAGCCTCTTTGGGGGAGTTCTTGCAGACCGATTTGATCGTCGAAAATTAATTATAGGTGTTTCGGCGGCGTCTACTGCACTGTTGATGTTACTTGCGATACTCGACGCAACTGACCAAGTAATGATCTGGCATGTTGTTGTTATCGCTGCGATGCAGGGACTTGTAATGGGTTTTGATGGCCCGGTTCGCAGTTCATATTTTCCACTTTTGATTGAGCGTAAGCATATGACGAGTGCTGTGGTCCTAGGTACCGTTATGTGGCAATTCAGTCGCCTGGTAACGCCCGTTATCGGAGGATTACTCATCAGATACGGTGGGACAGAAGCGGTTTTCTTTGTGGGTGTTCTTGGTTGGGCCAGTATGCTTTTGGTGATGATTTCCTTAAAAATTAGTTCACCTCCTTCGGATAAGGCTCGGAATGTAATAAGCGATATTGTTGAAGGTGTACGTTTTATCCGCTCAAGGCACGATTTTGTTCTGTTGATAGGACTTACCTATGCGACTCATTTTTTCGGTATGCAGTATTTGCAGTTGATGCCATTTTTCGCTAAACGGTTTGAAAGAGAAGCCGACGGATATGGAATCATGTTGTCAGCACTAGGTCTAGGCGCTCTTACTGGCACGTTTGTGGTGGGTCGTATAAGGGGGAAATCCAATATCGGCTATATCATGCTTGGCGGATCGATCGTTTTTGCTGGCGCTGTTATTGCTTTCGCCTTTGCCAAGTCGTTTTACGTGGCTATCGGATTCTTGTTTATAGGTGGCCTCGCAAATACTATTTTCTTTGTTGTTGCAATGACTGTCTTACAGTTACGGGTGCCCGAGCATATGCGTGGACGAGTAATGGGTATTTATACGATTACGTTTAGCTTTATCCCGCTTGGGGGTGTCATGGGTGGAGTAGTTGCATCAATTTATGATGAGCGCATAGCAGTTGCATTAGGGGCTTTAATTCTCGCTTCGATTTTCTTGTTGGTTGGCATCACGCAACCAATTATCCGAAATCTAGATGGTACCGATCTGGAAAAAGCGTGAGTAATCCTGAGATTGGCATCGATCCGCCTGACGTACTTGGTGCGGAGTCGATTGATCGCTCCACAAGTGCATTGGTTGTTCGAGCATTCAGGATTTATTTTGTTGGCACAATCTTGGCGATGAATGCGCTGCGGTTAGGAGCCGTGGCTCAGGGGCTACTGATATGGGAGTTGACTGGTTCTACCCTGAGTCTGGGTGGAGTCGCAGCTGCTACGGCTATACCAATGGTGTTGGTTAACATCTTTGGCGGCGTGCTTGCTGATCGCTATGAAGCGAAATTCCTTCTTGGGGGGTCGTCGCTGATCGGAGCTTTACTTCTGGTTGTTCTAGGAGTTCTTGATATAACCAACACAGTTCAGGCTTGGCACGTTTTTTCGTTTTCTTTGATTTCTGGATTTGTGGCTGGTGCAGACCAGCCCTCTCGACAGGCTTATTTCCCCTCTCTTGTGCCCGCTTCAGCGATTAAAAGCGCAGTGACAATCAATGGATCACTTATCGCCTCAGCCTCGGTAGTAGCTCCAACCCTCGGAGGGTTATTGATTGCCGCGCTTGGCACACATGTGGGCTTTTTTGTGGCCTCAACGGGCTGGTTCGCCATGTTTGTTGCAACTTTAATTTTGCCAAGACGTGGGGCATCTTCATTTCATCGTAGTGTGCTACGAGATCTAGGCACAGGGTTTGGATTCATATTCAGTAATAGAGTTTTATTAGTTCTTATGATCCTAGCTTTCACGAACATGCTGATGGTATTTGGATGGATCGGTATGTTGCCGGCGTATGTTGATCTATTCGGAGGAGGAGCCAGAGAAGTCGGATTTATGTTTTCTTCTGCGGGTATAGGGGCTTTTAGTGGGATCTTGGTTGCCGGAAAGGTTTCTTCCGGTCGATATATGGGCTGGATGATTTTAGGTGGGGCCGCTTCGTTTTCGGCCATCATGTTGGCAGTTTCTAATTCGCCGTCGATCATAATAGCCATGGTGCTCGCTGCTATGGCGCACTTTGGAAATGGCCTGTTTAATATTTCCTTGATTGTCGCTGTTCAACTACGTGTTCCCGAAGATATCCGAGGTCGTGTTATGGGCGTTTTTGCCATCTCACAGAGTATTGGATTACTTGGGGGCTTATGGATTGGTGTTCTGTCGAGTTTAATTGGTCTAAGAGACGGGATGATGGTTGGGCCATTCATCCTCTTGCTTATGATAATTACGATCTTGTCTACCCAGCCAAAGATTAGAAAATTGCATGAAGATCCAGCACACGATAGATGACCCTACTAACCTTTGCATATAGTCTGTACTTAGATAAATATGATTCCCAAAGATACGCAGATCGATCTGAATTCGGTTCGGCGAAGGCTCGAACGGAAAGAAGAGTCCCTGTCACCATATGCAACTCGATCAATCGATGCAGTTCGTGGGATCCCAGAGTTGCCATCAGCCACACGGACAGAGTTTCAACGTGATCGTGATCGGGTCATTCATGCGAATTCGTTCAGACGTCTCAAGCACAAAAGTCAGGTCTTCGTTGCGCCACAGGGAGACCATTTCACCACTCGTTTAACTCATGTTATTGAGGTATCTCAGGTAGGTCGTTCGATAGCGCGCGGATTGAATCTAAATGAAGACTTAGTCGAAGCTATCGGTCTTGGTCATGATCTTGGGCATACTCCGTTCGGTCATATTGGTGAGAGCGTTTTAGATCAAGTATTGGTTGGTGGCTTTCATCACAGTAGGCACTCCGTAAGGCTGATTACCCAACTTGAGAAAGATGGTAAAGGGTTGAATCTGACTGAAGATGTTGTAGAGGGCATCAGACACCATTCCAAGCCAGAGGGGAAATTTTTGTCGCGCGATGCGGTGGGCAATCTTACATTGGAAGCGCAGGTAGTGAGAATTTCAGATGCGCTAGCTTATCTTGCTCATGATATTTTGGACGCGTTGCGATCAGACTTTATTCGACTCCAAGATCTACCCAACGAAGCCGTGTCCGCACTTGGAGAGCGTCATTCTCAACGTGTAAGTGCGGTTGTAGAAAATGTTATTGAATCATCTTGGGACTGTTCTGGAGAAGTAGATCTTCCAGATGATGTAAAACCGTGGATACGTATGTCTCCTGAGTTAGGGAAAATAGTCACGGATCTGCGTGTTTTTATGTTTGACCGTTTTTATCACCCAATTAGTGCGTCTCTCGAAGGGCGAAAGGCAGCGGCAATTGTTGCGGTGTTATTTGAGCATTTCAAGTCTAAACCTGATTTAATACCTGAATGGTTGCGTGACCTCTCAGGATCTGCTGAACGCGCTGCGGCTGACTATGTCTGCGGGATGACTGACAACTATGCCCTTATCATGGCCGAACAGATTGAGCCAGGATTGAGTGACGGGGTATTTCAGGGCCGAATCTGAAATTCGCCAATAATTGCCCTTTGGTGGAGCATCACGAGGTAATTAGTCTACGTATACTCGACCCAGCAGTTTGGCCTACCTGATTACGTGTGGAATCTTCTTCAGGTGACATAGGCGATTTTGTTTTTAAGTGGTTTACTCTAGGATCGTTCAAGTCTGGTAGATATGGCTTTAGTTGATGAGGTAAAAACCCGGTCGGATATTCTTCAAGTCATTTCAGAATATGTTGATTTGGATACTTCGTCGCGTCAACCAAAAGCACTTTGCCCGTTTCATGCTGAGCGGACTCCATCTTTCGTTATATACCCAGATACCGGAAGTTGGCGTTGTTTTGGATCATGTTCTGAGGGCGGGGATGTCATTTCCTTTGTGATGAAACGTGAGAACATGTCGTTCGCACAAGCATTGGAAAATTTAGCAGATCGTGCTGGTATTAAACGAGAAGTTTTCGAAAAAAATGTTTCGAAGAAACCAGTCACCAAGATCTTGGATGCCAACGACATTGCTGCTGATTATTTCTTTTCAAGATTGAAAGCTCCGGTTGGCGATAAGGTTCGTGAGTATCTCGTTGATCGCGGTATTGATATTGAAACAGCTGCACGCAGGGGTCTCGGATTTGCTCCGAGCGGTATGGAAACGCTTTCAGGTCATTTACGAACCAAGAGCGTCCAGGGCCGTGCAGCTCGTGATGCAGGTCTTATAGCGCGCAAAAGTGACGGTGAATGGCGAGATATGTTCATTGGTCGTTTGACCATTGAAATCCGTGACAGTCGGGATCGTATTGTAGGATTTGGTGCTCGCACACTGGATGGTTCAGAGCCTAAATATTTGAACACTCCTCAAACCGATGTTTTCGATAAATCTTCGATTCTTTACGGTTTGAACTGGGCTGTTGAATCAATTCGTTCTATGAATGAAGCGATTGTGGTCGAAGGCTATATGGATGTGATCACAGCACATGAGCACGGATTTACCAACGTTGTTGCATCCATGGGCACAGCGGTGACTCGAAATCATCTTGGCACACTGGTTCGTTATGCTGCGGCGGGTGGAAAAGTAGGGACAATTGTTCTTTGTCTTGATTCTGATGCCGCCGGTGAGAGTGCAACTATGCGCGCACTTGAATCTGTGACACAAGAATTAAGTGTAGGGGCGATACGTGGAGTCCAGGTCAAGGTTGCAAGATCTGTGGGAGGAAAAGATCCTGATGAGGCTATACGGGCTAACCCGGACCAGTGGCGTGGGTCTTTATCTGAAGCCGAGCCGCTACTGGATTACCTAATAATTGCAAAGTCAAAGCTTTATGATCTGGAATCTGGTCAGGGGAAAGCGGAGTTTGCGAATAGTGTTGCTCCTATCGTATACGGCATTACTAATGGCTATGATCAAGAGCGTTACTGGTCAATGATCGCTAGATTGGTTGATGTCACTCCCGAAAGACTCAAGACCATAGTCGATAAGCCATCAGCTAGAACAACCATTCGCCGGCCTGGCGGATTAAGTAGTAGCCTTGGTTCAATTTCGTCAAGCCAAGTTAACGCGGCTCTGGAACAGGGCGATTCCCTAGAAGAGCATATGTTGTCTCTCGTTATGCAGATAGATGATCTTCGCGAGTACGCCGTTGAAATGCCTGAGGAATATTTCCACGAGTCTGATAATCGGGCTTTGTTTACTGCGTGGCGGGGGTCGTCTAAACTCGGTGAAAATATTGATGAACTGGGCCAAGATTTAACGGAAAAAGCACAAGAATTACGTAATCGTACGCTTCCTCCGTCGAATCAGGCTAGACATGTAGACGATATCACTCAATGCGTCAAGCGCCTGAAAGAACGTCATTTTAGACTCATAAAAAAACTAGAAGCTGATCGATTTAAGGAAATTGAGGGGCAGGAAACACAAGATTTATTGGACCGAGCTATATTCCCTAATGAGAATCTTCGCACAGTGATGACAGGGCGACAGTAAATATGCCACGATCTACACAAATAACAGACAATGAAGACCAACTTGAAGATCTGGCAGGTTCATCGGATCTCTTGGTGCCCATTAATAGCACTCATCTTGACGACGACGAATCAGAGGATGGAGAATTAGGAGAACGCACAGCATCGGATGTCCTTAGGTCAACAGCCGTAGCTGCCAGTGCTTCTGAGCTTGAAACGTGGGGAACCAAGCAGTCTGAAGGGTTTGCAGAGCTCAATTTCAACCCATATGTCGAAGATTCCGAAATTTCTGATGATCCAGTTCGGATGTACTTGAGAGAAATTGGACGGGTTGGACTGCTTACAGCGTCTGATGAGAGGTTCCTTGCTAGAGGTATGGAAATTTCTCAGCGCTTGTCTGAAGTGCAAGATGGTATGGCTGAGCGGACAGGACAACTTCCTACAGCTGCCGAGACAACGCTTGAGTTGCTCAAGCGGGTAGGCACCCAACGCGATGTTGCAATCAAAATAGCTAGTTTTGTTGGATTACCACATGACTTGACTCTTGGGACACTGCTGGGGATTCCTGAATTGCGCCAGCTGGTTGACGGGCCTCATGATGAAACACTTTTGGCTTATTTGTCAGATGCGTTTAACTGTGAATTGCAACAGGCGCAAGACATGGTCAAGGATCTTTCTAGTGACTCTGCTCTAATTGCATTGGAATCACTTGATGCTCTTGACGCAGATCCGACTCTTGATGAATTGGCCAACAATGTTTCTACCGAGGTGTATCGGGATAAATTAGAGGTATATGAGTTTCTCTTTGCAGCGCATTTTTCTAGGATACGTGACAGTGCTGAGCGCTCTGAGCGGCATTTGTCAGAAGCAAACCTTAGATTGGTTGTATCAGTAGCAAAAAAATATCTTGGGCGTGGGATGTCGTTGCTCGATCTTGTTCAGGAAGGCAATATAGGACTGATTCGCGCAGTTGAAAAATTCGATTATCGTAAAGGGTACAAGTTTAGTACTTATGCGACCTGGTGGATTCGACAAGCTATAACGCGTTCGATTGCAGATCAGGCTCGCACGATTCGAATTCCTGTTCACATGGTTGAAACAATCAATAAACTTTTGCGGGTTAGTAGGCGACTTGTTCAGGAGCACGGACGGGAACCGACATCGGTAGAAATTGGCAAGGCAATGGACATGCCGGCCGATCGCGTAAGAGAGATTCTTAAAATCTCTCAAGAACCTATTTCACTCGAAACTCCTATTGGTGAAGAGTCAGATTCTTTCTTGGGTGATTTTATTCCCGATAATAATAGTCAAGCTCCTTCAGATGCCGTGTCATATCAACTTTTGAAAGAGCAGGTTGGTGATGTGTTGGATTCGATCAGTCAAAGGGAGAGGAGAGTGCTTCAACTTAGATTTGGACTGGAAGATGGTCGGAGTCGGACATTGGAGGAAGTAGGACGTGAATTTGGTGTCACTCGTGAGCGTATTCGTCAGATCGAAGCGAAGGCTTTGCGGAAACTTCGACATCCAACCCGTTCAAAGAAGCTTAGAGATTTCTTAGAGTAGTGAACTTCTGCGGGACATTAAATCAGTGACTATTCCGTTGTTATCAGCTCGAATTTATCGCATCTTATTAGACGTTACGCTGAATTGATCTACTTTATTTTCTCAATTTTCATCAAGTTAATCTGATATTCCTAAGCAGATTAGTCCCTGCGTTGAGTTATTATTAATCAATTACTTATTAAGTACACGCATAATATATTTGTATGCTGTTACTGGGTATTGTTACGATGAAGTAGCAAACTTTACTAACGTACAAATCACAGAAATTTCTTGTAAGTCTTATTTTCGATGGCATTTGCTGAAATATTAACTCAGATTAAAGATATTGTTCTCATTGGGTTTTTGCTGTTCGCTTTTGTTCTAATGGTGATAGGTGGAGTACTGGGGATACGCCTATACAGACGTGCTAGTCGTTTCATGGATCGGATGGAAAACGTTGCGGGTAATCTTGAATCTACTTTTGATCGTCTGACGATTGCGCGAGAGGCGGTTAAAGACGCTGTTTTAACCCTTCGACCCATAGCGGGGGCTATTGGATTATTACGGATGGTTCAGGGTTTCGAACGTATGTTTGGCAAACGCGATCATGAGTCCAAAGGCGACTAGGTTTTCATGTTAACAATGATTTTGAAAGTTCTGATCTAGGGGTTTGTAATGGCTGAAAAAGAAAGTAATGGTGGTGGTGGGTTCCTACTTGGATTACTGATGGGAGCTGTCGGCGGGTTTGTAGCTGGAATGGTTTTTGCTCCAAAATCAGGAGAAGAAACTCGAGCTTTTATATTAGATCAAAGTCGCGAATGGCGCGATAAGGCTGACGAACTCACATCAGCAGCTCGAGAGCGAATGGCTAGCGCAGCTAGTGAGGGTAGATACGCGGCGTCCCAACTGCGTGATGCTGGAGGCTTTAATGATCTTGATTTAGATGACCAAGAACTGTGATTGTTCTTGATTCAAGAGCCCTTATCTTGTCGATATATTTCTAGCTCTCGGATAAGTTCCCAACACTTTGAATGTTGCTGTGTGATTCTTCAATGCAGAAATTGCTTCTTGAACGTGTGGAGCGTTTATATGTCCTTCAAAATCAAGCAAAAATATGTAACTTCCCATTCCTTTACCAGTGGGGCGTGATTCTATTTTTAGCAGGTTGATTCCGCGATCTGCGAATGGGCTTAATGCTCCATAAACTAGTCCAGGTGCATCTGGACTGTCAAAATCAAATGCGATTGATGTTTTATTGCTTGCCTTATCAGGTTTTCCACCAGATGTGAGAATAGCGAACCTTGTCACATTATTTTCACGGTCTTGTATCCCATCAACCAATACGGGTAACCCCGCAAGATCCGCAGATCTTCTTGGTCCTATAGCAGCAGTTCTATTATCTCCTTCTTTGAGATTGGTTACTGCCAGAGCTGTGCTTGTTGTCGCGATTTGCTCTGAATAACGCAGGTTTTCAGATAGGAATTGTCGACATTGTGTTAGTGCTTCTTGTTTTGACATGACCACCCGTATCTCATTCAACTGCACGCCCCGACGCGTGATCAAGCAGTGATCTATCGGTAGGAGGACTTCACCATTTATTCGGGCTTTTGTCGAAGTAACTAGATAATCAACTACCTCGATTACAGTACCACCCAGCGAGTTTTCAATAGGGACTACGGCTTCGTCAACTTTTCCTTCTTCTAAGGCACTTGTTACAAGTCCGAGTGATCCGAAAGGAATACGATGTTCTTCAGGGGCGTACAGATAACATGCCTCATCCGTGTATGTCCCTTCAGGTCCTAGGAAAGCTATTGTTTTAGGCATGTTCACCTTAATTCTGTTAGGAGTATCCATAACTCTGCTGTGGAGTTTGTTGGAGACAGAGCGATTACTTCATCTTCTGCTTCAATACGAATATCTGGATCAGGCTTCTTTGATTTACCCTCTGATGTAATTATTAATATTATGTTGGTGCCGTAAGGTAACGTTATTTCTGAGAGTTTACGTCCAATAAGTAAACCGCCTGCTGGAAGTTTTATAGCAACGAGTTCTTGGGCATGATCTCCTATCGGCATTAGTCTAATAAGTGGGTGGGATGGTATAGCCGTTGCTAGATTGGCGAGAATTAAGCTTGTGGCGCTTATAACCATATCGACTCCAGCACGTTCAAATAACTCGGCGTTTTCTGGCGAATGAACTACCGCTATTGTTCGCGGTATGTCGAAATGGTTGCGTGCCAGTTGACAGGCAGCAAGATTATCTTCATCTGAGTTGGTAGTGGCTATTATCACCCCCGCACGTGAAGCTCCTGCATCATTAAGGTCACGAACTGAAGTTGCTTCACCGACAGCTGCCACCATACCTAGTTCTCGTTGTAGAGCGGCTACCGTTTGCTGATTATGGTCGAGTATGAAAACTTCATGGCCAGCGTTGATGAGAGATGATGCAAGGGGCTCTCCCACTTTACCCCCGCCGACGATTACGAGATACAACTGATCGCTAACTTTCTTG
>Ga0315338_1002366_pt1 | contig 18967 bp, 18 predicted proteins | sample ASW8metaG_FD_204518 | JGI IMG/M metagenome (GOLD analysis project Ga0315338, IMG submission 204518) | Ammonia-oxidizing marine archaeal communities from Monterey Bay, California, United States - ASW #8 | ecosystem: Environmental > Aquatic > Marine > Coastal | place: USA: California | collected... | reverse complement strand
CGCCGATCGGATGTCCTAACGCCACGGCACCCCCGCGAGTGTTAACACGTTCTTCGTCCCAGCCAAGCGCATCACCATTGGCAAGCACCTGCGCTGCATAAGCCTCGTTAACCTCTATCATGTCGAATTCTTCAAGCGTCTCTCCGGTTCTTTTCAACAGGTTGGCAACTGCCAGTTTAGGAGCATCAAACAACATTCCTGGGTCATTGGCAGCATGAGCATAGCCTGAAATTCGACCAAGCACGTTAACGCCCGATTCACCGGCCTTTCTATCGGAAATAACAATCGTTGCCGCTGCACCATCACTAATCTTGGAAGCGTTCCCTGCCGTAATGGTCTCCCCCGGAGGAAAAGCAGGCCGTAGCTTGGCAAGAACCTCGGCCGTCGTATCAGCCCTCGGCGCTTCGTCGGTGTCTACAACCGTTACATCTCCACGACGACCTTTTACATTCACTGGTGTGATCTCATCCGAGAACCATCCCTCGGCGGTCGAAGAGGATGCAAGCACATTACTGCGTTCAGCGAACTCATCCTGCCGCCGTCGCCCAATGTCATATTTCTCGTTAATCGCCTCAGCAGAACTACCCATGTGGTGGTTTTCGAAGGGACACCACAAACCATCATGAATCATCGAATCCGTCAGGTTAGCATCACCAAGCCTCTGCCCCGTCCTGCTATCAAGTAACAAGTGTGGAGCCTGGCTCATGTTCTCCATTCCTCCGGCCGCAACCACATCTGCCTCACCAAGTTGAATAGACTGTGCAGCGAGGATTACCGACTGCATACCAGATGCACAGGCCTTGTTGACTGTGAGTGCTGAGGAGGATTCGGGAATCCCGGCTGCGATAGCTGCCTGTCTGGCCGGTGTCATTCCAAGTCCGGCAGAAAGCATGTTGCCCATGATCGTGTATTCGATATCTTCCGCAGCAATTCCAGACCGTTCTACGGACGCGGCGAGAGCAATCCCGCCGAGATCCGTGGCTGATGTGCTCGAAAGACTACCGCTGAACTTACCGAGCGGCGTACGAGCGGCACTGGCAATTAATACTTCGGATTTCATATTTCCAATTCTCAGATTTGTTAATCAGCCAAAGTAATCCAATGAGCTACAGGGACCGACAGTATCAGAACAGTAAGAACTATCCCATCAAAGCAATCCAATGAGCAACAGGAACCGACAATATCAGAACAGTGAAAACTGCTGCAAATGCACCGAAACCCTTGAACGTTTGACCCCATTTAGATTCAGCCATTTCAGGAGTCATTTCTCCTGCAAGCACTTTCATGTCCATAATCCCCGACAGGGTCATCATCAAAGTCATAAGCGAGAAAGCCACAGACATAATCATCAATGGAACGTCAAAATCGCTGTTTACTGACCCAACATAGATCACTAGTGGAGCAAAAAGCGCGAAAAACGGAACCAAAACTGCGAATATGTGCCAGGTACGCAAACTCATCCAGCCCATCAATTCTTTGTTATCCATAAAAATTTCCTCCATTTTTGAACCGTTATCCTATCAATTAGCGTGTCACAAAAGGATCAACAACCTTTTGTTTGCTTGGGAAGTTTTGGCGGACAGGGGCGGGACCATCTACATATCAACATTAACCCGCACGATTCGCCTCGGAGGACCGTGTAGACGCGGGTCGAGATAAATCTTCATTTCATCCGAGGTGGTTTGCACCTTTCCGTGCGTCATGACCAGCTCAATATTTTCTTGATCCTGCAACACATTAATATCTTCAAGCGGATTCTTGCCGATAATTAGCAAATCGGCATCTTTTCCACTTTCGATTGTGCCTACTCGATCAAGAATCGATAATGCATCTGCAGTGTTACGTGTTCCAGCCACAATGGCTTCCATCGGTGAAAGCCCACAATCGACAAATTCAGATAGCTCGATCATAGCGTCACCAGCTCCACCATCAGTCCCCAGCGCAATTTTCGTGCCCATTTTGTGAGCTTTTGAAACACCCTCTCTGTGTATGGGGTAAGCAGCTTCCATACGCTCCTTGGTCCAGGGTTGCTCAACTTTTGCAACCCGCCCAATACTTGTCGTAAACAACGTCGGCACAAAGTAGAGATCAGCCTTGTTAATGGCCTCCAACCCTTCGTCATCGATCAATGCACCGTGGTGAATCATGTGAACCCTGGCGTTGACCGCATATTTAAGACCCTCATGCCCATGTGCATGTGCAGCAACCGGCATATCCCGCATACGTGCCTCGTCAACAAGTGCAGTTAATTCTTCCTCAGTGTAATCGGGCCAGTGCACCCGTTCATGTTCCCACTGAAAACCCGCGGTCGCGGCTGTTTTGATCATTGTGCATCCGGCAGAAGCCAGTTCTCTGACGGCCTTACGAATCTCCCATGGACCATCGGCATGTCGACCGCGTACATGCCCTCCAGAGGCATTTACGACTCCTGCCGTGATCTGATTGGCGCATCTATCAACATAGCCTTCATTTATAGCATTGGTCAGCTCTACGGCAGGTGGACCGCCGCCAATGCTGACAACCGTGGTAACGCCCGCTCCAAGCGATTGGCTTAGCAGGCTTATCGCATTAAATCCAACTCGCAGGTTTATGCGTATGTCATCAGGAACATCCTGATTCGGCGTCACATGGACATGAGAGTCGATAATTCCGGGCATCGTAAATTTCCCGGTCGCGTCGATTTGATCTACATCTGGACCGAGTTTTATTTGATCAGCTTTACCAACTTCGACGATCTTTCCATCATTAATGAGAATGGTTCCGTTACATAAGGTCGCAGAACCCGTTCCATCGATGATGGTTGATCCGATAATTGCCTGGCTCTTCATAACGACAAACTCCACAAGAGATGAGAATAAGCGAACATAGTACCGCGACCCTACGATATTCCACGGCTAAAACAGTAGTCACCTGCTCTACTAAATTGCGGGTGAAAGTGGAATAGCGATAGCAGCGCTGAATTAAGTGGTTAGATCTGTTTCGGGCGGATCGATAGGTATCACTACCTTTTAGTTACGTTTTTTCGTAACACAGCTTTGTTAAAGCAATAAATTAACTAACTTACATGTTTGTAAAAATGGGAAAACTATATATTTCCGGAAATTCAACTTGCTGTCGCAACATTTCAGACGAACGTGACAAGCAATCATTCCTCCAGGGAGGGAAATATGCAATTATCGAAAGTTACATCTTGGGGACTGATCCTTGGTGGATTATTAGGAATACTTGGATTCATGGCATTTGGTTTAGCGCTGGGCCTGTTGGATGATGATATTGCCCCAGCTGACGAACTCAAGGCATTTCAGGATAATCAATTACTCGTGGGCGTCATGGTAATGCTGTTCGTCGGAATATTTACATACATGGCAAAGTCTTTGCTGCAGGTGGCACAGGCAGTGAAAGTTCCAGATGAATGGTATATGTACCTTCGAATGCTGATTATAGTGATGCTCGCCACTTTATTTGTCGGCATGTCTACGTGGATGGTGATCTCTGAAGAAACTACCGTAGAGAGCTTCGTAATGGTCGGCCTTGTAGGGGACTCCGTCGATGCCATTCAAATTGTTGCTGGAAGTTTCGCCTTTTTCATCCTTACTGTTTTCGCTCTAAAAAACGGTGCCGGCAATGTAATCTTCAGGGCTCTTATAGCCATACTTGGTCTGTTGGCTGTACTGGATATTATCGGCTTGATGGGCATTATTGGCGATTTAGATGATTCCATAGGCTTTATTACCTGGATCTTGTGGAGTGTTTGCTTGGTTGGAATTGGAGTACTTGGTCTTACAACCAAAGAGGCCTGAACAAGCACAATTCAAAAAGGGCCCTGTATCCCAGGGCCCTTTTTATTTCTACTTTTTATACGAAATCTGTCCGCATCCTAACGCGCACCTACCAAGTCGTTTTTAACAGTGTGTAAGGCGCATCAATAAATCCAGTGATCTGCATATGATTTACATTTTTTAATTTAACCGTTTTAATGGCTGCATATGATCATATCCAAGAGCATTAAAACCGCAGCTCGTAGTTTGAGCGAAGCTTGCAATGCGCTGAACTTCAGCAAGCCGATAACGCATGTCTACAATCCACTTGAGTATGCCTGGTCTGCACACGAACAATACATTAGTCGGGCTGCCAACAGCAAAAAGAAAGTAGTTTTTCTAGGAATGAACCCAGGCCCTTTCGGCATGGCGCAAACAGGGGTGCCTTTTGGCGAAGTCTCCAGCGTTCGTGACTGGATCGGAATCAATGCACCCATTTCAAAACCAGAAAACGAACATCCTAAAAGACCTATTGAAGGTCTCGCGTGTGCACGCAGTGAAGTAAGTGGCCGTCGTTTGTGGGGCCTCTTTGCCGAGCGTTTTGATTCGGCCGATGCTTTTTTCACCGATCACTTTATTGCCAACCACTGCCCTCTGGTATTCATGGAAGAAACCGGAAAGAACCGAACGCCAGACAAATTGCCTACTACTGAAGCCGCACCGCTAATGGATGTTTGTGACACTCATTTGCATAAGGTAATTGAAATCCTGGAACCAGAATGGCTTATCGCTGTAGGCGGCTTTGCCGAAAAACGCGCCTTAGTTGCTCTGGATGACCTAGACGTTCGTATTGGAAAAATTTTGCATCCCAGCCCTGCCAGCCCGGCTGCCAATAAGGGATGGGCAGAACAAGCGAGTGCACAATTGAAAGAACTAGGTATTTGGCATTAACCAGTATCGCCCTCTGGATCAGCCATTAGCAGCCAACTAGTGCTGATTCCACGGCAAAATCAGATTATGACATCGGGTATTGACTGAGACTAAGTATCATTTATAATTGAGACTAAGTATCAACAAGTTGCCTAACTAATATGGTGAACATAGATAGAAAACTATGATCACAGGCTACAGGTTTGATCTTTTTACAAACACCTTGGCAAAGTGTTGTTGAATTAGGGGACCGCCATTCACAGCAATGCGATGCCAAAAGGAGACTCATCGGTGAACCGAAGATTTTTTAAGCGCTATACACCAATGCTTATATTGCCTCTGCTTCTGATCGCATTAGCTTGCACGTCTGAGGATTCAGCCACCACGGCTGAGGTTTCCGCCCTCTCTCCTGAGCCAAATATCAGTCCGCTTCTAGATGTTTTAACAACCATCTACCCTGTGACCTATTTTGCCGAGCGAGTGGGTGGGGATAGGGCAACCGTTGAGTCGATAATAAAGGCCGGTATCGATGCCCATAATTTCGAGCCAACACCGAGTGACATTATTAAGATTAGTGACGCGGATGTATTGGTCTACAACCATCCAGCATTCGAATCCTGGGTAGCGGACGCCGTTTCGACTTCCGGCAGCGAGTCAATGATTATCGTCAAGGCTGCTGATCTCCCAGAAACCATTGAGTTTAAAAACGCTCACGGTCACGGTGACGAGCACGGAGGTGAAGAAGCCGGGCTGGTTAAATCAGTCAGCCATATGATTGAAGAGGTCGAACATGGCGACATCACCGCTGAACAGGGCATCTCAGAAATTGAAAATCTTGTTCACGTGTTGGAAGGCAACCATGAAGACGATAACCATAAGAACCAGCAAGAAGACCACGCCGAAGACGAACATTTAGATGAATTGCTTGAAGAACTTGAGAAAGTCATCGGTCGTGTCGAAGCCGGAGAGATCGCTGCCGGCGACGGGATCGAAGAAATCGAAACGATCATCGGCGCACACCACCACAACCAGGATGAACATGGTGACGAGCACGATGACGAACACGGTGACGAACATGAAACGCTCCTCGATCCTCACGTATGGCTGAATCCTCTGGAGGCGGTCGAGCAGGTACGCGCCATTCAGGCGGCGTTTAGTAATGCCGATCAAGCTGGAACCAGTACCTACGCCGAAAACGCCGACGTGCTGATAGCAGAGTTATTAGCAGTTGATAAAAAGTTCATTGACGGACTTGAATCATGTGCCCTTGACCGCGTGATCGTGTCTCACGAAGCTTACGGACATATGGCCGAGCGCTACAGTTTCGAACAAATCGGACTCTCCGGCCTTAGCACGAAAGCTGAACCAGGTCCCCAGAGAATCGCCAAAATCATTGACGAAATCAAGATTCTCGGTGTGAGCCACATTCTGCAGGAGCCTATCGGAAATCAGGAGTTAGCCGAGTCAGTCGCATCTGATACTGATACCGAGGTCTTGCCGTTTCACCCAATGGAATCGTTGACTCCTGCGGAATTTGATAGCGGGGAGACTTACTTCTCGATCATGGACGAGAACCTGAAGTCGCTTCGTGCTGCCCTCCGTTGCGAGTAACTCCGGGCATTACGGGCTTGAGGATGGGTATATCTGAGCCTACGTTGTTTGTTGTTTCAACGTAGGCTCAGAGCTCTAGACGACATGAGTTGGAAAAGAAATATCTAAGTGTGGTATCTGTGTACAAATACTTTTTGTACCTACGAATTTGTATCTCTTGAAAGGAGATTACGATGGACAAACTTACGGCATATTCCGTCAAGTTGAAAAAAGTAGTTGAAATTAAAGACCCTAAGTTAGTCACTATGAAAAACGGTCGGATGGCTGTAAATGGCTTTGCTGCCGAAGACCCAGGCAACAAAGTATTCAGAATCCTAAGCCAAAGCGACGTGGAGAAAGTAAAAAAACTGATCGGATAATAATCTTTATCTCAAAAAAGTCCGCCACCAAGGATCCCCGCGTGGCGGGCTTTTTTTATATTTTGAAAAACTAACTCTGTTCTTCTAAAGAATAAATTACATCTACACAATTGTGTTTTTTATCCCATGCTTGCATATCTTCAGATGTCATCACTTCTTGTAACAAATCCATATCGATCACATTCATCATCAGAATAATTTTTCCATCTCTTACCACACCAATATCATAATCTGAAATTATTTTGTTTCTCTGACCTTCTAACGAATTCCACATCCCCATGTAATCTTCTGTAGTTCCGTCAAAAGTTGATACGACACAAATATTCATTTTTTTTCCTTGAAATTTAATAACCACTTGAATTTTACAAGCACACACTAGCGAACCGAACACGTCCGCGATACGCGCATCTGTGACATATGAGTGGTTTACGACTTTGCGTTCACCTAAAGAATATTTGAGTAATTGCGCTAATAACCAGAATGAGAAACGCCACGAGACCAAAAACAAGAAAGAAAAGGGCTAAAAATTTGATGTGTTTTTGCCTCTTAGATTTATAGGCGTTAAATAGAAATATCGCTATGGCAATATAGCTAATTGCTTGAAGCATCCACGGGATAGATAGCCTCATACTACGTCCTCTCGTTCTGATTTTAATCCGTGATGGGAGTCCCAGCACCCTCAATCCTCCACTCTCCGAAGCATACCCCCCTTCCAAACTGACATAACCACCAGATCACTTGCGCACGCACACGATGTCCACCGCAAAATAAGCATAATGCCCATTGAAAGCCCACTTAACTGATACCAAGAAGATCGATCGTCACCTCTGAAGTTGCTGAAGACGGCAGCGTCAAACGGTGGAAGTTAAATCTCTGTGCAGGCGACCAAAATGAGCTGTTCGATTTGAGCTCAGACCCAGACGAAATGATAAATCTTTACAACCGCGACCATTACCGAGATCGAGTACGTATCATGGCAGCAAAACTAAGATTATGGCAACACGAAACAGGTGATTCGGCTCCACTGCCTTCTGTTCAATGAGCAAAGTCGACTGAGGATATAGCAGGTGCCGACACGAGGCAGTCGGCACTTTGAGAATGCGGGAGATTGAATTATGGCGAGACAACCGAACATATTGCTGTTCGAGAGTGATCAACAGCGAACCGATACTATGGCGTGCAGAACAGAGTGTTCGAGACGATCGTAGAGCTAACCGTCGTGGTCGGTTCATGTAACAAAAATATCAAGTTTTTAATTTCGGCTGAATATTAACAGGGATTCGACTATGACGGACACTCCAGAGCTTTTCGACGGTCATGCTTACTGCTTCCCCGATGTGCGGAAGTTGATGGGCTTCCCATCTATTGAACAGCAGCAGATCCACGTTCAGAAAGCTATTGCGAATCACCACGTTCAGCCATGGCGAATAAGTGATCACGCCCCTGGAAGCACCAGTACCCTCATGGACGCAACAAAATGGCCTGGTGACGGCGCACTAAACGACGTGAACTTCCGGCCAACAAGTCACGGGAGGTACGAATGGACGGTCGATGATGAGGATTACGTCAAACAGTACTTCCCGCCATCGATCGTCGATATGTCGTACTCGGCCGATAACCTGATCGCCGAAATGGACTACGCCAATGTCACCGGCACGATTTTGCACCGGAATCCGTATCTGGGTCTTGGCAACGATTTCATTGCAGATTGCGTACAGCAGTATCCCGAACGTTTGTACGGCCTTGCACACGTTCCGGAGTGGACCGTTGAAGATGACCCTGAAATGGCCGCTCGCAGCGTTGAGCGAGCAGTGAATGAACAGGGCTTATCAGGTATGCAATTCCTGATATCACAGATTCACCTGTACGGAAAAAAACCTGACTGGACCAGTGACGGATACTCGCTGTTCTGGGACAGGTTCGTCGAACTCGGCGTCCCATTATTCCTATCGTTCAGCATCAACGAACCGAAACGCGATCCCTGGCTCGATAACTACTACGTTGAGTTGCAGCGTCTTACCAAATGGATGCAACGCTATCCCGATTCTCAAGTAGTTATGACACATGGATTCCAGTGGAATCTGTTTGGAAAAGACGGGAAATACACCCTTCCAGACGAGTTGTGGGTACCTTATGAGAACCCGAACCTTAAGCTGCAATTTCTGTTTGCCATCGCCCTTGGAGGTACGTTCGACTTCCCTCTGCCCCAGGCAACCCCGATAGTAAAACAACTGGTGTCACACATCGGCGCAGATCGACTAATGTGGGGTACAGATATGCCCATTGTCATGCGTCACTGGACTTACCAACAAAACATTGATTTCGTCGTGAAGTACTGCGATTTCCTGTCGAACGTTGAACTGGCGCTCATCATGGGTGGCACGACGAAAAAACTACTTGGTATTGAATAGGTTAGTGCGACCTTGGAAATGGCAAAGACCCTCCCCCGTCGTTTCCATAATTAACATTGGTGCAAATAGTTATTAGGCTTCCCAGCTAGGTGCTGGAATGATTGGGTTGCCATCGTCCTGATGGTCACCAATCACAATGGTGAAATCACCGATGCCAGGCACATCATCGTCTCTGACTGCTGCTGGCTTACCAAAGCCCCTGTCAGCTAACCAAGTGGCAGCTTCCATACGTGCTCTGTTGCTGGCGGTCTGGTCACGCAGGACACCCAGAACTACATCTACGAGTTCATTACCTTCAGCAGTGGACTCTTTGATGTAAGCGCGAAAGCCCTTCGGTCTCCCTCTAGGATTCCCACTTTGTCCTGCTAGGAAACGTCCTGTTCTGTCCCTGTTCTGAGGTAGGTTGGAGTGTGTAGTCACTTCAAGGTTTTCATATATTCCACAAGGGCATCAATTCGTTCGTCACCAAGCTTCTCCCAAGTTGGCATCAACCCCTTACTGAACCCATCGACAATAAATGCATCGGGTTTTCTTAACGATTGTGCAAGATATATTTGTTACGAGAATCGTAATGTTTAACCAAAATATTAAATAAGGCGATCGAGCCAATTGACACTACCTTACCTAACACGTACGGTGTTGGCGTTCGGCGTCGGGTGCTATGTGACTACTGCATGACGACACTAATCCTGAACTTTTATTAGGATGAATATTCCAAAAGAGGCGGATATGAAACGACAACTCGTTCTTTTAGTAAGTGCGCTGACCTTGATTGCAACCATGACTCTTGCTGCTTGTGGTGGAGAGGAAACAACAGCTCCGGTTATACACACCGTCGTGGTAGAAAAAGAAGTTGAAAAAGAAGTCGAAGTCGTAAAAGAAGTCGAAGTCGTAAAAGAAGTCGAAGTCGTAAAAGAAGTCGAAGTCATAAAAGAAGTCGAAGTAGCACCTGCGGCACCTCTGACAGTAGATGGAGTACAGCGGGGTGGTGATGTGATATTCGGAGTTGGGGCGACTTTCCCAAAAAAATGGGACATGACCCAAGATTCTGTATATTCTTCACCGCAGCATCTGGCCCGTCACTACAACGGACTTTTGCAGTTCTCTGGACGCGACGGTTCCACGGTGATTCCTTCACTGGCAACGGACTGGGAAATTGGAGCCGATGCTACTGAATTTACACTCACCATATCTCCTGACGCGAAATGGCACGACGGTACCGCTCTGACGATAGACGACATCGTGTGGGCAGTAGATCGATACACCAACCCACCTGAGGGAATTAAGTTTCCTCGAGTGGCAGGCTTCAAAAGCATCACCAGCGTTGAGGCGGTTGGCAGTGATAAGTTGAAAATAACGATCGATGCCACCAACGTAGGCTTTTTGCTCGAACTTGCGGACCCGTGGCACATCATAGTCCCTCGTCACATCGCCGAAACCGGGATAGACTCGGCCGACAAGTTGGTTGGTACCGGACCGTGGATGGTTGATGGATTCGAACGTGACAATTTCGTCAAATCAGTGCCTAATCCCAATTATCATCGAAATGCACCGGACGGCAGTCCGTACCCGTATCTAGACAGCATCACCTCAGTTCAGTTCGAGGATAAGGAGGCAGGGATTGCTGCCTTGAAGACAGGACGAATTGACTGGATGTCCGAGATGAACGTCGAGAGTACTTACAACTTCAAGAAAGACGAAGGAGACTCGTTCAACTACGAGCAGTGGATTAACCCCGGTTTGACCAGGCTCGGGTTGAATAATACTCGGCCCCCTTTCGACGACATTCGGGCGAGAGAAGCTGTTTACTTGGCAGTCGACCGTCTTGCATTCGTCGATATCCTCCAGACCCCCGGACTGCCCACCCTTAACAAACCTGCCAGTTTCTTCGGATCGACAGATCCCGACTGGGATAATGTTCCAAAACTGTATGGATACAATCCACATAGTCGGGACGAAGCTCTTGCCAAGGCGAAACGTCTGGCTGAAGAGTCAGGTCTGCTCGACATGAGTGGAGAGCTGAGCATCCTTGTCAACAAGGGCGGCACCCCAAGTGCAGAGATTTTGAAGCAATTGCTGGAAGAGTCGATAGGTCTAATAGTCGAACTCGAAGTGACTGATACCCCAAGCATGTTTGCGCGATTCGCCGAACAAGATTTCGACCTGGGCCGTTATGGTACAGGTGTGCTCCACCTGAGTCCGATGTCACAAATACTTGCGGATTGGGCGCCGGGAGCAGGCCGAAACTACGGTTGGGAAGCACCCCAAAACTGGCTCGACCTGTTGGATAAAGCCAAACGTACGCTGCAAGGCCCGGAACTCGACGCAATCTTCGCCGAGATGGACCGCATAATGCGTGAAGAATGGATACCTTCAGTTCCGTTAGAACGTGTTTCCGGATCAACCGTGATCTCTGCACCCTACATCAGAAACTTCGACGCAGTTCCTGGTCACAAGTTCAAGGCCTTCCAGCTGGAAGACGTGTGGGTAACCAGTGATGCACCGTCGGGACGCTAGACTGACGTTTAGTTAAGATAAATAACTGCTGAAATATACGTGCCGGCCTGGGCTTTCATCATCCCAGACCGGCACGGTTTTCACGGTCGTTATGAAAAGGTTAAAGCCGCTCGATGAGTGCATACATAATTCGACGTCTCCTGTTGATGATACCCACGATATTTATCCTGGGGACCGCGCTGTTTTTCCTTCTGCGGGTACTACCAGGTGATCTTGCGGTCGGGATGCTCACGACAGAAGAATCGTCGGCTACTGCGGAAGAAATCGAAGAACTCCGAGAATCTCTGGGTTTAAATGACCACATCTTGGTCCAGTATTTCCGCTGGCTTAAAAATGTACTAACTGGAAATTTTGGAAACTCCCCGTTATATGATGCATCCGTGGTTTCAATCCTTAAGTCGAAATTGGGAATAACGCTGGAATTAGCGGCCCTTTCGGTTGTGATATCGCTCATGTGGGCGTTACCACTCGGGATAATTTCGGCCTTAACAAGGGGGTCGTGGATCGATCAGACGATTCGAGTGTTTACGGCCCTTGGGATTTCACTTCCAAATTTCTGGGTTGCCATCATGGTGCTGCTAGCGCTTGTGGCGTTTTTCAACTGGAGCCCACCAATTCAGTACGTCCACTTTCTCGACAACCCGGTGGAGAACATAAAAATGTTGTTCTTACCAGCAATGGTGATTGGATTAAGATCATCAGCGACGATCACTCGTATGACACGTTCGATGATGCTGGAAGTGATCAGTCAGGACTATGTAAGGACGGCACGGGCGAAAGGGTTAAGTCCAGCAACGGTGATCTTGCGACACGCACTCCCGAATGCGTCGCTTCCGGTGCTAACGCTGGCGGCCCTGCTTCTAGCTGCGCTGGTCGATGGCGCAGTGATCATAGAGGTTATCTTCAACCTGCCCGGACTGGGAATGTTGATCCGAGAATCCATCACGCGACGTGACTATGAATTAATCCAGGGAATCATACTGATATTAGCAGCGTTCATGATGGTCTGGATCCTCATTACGGACCTCTTATATGCTTGGCTGGACCCGAGGATACGGTACTCGTAATGACAGATGCGGCTACCAAAACAAAATTCACCGAGGCGCGGAAAGCATGCGTTCTAAGGATGTTTCGATGTCGTTGAAAAGTTCCGCTGGTAATCACCTGTCAAAAAGCAGGAAAACGATGTGGGAGTTCAGCAAGCGTAATCCTGCTGGAGCAGTCGGCGGCGTTATCCTTCTCGCATTGATCATATTGGCAATTTTTGCCAGTTTACTTACTCCTTTCGCGTACGATAAGTCAGTAGGTTCCCGGTTGGCTCCGGCTGGTTCAGAAGCGCGTGCCGGTGGCACGATGTTATTCGGAGCCGACCACATCGGACGCGATCTATTTACACGAACACTTCACGGCGGTCGAACCTCGATTTATGTTGGGCTCGCCGCTCCGCTCCTTGGGGTCGGCATCGGACTATTACTGGGAATCGCAAGTGCTTATCTCGGAGGCGTGTTCGATCTGATAACTCAGCGAGTTGTAGATGCACTGTTGATCGTGCCCGGGCTTGTTCTCGCTATGGTTATCACACTGTCGTTCGGTTTCACCCTGCAGATAGTTATCGTTGCAATATCAATAAACATGATAGGCGGAGTGTCTCGAGTCATCAGATCTCACGCGCTTGCCTTACGTGAAACGCAGTATGTCGAAGCTCTCCGGGCAATCGGTGCTTCAGATACCCGAATCATTTTGAAGCACCTGGTACCGAATTCTTTTGCCCCTGCGATAGTCCTGTTCGCTGTGAGTATTGGAGGGGCGATTACGACCGAAGCTTCTCTCAGCTTCCTCGGCCTGGGGGTAGCACCGCCTCGACCATCGTGGGGCGGCATGTTATCGACTGCTCAGGAGTTTTTCCGCTCGGGAGTACACATCGTGTTAGTGCCAGGTATCGCTATCGGTGTCATGGTGCTCGCTGTCAATCTGTTCGGTGATGCCCTCCGTGACGTTTTAGACCCTCGTCTTCGAGGACGCTCCTAACACCTACCCCATCTAAAGCAAACCTGAATAACAAATAATGACCGAAATTCTTCAAATTCATAATCTGCGAACATACTTCCGCGGTGAAGATACTGTGGTCAAAGCGGTCGATGGTATCTCCTATGGAATCGAGGAAGGTGAAACACTCGCTATTGTCGGAGAAAGCGGATGCGGTAAATCGGTGTCTGCCCTCTCGATCCTCGGGTTGATTCCGAGTCCGCCAGGGTGGATCGAAAGCGGTCAGATTATATTTGATGGCCATGATCTGCTCACACTCAGTAACAGTGAAATCCGTAAGGTGAGAGGTGCCAAGATTGGCATGGTGTTTCAGGAGCCCATGTCATCACTAAATCCGGTACTGTCCGTGGAACGGCAGATGACCGAAGGCATAAGGCTCCATCTCGGTTTAACCAAACAACAGGCGCGAACCCGCGCGGTTGAAATGCTCGAAACAGTCCAAATACCAGATGCCGACTCCCAGCTTAAGCGACATCCACATATGTTCAGCGGTGGTATGCGGCAGCGGCTGATGATAGCGATGGCACTCAGTTGCGGTCCCCAATTGATCATCGCAGATGAACCTACAACAGCCCTCGACGTGACTGTTCAGGCGCAGATCCTTGATCTGATGAAACAGTTGTGCCAGGAAAATAATGTAGCGCTGATGATCATTACGCACAATCTCGGAGTGGTAGCGCGGTACGCCGACAGAATCAACATCATGTACGCCGGGAAGATCATTGAGCAAGGTACGGCGCGCGAAATCTATCGAAGTCCTAAGCATCCGTACACTCTCGGCCTGCTCGGTTCGATACCGAGACTGGACGGCAGGCAGTCAGATAAATTACAGCCGATCGAAGGACAGCCACCTGACCTAGGTGATCTTCCGTCAGGGTGTCACTTCAATCCAAGATGCCAGTACGCGATCGAAAAATGCACGATTGAGTATCCTCCATTTATCGATCTTGACGGTTCGCACCGAGCTGCTTGCTGGATTTCAGACGAATTGCGAACGGGAGCAGCTCATTGAGTCAGCTAACACCCGAATCTGCTACAAAACATGAGAGTTCACCGTGTGATGATGTCCTGATCAAAGTGCAAGATCTAAAAGTACATTTCCCGGTCAGTTCAGGTTTGCGGTTCTGGGGCAAATCGGAGTTGGTAAAGGCAGTTGATGGCGTATCACTGACTATTCAACGAGGTGAAACGTTAGGGCTTGTTGGAGAAAGCGGGTGTGGGAAGACGACACTCGGACGGACGCTGCTGCGCCTGATAGAAGCGACGGAAGGTAATGTTTATTTTGATGGTCTTAACATCACGCAGGCAAACAGGAATGAGTTAAGAGAGTTTCGGCGCAAGGCGCAGATCATATTTCAGGATCCATACGGATCGCTGGACCCACGCCAAAAAATCGGCGACATCATTGGTGAGCCGCTTCTAGTGCACAATCTGACCAAAACTAAAGCAGAGTATCGGGCGCAGGTTGCTGAGTTGCTTGAACTCGTCGGACTTAATCCCGCGAACGCATCACGTTACCCTCATGAGTTCAGCGGCGGACAGCGTCAGCGGATTGGAATAGCACGAGCCCTCGCGGTAAAACCAGAGTTCATCGTCTGTGACGAGCCCGTATCTGCCCTGGATGTGTCGATACAGGCACAAATAATCAACTTACTGAAAGCGCTGCAAGACGAATTCAACCTCGCGTATCTTTTTGTTGCGCACGATCTTTCGGTCGTCAGGCATATATCAGATCGAATCGCGGTGATGTACCTGGGGCACATCGCTGAAGTTTCAACACCGGATTCGCTTTACGAAAATCCGATTCACCCCTATACGAAAGCCTTGCTGTCTGCAGTTCCACTTCCGGATCCGGACCTGGAGGCCACCCGACAGCGCATTCCGTTGATCGGCGAATTGCCCAGTGCCCAAAATCCACCCAGTGGTTGTGTATTCAACACCCGTTGTCCCATAGCGATAGAGGATTGTCAGAAAATAGTTCCGGAGTTGAGAAATGTTGCAAAAGCGCACGAAGTGGGTTGTATTCTCGCCGATGGATATGGTCCGTACTAACAACAACACGAGAACCTATATGCAGCGGTATGGACGCAACGTAGTAAAAGTTCGAGTTGCCACGGAGGACAGAGTTGCCAAAACGACCTAATCTGCTTTTTATAGTCTCTGACCAGCAGAGACCTGACACGATGGAGTGCTACGGTGCGCCACATGTCGAGTCCCCTGCACTGAACTTGCTCGCAAAGCGTAGTTTCGTGTTCGAAAACACGTATGTCAGTCAGCCGGTTTGCACCCCATCGCGAGCCACTATGCTCACCGGTTTGTACCCTCAATCGGCGAAAATGATGAAAAATAACATCGTGCTGGATCCATCGATCAAAACCATCGCTGAAATGGTTGATGATGAATACCACTGTGCCTACTATGGCAAGTGGCACCTCGGGAACGAGACCACGCGGCAGCACGGATTCGACGAATGGCTTCCACTGGCTGAACTGCCGTGGAAGATCGACCATCCGGGAACTCCATATCACCAGTTCTTGCTCGCTAATGGCGTCCAAACAGATCATGTGACTGCTAACGGAGACCATGTATTTTCGGGTCGCAAACGCTCGTCACTACCCGAGCATTTGACCATGGCTTCATTCCTTGCCGAAGAGTCTGCAAGATTTCTCTCAGAAGATCGATCCGAACCATTCATGTTGCAGGTTCATTTCTTCGAACCGCATAATCCCTATACTGGTCCACTAAACGGACTACATGATCCAGAGTCAATACCAGTCGGACCGGCGTTTATGAAACAACCCGAGGAAACATCCTTGTTCAATCGGGTCCGTGCAGATTTTTATTCGGATAAATCGGGACCACATCCAAAAATGGGTGATTTCGGTGAGGGAACTCCCGAGCAGAAATGGCGACGCCTCAGGGCACAGTATTACTCTAACGTGACACTTGTTGACCGAGCAGTGGGACGGATTCTCAATGCATTGAACGAATCAGGGAAGGCAGACGAGACGATAGTTGTATTCACCTCAGATCATGGCGAAATGGCCGGGGATCATGGTTTGCTGGAAAAACGAGCTTTCTATGAGGCATCGGCCAAAGTTCCTCTGTTATTGCACGTTCCATGGAAGGATGGTCAGCCAAGGGTAATACCTGGAAACATGAGTCATATCGATCTGGTTCCTACACTGCTCGAATTGATGGGCGAGCAGGTGCCCGCGCATCTTCAAGGTGTCTCGCGTGTTCCTGTCCTGAACGAAACAGAGCATTTGTTGGAAAATGACGTGTATGTTCAGTGGAACGGACTCGGAGATCGAGAACTACAGGCTCCAGGGGCGAACTTGCTCGGTGCCATACCAAGAAGATCGATCGTCACCTCTGAAGTTGCTGAAGACGGCAGCGTCAAACGGTGGAAGTTAAATCTCTGTGCAGGCGACCAAAATGAGCTGTTCGATTTGAGCTCAGACCCAGACGAAATGATAAATCTTTACAACCGCGACCATTACCGAGATCGAGTACGTATCATGGCAGCAAAACTAAGATTATGGCAACACGAAACAGGTGATTCGGCTCCACTGCCTTCTGTTCAATGAGCAAAGTCGACTGAGGATATAGCAGGTGCCGACACGAGGCAGTCGGCACTTTGAGAATGCGGGAGATTGAATTATGGCGAGACAACCGAACATATTGCTGTTCGAGAGTGATCAACAGCGAACCGATACTATGGCGTGCTATGGCAATGACTGGATCAACTCACCAAATTTAAATCGGCTTGCTGGTGAGAGCTATGTGTTTGAGAATACCTATGTAACGCAGCCTGTATGCACACCCGCACGCGGATCATTGATGACCGGTTTATACCCACACTCCCACGGCTGCATGATTAATCGGACCAAGTTGAAGGATGACATTAAATCATTCGCGGAAATGTTACCTGACAACTATCGAAAAGCTCACTTCGGAAAGTGGCACATGGGCGACGACTCGGTGAAACAGCATGGCTTTGATGAATGGGTCAGCACCGAAGACGATCATCGAGACAAATACACAAAACCAGGACTGCCTTTCAGCGACCACTACCATTGGATGATCGAAAACGGCTACAAACCTGAAGGTGTCAGCCCGCTGGGGGAACCGATTTTTGGACTACGACAGCGCAATACATTCCCACCCGAATACCAGATGGCGTCGTTCCTCGCAAACCACTCTGAGCGTTTCATTCGGGACAACGAGAAAACTCCCTGGCTTCTAGTCTTCAGTACATTCGAGCCTCATCCCCCTATGACCGGTCCTTACGATGGTATGTACGACCCTGCTGAGCTCCCGGTCGGTGCAGCGTTTCTGAAACAGCCAGAAGGGGCATCGCTATTCAACCGTGCAAGAGCCGAGCACTACCCTGCGCAGACAGTTTGGGGTGAAGACCTCAGCAGAGAATATAGTTGGCGTAAATTACGGGCGCAGTATTTCGGAAACGTGAAGGTAATAGACGATGCGGTTGGGCGTCTTCTGGACGTTCTAGAAGAGACTGGTCAGCTTGAAAATACGATAATCGCATTCACAACCGATCACGGGGAGATGGCCGGGGACCACTCGATGTTAGAAAAACGAGCTTTTTACGAGGAATCGGCAAGAGTGCCTATGCTGATTCGGGTACCGTGGCTTAACCAGTCTCAGAAGAAAATCGAGGGAGTATTTGGCCATGTAGACCTGATTCCCACTCTACTTGATCTCGCTGGGCACGATGCACCCGAAGAACTGCAAGGCGAAAGCAGGGCAGATGTGCTTAATGGAGAGGCAGATCTCCTGGAAAATGCTGTGTTCATGGAATGGAACGGGATAGGCGACAGGAACCTTGGAAATCCGCTCATAAACCTGATGGCAACACTACCGTGGCGGTGCGTTGTGACCGGTGACAGATGGAAATTGAACCTCTGTGCGGGAGATAAGTCAGAGTTGTTCGATCTGAACACTGATCCGCACGAGATGAACAACCTGATCGACGATCCCGATCAGCAGGACAGAATTCGACGAATGTCGGCGCTTATACGGCTTTGGCAACATGAAACGTGTGACACAGTGCCATTGCCTGATCTGTAATACGGGCATCTGTTCATGATGCGATAAGTTGACACAATTCACAGATAAGGACTATGTATGTACAAGCGGCCAAACATCCTGTTCATAGAGTCTGACCAGCACAACCCTGCTGTGATGGGTTGCTCGGGGGATACTGTAGTTTCCACCCCTAACCTCGATGCTCTCGCAGCACGCGGAGTGATATTCGAAAACTCCTACTGTGCATCGCCAATATGCGTTCCTTCACGAGCATCGATGCTCA
>Ga0315338_1002365_pt1 | contig 18969 bp, 11 predicted proteins | sample ASW8metaG_FD_204518 | JGI IMG/M metagenome (GOLD analysis project Ga0315338, IMG submission 204518) | Ammonia-oxidizing marine archaeal communities from Monterey Bay, California, United States - ASW #8 | ecosystem: Environmental > Aquatic > Marine > Coastal | place: USA: California | collected... | reverse complement strand
TGCCCAGTCGGCTGGCGACGGTCCGCTCGCGGCAAAGACGCCGCACTTCGCGCCGAAGGTCAAGAACGTCATCTTCTGCTACATGTCCGGGGGCCTGTCCCACATCGATTCCTTCGACCCGAAGCCGAGACTGGCAGCCGAAGCCGGTCAGCCCATGCCGTTCCAGACGGAACGGACAATGTTCAATGAAGACGGCAATATCCTCCCGAGCCCCTGGGCGTTCACGAACTACGGGCAAAGCGGCATCCCGGTCAGCGCCCTGTTCCCGCACACGGGGAGCGTGGCCGACGAGCTGACCGTCATCCGTTCGATGACCGCGCCGTTCATGGAGCATGCGCAGGCGAACTTCTACTTCCATGCGGGCATGCCATTCAACGGGTTCCCCAGCATGGGGGCCTGGATCACCTACGGCCTGGGCACCGAGAACCAGAATCTGCCCGGCTTCGTGGTGCTTGGGAGCGGTGGCATCCCGCTCGGTGGCATCAATGTATTCGGCAACGGCTTTCTGCCCGCCGTGCACCAGGGCTCTCTGATCTACCCCGAGAATGCCGAGCCGCTGAACAACGTCCGGCCACGTGAGACCGACGACCAGCAGCGGGACCGGCTGTCGCTCATCAGCGACCTAGACACTAGTTTCCTCGCACGCACCGGCGGCGACCGGCAGGTGGAAGCGGCCATCGACAACTACGAGATCGCCTACCGTATGCAGACCGCCGTACCGGAACTGGTTGACCTGAGGGGTGAGACCGGCGCGACCAAGAAGCTCTACGGTCTGGATTCGCCCAACTCATCGACCGCCGCGTACGGACGGCAGTGTCTGGTGGCGAGACGGCTCGTCGAGCGAGGCGTCCGATTCGTGGAGCTGACCATGGTCGGAACCGACGGCATGGGCCAGGCGGCGAATCCCTGGGACCAGCACACCAAGCTGGAAGAAGGCCACACCGCGAATGCCCTCACTGTCGACCAACCGGTCGCCGGTCTGGTGAAAGACCTGAAAGCACGGGGCCTGCTCGACGAGACGCTCGTGATCTTCTCAGGCGAGTTCGGTCGCACCCCGTTCGTGCAAGGCACCAACGGTCGCGACCACAACCCCTACGGCTTCAGTCTCTGGATGGCCGGCGGTGGCCTCAAGAAAGGGTTCATCTACGGCCAGACCGACGAGTACGGCTACCGAGTCGTTGAAAACTCCCACACCGTGCGTGACCTCCACGCCACCGTGTTGACCCTGCTCGGCCTCGACTATCAGAATCTGACCTACCGTTTCGGCGGCCGAGACTATCGGCTGGCCGACGTCGACGGGCACCCCATCCGCGGCATCATCGCCTGAACCCCTCGGCGATCGCCTCCTGCGAGCCGCGCCACGCTGAGACGGCCGGCTTGATCGGATTCCCTTTCCTCATCTCCCGGCCGGTCCTCGAGGCAGCACGGGACCGGCGGGGGTTCGCCACCCTCGCTACAAGCCCACAGGTATAATCGGCCGACTGTCTGCGACATAGGCCGCTCGAACGTCTTCATGAAGCCGGATGGGATGCCCCGCCCGAAAACCTCGCGGGGTGCGGAAAAACGCTCCAGGGCGGTTTCCTGTCAGGGTGTTCGGCTGGCAAGGCGCGACGAGGGGGCAGCCAGGCGAGCGCCCCCGCCCGGCCGGGCGGGGGCGACCGACGAAGCAACGCTGTCCAGACGGACACCTCGGCAGGAAACCACAAGGAGAACCCCATGCTGTTGATTCCGCGTGTCGTCGTGGTCATCGCCGCCCTGTCCCTCGTGATGGTCGTCGCCCAGATGGGTGACCTACAGGGGCAGGCTCCCGAGGGTGGACGCGGTTACCCATCGCAGGACTGGCCGCTCGTCGGGGGGAACTGGTCGGGCGCGCGCTACTCGACCCTCGCCGACATCAGGACGGACACCGTGGACCGGCTGGGCGGCGCCTGGGTGACGCGGCTCCCGGGCGGTGCCGCGTCGCGGGCGACCCCGGTCATCCTGGACGGCGTGCTCTATCTCACCGGCGGCGCCAACGTCTTCGCCGTCGACGCCCGGACCGGCGATCAGGTGTGGCGCTGGCAGCCGGACGAGTCGACCGGGGGGATCGGGATGGTCCCGTCCTGGCAGGGTGTGGGACTGGGCGATGGTCTCGTGTTCGTCGGGTTCCGGGACGGGCAGGTCGCGGCCCTGCGTCAGCAGACCGGCGAGCTGGTCTGGGTGCAGTCGGTCGGGAGCGACCCGGCACAGGCGGGCGAAGCGGTCACCACCGCGCCGATGTATGCGGCCGGTCAGGTGTTCGTCGGACTGGCCAACGGTGACACCGGCGGACAGGGACGCATCGTCGCGCTCGACGCCGACACCGGCGAACCGCAGTGGACCTTCTTCATCGTGCCGCGGCCCGGTGAATTCGGCCACGAGACCTGGCCGCAGGATTCGAACCACTGGGAGCTGGGCGGTGGCGGCGTCTGGCTGGTCGGGACGGTCGACCCCGACCTCGGCCTGGTCTACTTTGCCACCGGCAATCCGGTGCCGATGTTCGGGGGCGAGATCCGGGCTGGCGACAACCTGTTCACTGCGTCGGTGCTCGCGCTCGACATCGAGACCGGAGAGCGGCGCTGGCACTACCAGGTCGTCCGCCACGACGTCTGGGACGCGGACATCGCGACGCCGCTGCTGCTTTACGACCACGACACCGGGACCGGGGCACCCCGCCCGGCGCTGGCGGCCATGCGCGCCGACGGCGTGCTCTTTCTCTTCGATCGGGAGACCGGCGAGCCATTGGTTCCGATCGAAGAACGAGCGGTGCCTCAAGACGCGTATCAGCGCACCGCCGCCACCCAGCCGTTCCCGGTCGGGGTCGAGAGTATCCTACCGGACTGCTCCTACTGGCGCGACCGAGTGCCGCCACCGTTCGAATTGAGCTGCAGCGGGTTCACACCGCCGATGGTGAACGAGCACACCATCGTGGCGCCCGGCGTGCCGATTCCGCGGGTGCGGGTCACCCCAATGTCCTTCAGCCCGCAGACCGGCTACATCTACGCGCAGGGTCGGGCGGTGGTCGGGCGTGCGCGGCGCTTCGAGGATCCGTGGCACTGGCGACTCGACGACAACGAACTGACGCTGCCGGACCCGGTCGGCATTCTCGCCGCCGTGGACACGCAGAACCGTCGGGTGGTCTGGAAGCACGAGATGCCGGCGTCGTGGCTTGGCACGAGCGGTCCGCTGACGACGGCGGGCGGTCTGATGTTCCGAGGCTCGGCTGGCGGCCAAGTCGAAGCCTACGACGCTCGAACCGGCGAGCGCGCATGGACGTTTCGCACGAGCCCGGCCGGAGCCCTGGTGCGCCCTGGCCCCGCCAGCACCTACGAGCTCGACGGCACGCAATTCCTCGTTGTCCCCATGGGACCGGAGCTTTGGGCGTTCACCTTGGACGGAGCCGTCCCCGCCCGTGGCGAGCCTGTGCTCGACCCCTGGGAGGGCTACGAGCGACCCCAGCCCGCGCCGACGGCGACGGGGCGGATCGAGACCGCCACGCTCATCGAGAGTGTGAGGGGGATGGCGGGCGGCACACGATACGGGTTCGACGAGCATCGGTTTAACCCGGTGCGCGCGCTTGTCACCCGGGGCGCCCGGGTTCTGTTCGTCAACAATGGAGAGGTCGCCCACACCATCGCCGCGCGTGACGGCAGCTGGACCACCGGTCCGCTGGCTCCAGCGACGTCGGTCTACATCACGCTGGAGGACGCCGGCACATTCCTCTATCACTGCACGGACCACCCCTGGGCGATCGGGCAGCTCACCGTGGAAGAACGGCCGTAGGCGAAACAGCTCGAGACCTGACGGGTCTGGGCCCGCCGATCAAATACGAGCGGCTGATTCAGGCGCTTGAGCGCCGCTGAGAGACGGCTCGTTGACAGCGACGTCCTGCCCGTTCAACATCTTCGACATGCTGAGACAACGCAGAATGAGAGTGCGAGTCGTGTGGACCGTCGGTCTCCTGTCCCTTCCGGTGACCGCGGGGGCGCAGCGGGCGCTCCTCGCCCCTGGCGCCTCCTACTCGGCCGCCCTTGTCTCGCAGTCTGGTGCGACGCTCGCGGTCTTGGGGGGTGTAGCCGGAGCCGGAGCGAATGTGGCCACGGCAAGCACCGCGGCCCTGGGTGAGGTCACGGCACGCCTCGATGCAGTCGGTCTCGACCGCGGGCAGATCCTACGCGTACGCGCGGCGCTGACCCGCGGCGCCGATTTCGCCGCCTGGAACGACGCCTGGACCGACTTCTTCGACGGGACCACGCCGCCGGCGAGAACCACCGTGTACTCGTCCGGCCTTCCCGGCAACGCCACGGTCGTCTTGGACGTCGTTGCCGTCTACCCGACCGAGGCCGGTCATCCCGTACGGGTCTCGGGCGCCAGGGAGACCCTCAATCCCAATCTCCGTCTCGTCGGTCCGGCCGACAACCCGACCGCCATCGTGTCGACCAGATCCGGGCTCTTCCTGTCGTCTGGCGCGCTTCCCGGGCGCGAGCTCGACAACCCCACGTCGCTCGAAGCGCACATCCGGTCGTCGATGAACAGCCTCGGCCGGACGCTGGTCGGGCAAGGCCTGCGCTGGCATGACGCGTTCTTCGTGAGGGTGATGCCCACACCCCAGCCGGACCGACCGGACCCGGACTTCGGCGCCTGGGCCCCGGTGTACGACACGCTGGGCGAGCTGACCGCCGGCCACGCCCCGCCCTACACGCTGTGGGCGGCGCCCGGGTTCAGCGCGACCGGTCGCTTCTCCGAGATCGAGGTCTGGGCCGTGCCTCCTGCGCCGCCCGCCGCATTCTCCTCCCCCGCCGCCGAGACCACGAGCCCGCTGCTGCGCATGTCCGGTTCTCCCCGCAGCTTCATCGCGAACGGCGCGATGATTGCGCCCAACGCCGAGTTGGCCTGGCTATCTGGCGTAGTCGCCCCCGCCGGCACCGCTCCAGACGGCGAGGCAGCGGCGGCTGTCGCGATCATGAAAGACCGGGTGGCCGCGCTCGGGGCGACACTGGCCGATGTTGCCGAGCTGCGTGTCTATCGCGTCGCGATGGGCACCGACGGCGACGAGCTGGCCGCGGCCTGGAACGAGGTCTATGGCACCGAGTGGAACAACGCGGAGAACAACCCACACAAGCCGGTGCGTACAAACTACCTCGTGGACAGCCTTCCTGGCGGACGTCACGTCGAGGTCGAAGCGATCGTCGTGCTGCCCCCTAATGGGTTCTAGTCGGAGACGCGCGCCTCACCCGTGGACGCGTTCGAATTCGCACATGAAGTCGACGAGCGCGGTGACGCCGGCCTCCGGGAAGGCGTTGTAAATCGAGGCGCGCTGTCCGCCGACCGAACGGTGCCCCTTCAAGCCCGAGAGCCCGGCGGCGGCGGCCTCGGTGACGAACTGTTGTTCGAGTGCTTCGGAGGGCAGCCGAAACGTGACGTTCATCAGCGAGCGGCTGCCGGGATCCGCGGTGCCGCGGTAGAAGCCAGTCCGGTCGATGGCGTCATACAGCACACCGGCCTTCCGACGGTTGCGCGTCTCCATCGCGCTGAGCCCGCCCATATCGCGCAGCCATCGCATGACGAGGCCAAACAGATAGATCGCGAACACCGGCGGCGTGTTGTACCGAGACCCGTGTTTGGCGGCGACCGCGTAGCGCAGCATGGTGGGAATGGATTCAGGCGCGCGCTGCGTCAGGTCCTTGCGCACTATCACCACCGTCAGACCAGCGGGGCCCAAGTTCTTCTGCGCCCCGGCGTAGACCAGCCCGCACCGATTCCCGTCGATCGGGCGGCACAGGAGATCAGAGGACGCATCGACCACCAGCGGGGCGTCGCCGACCTCCGGCAACGTCGGCCACTGTGTCCCCACGATGGTGTTGTTGGATGTCAGATGGACATACGCGGCGCCGGGCGTCGGGTGCAGCTCATCGGAGGACGGCACCCGGGTAAACGCATCCGCCTCGGTGGTGGCACAGACATTGACGCGGCCAAACTTCTCGGCTTCGGTCGCGGCCTTCTTGGCCCAACTCCCGGTCACGATGTAGTCCGCCACCCCATCTGTGGGTAGCAGATTCATCGGCACCATCGCGAACTGCTGACTCGCACCCCCTTGGAGAAAGAGCACATGGTGGTCGCCACCAAGACCGATCAGGGCCCGCAGATCGGCCTCAGCCAGCTCCAGCACTCCATCGAACGCAGCCGACCGATGGCTGATTTCCAGGATCGACATGCCGACCCCGGGCAAGGCGACCAGGTCGCGCTGCGCCTCTTGAAGCACCGGCTCCGGCAAAACCGCCGGTCCGGCGCTGAAGTTGAATACACGATGCGTTGGGGTAGAAGACATGGATCAGATCAGATGCGTGAGAAGCCCGTCACGCAGTTTGGGCTCGAACCAGGTGGACTTGGGCGCCATGATGGCGTCGGCGTCGGCGATCGCCAGCAGTTCCGCCACGGTGACCGCCGACATCGAGAAGGCGACCGCCGCCTGTCCGGCATCGACCAGCCGCTCCAGTTCGGCCGTGCCGCGGACCCCGCCCACGAAACGCACGCGTGGGTCGGTGCGGATGTCCGCGACGTCGAGGACCGGCCCCAGCACCTGGTCTTGCAATAGAGACACATCCAGAAAGCCAACCGGGTCCGCGCTGGCCTGCGGTGCGCGGTCCGACAAGGCCAGACGATACCAGTGGCCATCCACATACATCGACACGTCTCCCTTGGACGGCGTGGTGTCGCGGGTTGGCTCGACTGAGAGCCGGGACGACAGACGCTCGAGAAACTGCGTCGACGTGGCCCCGGCGAGGTCAGACACGGTCCGGTTATACGGAAGAATGCGGGTCTGGTGGTCGGGAAACGCGACGGCCAGCACGTAGTCGCGCTCGTGATCACTCGGCTCAGCGTCCGTTGCGGCACCCGCCAGCGCGTGACGAGCGCGGGCGGCGCTGGCGGCCCGATGGTGACCATCGGCGATATACAAAGCCGGCACCACCGAGAACCGCTCGACCAATCGGGCGGTGTCCTCGGCCGTGGCGCGCCAGACCGTGTGTGCGATGCCGTCGGGAGCCACGAAGTCGAAGAGCGGCTCGGTTCCGCAGATCTGATCGACGGCGGCATCAATGTCCGGCGTCTGGCGGTAGGTCAGAAACAGGACGCCGGTCTGGGCCTCGATCGTCACCATGTGCCTGGTGCGATCGTCTTCCTTGGCAGGCCGCGTCCGCTCATGCTTTTTGATCGTCCCGTTGTCGTACTCGTCGAGCGAGAAACAGCCGGCCAACCCGACCTGCGTGTGGTCACGGTCCCTCAACCGGTAGACATACAACGCGGGCTTCGCCTCGACCACCAATGGGGCCGTCTCGCGGAGCCGCGCCAGGTTCGCACGCGCGGTGTCGTACACGCTGGCATCGTGCACGTCGACGTCCGGGTCGAGATCGATCTCCGGCCGGGTGACGTGAAGAAAGCTCAGGGGTGTCGCCAGCGCGCGGGCTTCCTCGGTACTGACCACGTCATAGGGAACCGCCGCCACGGCCGCGGCCGAATGCGGTTCCGGTCGGAGTGCGCGGAACGGACGAACAACTGCCATCGGAGACTTCCTGTTACGAGGTGGCGATCGTGCGAACGGCGGTGGGACCTGTCATGTCGGCGGCACTACACGCGGCGCGCATGTGGACCGCGAGCGGAACTCCACGGCGACACTAGTGCGGCGTCTGCACTAGTTATTCGCGTTCAGCAGGTCTTCGTCTCGAGGAGCCGGACGACCGGTGAGCTGTGCCAACGCCCGATCCCGAACCTGCTCGAACGCGGCCATATGCGCGTCAGGCACCGGGTCGCCGGGCGGCAGATTCTTCCGCTCGGTCAGCGGGTTGACGAAGGTGCCGTTCTTCCGCAGTCGGTAGTCGAGGTGCGGACCGGTCGCCAAACCGGTCGAACCGACATAACCGACAACCTGCCCCTGCGCCACCGACGCGCCCGAGCGCATCCCTTTCGCGAATCGCGACAGATGTAAGTAGTAGGTTTCGTACCCATTGGTGTGACGCAGCCGCACCATGTTTCCCGACCCGCCGCTGCGCTCGGCGGACACCACTCTACCCTTCGACACCGCGATGACCGGGGTACCGGTTGGCGCCCCGTAGTCAACGCCAAGATGCGCTCGATTGGTGCCGAGTATCGGATGTAGACGTCGATACGAGAACCGCGAAGTCACTCGTGGCTCGAACCGGAACGGCGAGGACAGGAACTGACGTTTCATCGAGCGACCCGTGGCGTCGAAATACGCCGGGGCCTCGCCTGGCACCTCGAATCGGAACCCGGCCACTTGTCTGCCGTCATTCACGAATGTCGCCGCCAGGACGGCCCCGGAGGTCACATGGACCTCGTCACGCACGAACTGCTCGTAGAGCACCGAGAAGTGGTCGCCCTGCCGCAGTTCCGTGTTGAAATCGATCTCACCGCTGAAGACCTGGGCCATGTCGACCGCAACCTGGGTATCGCCGCCCCCGGCCACCATCGCCGCGAAGAGCGAGTTGTTCTCGCTGTCGATATCGCCGCGCATGGCGACCTGTTCGCGACGTTTCTGGTAGTCAACGAGCACCGCGTTGAACACCGACGGCGCCCCGCCACTCGCCACCTGCAGGAACTGGTCGTCGTCCACGTGGTACTCAAACCGACGGAAGTGGCCGTCCGTGCCGTAGACCATGCGGTAGGCATGTCCACGTTGCAGATCGGTGGGATCAAACACGGGACGCATCGCCTCGACGAACGCATAGGCGACATCGTTCGGCATGTCGTGCGCCGCCAGGAGCCCTGCGAATGTGGCGTTGCGGGGAATCTCGTCCTCGACGACCCGCGTATCCGGCACGAGGTAGACGTCGGGGCCGCCGGTCGGCTCGGGCAACGGCGCCTCTTCGAATCCGCACCCGGCCAGACTCGCGGCTGCGCCCACAACCAAGCCCAGGCTCAACCGGAGACCGCTGACCGATGACCGAATACGCGCACGTGCAAACATGAGAAAAGGAGTGTAACACACTCATAGCGCAAGACTTCCGCCATTATGAGATGTCTCGCGATCGCAGGCGACCCCGTGCAGAAGCCTGAATTTCGTTAGAGCGTCTGGACCGAATCGGGGCCGATGACGGTTGAGACGGCGCCGGTCTCGAGTTCGACGACGCGCACCGCGTGATTGTTCGTATCCGCGACGAAGAGACGGCCACCCCCCACCGTCAGACCGCCCGGCTCGTAGAAGCGCGCGCGCTTCCCGCGTCCATCTCGGAATCCGGGTTTGCCGGACCCGGCGAAGGCGGTCACCCGACGTGTCTCCAGATCGAGTCGCTTGATGCGGTGGTTGTAGGTATCAGACAGAAAGAGCGCACCGTCGTAGTAGGCCACGTCCAGCGGATGTTGAAGCCGCGCCGTATCACCCACCCCGTCGACATCGCCGAAGTCAAACAGATCGCCACCGGCCAGCGTGCGCACCTGATTCACCGGCGGCAGGTCGATCGCGCGAATGACGTTCGACTCGCTGTCGGCGACAAACAGGATGTCGCCATGCCAGGCCAAGCCAGACGGCTGGGCAAACGCGCTCTCGTCGAGACCACCGTCCTGGCGCGCCTCCTGGCCAGAGCCGGCGTACGGGAACATGAACCCCCGATCGACGTCCAGCACCCACAGTTGGTGCACGCCCGCCATCGCCACGAACAGCAGACGGCCGATCTGCGCCAGATCCCACGGCGAGCTGATCGAGGTTGTGGCCGCACCGCCGCCGGCGGCGCCCCGTCGCGCCTGGTTCGTGTTGCCCGCCAGCGTCGAGACCCGACCTGTTTCGACATTGGCCCCGCGGATGAGGTGGTTACCGGTGTCGGCGATCAGGAGATGGCCGTCCTCGGGGCGCACGGCCATCCCCTGCGGCCGCGAAAAAGAGGCCTCCGCGAAGACACCATCGTCGGCGCCCCGGCGTCCCGACCCGATCCGGCCGACCGTCCTGCCAGCCGGAGTAGCGATCAGAATCTGGTCGTGACTGGTGTCCGCCACGTAGAGCCGATCTCGCCCGGCATCAAGGGCGACCTTCCCCGGAAACGCGAGCGTCCCCAGCGGTGGGGTCGGCTCCAGCCGCGCCTCTGACAGCGGTCCACGACGGAGCTCGCCGCGCTCCTCGAACACGTGGGTGACGGCGGTGATGGCCTGGTCGAACTGCGGCAGATGCCCTTCTCCTGACGCCCCGGCCACCAGATACCCCGCCGGGTCAATCAGGGCCAGCGTGGGCCAGGCCCGCACGGTGTAGGCCCGCCAGATACGGAAGTCCGCATCGTTCGCCACCGGATGCCTGATCTCGTGTCGGGCGACGACCCGGCGCAGGTTGTCGGTGCTGCGCTCGTTCGGAAATTTTGGCGAGTGCACGCCAATGACCACCAGCTCGTCAGGGTGGGACACCTCGAGTCGTTTCAACCCCGGCAACTGGTGCAGGCAGTTGATGCACCCGTAGGTCCAGAACTCGAGCAGCACGATCTTGCCGCGCAGCGCGCGCAAGGTGAGCGGCGTGTCGACGTTCAGCCAGTCGATGGCCCCGTCGAGCTCGGGCGCCCGAATCGGGGCGTCGCCCGCGCCCGGCAGCCCGCCCGACGAGGGCCCCGTAGTCGCGTCCGTCACGCGCGCAACTCGGTGACCCTGGGTGGTGGCTGGCGCACGTCCATCAGGCGAGTCCTCGTTCGATGTGAATCGGGGCGTCGTCGTCACTCGTTGGACCGCCCCGATCACCAGGAGGGGGCTCGACGGCCCCGATGATGGCCGCGTGATGGTATCCGTGGGCACGCAGGTCCGCGACACACGCCTCGGCCCGGTCGGACGGGACGCCGGCCAGGAGCCCGCCGGCGGTCTGGGGATCGTAGAGCAGCGGATATCGAGGGTCGGCACTCACCCGCTCGACGTCCGCAACGGCACGCCGTAACCGCACGTTGTGCGGATGGAGCGAGCTGAGGAACCCGGCGGCACTGGTCTCGAGCGCGCCGTCGAGCACCGGCACGGCCGCCAGGTCGAGCCGCACATCCACGTTCGAAGCGCGGGTCATTTCAACGAGATGCCCGAGCAACCCGAACCCGGTGACATCGGTGCACGCGCTGGCGGCGTGGCGGCGCAGAGCGGCGGCCGCCTCCCGGTTCGACTGCCGCATGGCGGCAATTGCCCCGTCAATCCATCGGCCCTTGGCCCGCATGCGCATCTCGGCCGCGAACAACGTGCCGGTGCCGACACCCTTCGTCAGCACGAGCCGATCGCCCGGTCGCAGGCCACCCTTACGCAACACCGCGTCGCGGTCGGCCAGCCCGGTCAGCGAGAGCCCGAGCGCCAGCTCAGCGCCTTCGCTGGTGTGCCCACCCACCAACGCGGCCCCGGCCTCATTGAGCACCTGAACCGCACCGGAGAGCAGTTGCACCAAGGTGTCTTCGACTTTCCGGTCGAGCCCAAAGGGCACGGTCGCGACCGCCAGCGCGCTCTGGGCCTCGGCCCCCATCGCAAAGATGTCGCCCAGGCAGTGATTCGCTGTGATCTGACCGAACACAAACGGATCGTCGACGATGGCGCGGAAGGCATCCACCGTGCGCACCAATACTTTGCCCGGCGGCACCGAAACGACGGCCGCGTCATCCGGTGCATCGAGCCCGATGATCACGTCATCGCGTCGCACGGGTTGCAGCTGCTCGAGCACCCGGCCGAGCGGGGTGGCACCGACCTTCGAGCCGCAACCGCCGCACCGCATCGCAGCGGTCGAAATCTCTCGCAGAACCTCGGGCGCGGCCAGACCCGGGTCAATCGTCGGCGCTGTCTCCTCGCGCATCGCTGGTAAATTGGAATACAAGGTCATGAACCGGCGGTCGATCCAGTCTTTCCATCGCCACACGGCATCGCCCTCGAAGGACCACCAGCCGCGCGACCCGACCGCATGCCGCCCTCCGGTCGACACCAGCGTCAGAAACCGTCGCTGGGGACGAAACGACCGCAGCGACCGGTCCAGCAAGGCCCGGCGCAAATTGTCAGCCAGGGGCGGCCCCTGTCGGACCGCGAACACGCCTGCTTTCTCGCGTAGGTGGTTGACCACCGCCGCGACATCGCCGGCCGCGAACACGCCCGGATGAGAGCGCGACTGCAAGGTGTCGTCGACGCGCACAAATCCTCGCTCATCGACGTCCAGACCCGACTCGGCCAGCCACGGCGCGGCGCCGGCCTGGGTGACCCAGAGGATTTCGTCGAGCGCCACGGTCCGGCCATCGGCCAGCGAAAGCTGCCCCTCGGCCACCGCGGCCACAGTCTGCCCCAGATGGAGTTGCACCCCGCGTTCGCGCAAGATCCGTTCGAGCCGCCGGCGCATACCCCGGTTGTGGGTGGGCAGGATGGTGTCGCTGGCACCGAACAGGTGCAGCTCTACCGTGTCGCCCGGCCGCCCGGCCGCCTGACAGGCGTGCCGCAGGGCGTATTCCACGGCCAGGATGAGCTCGACGCCACCGGCTCCGGCTCCGACCACCCCGACCCGCATCGGCCCGGCGGAGGCCGCCACTCGCGCCCGTAGCTGCTCCCAGCGAGGCACGAACCGGCTGATCGGCTTGACCGGCACCACGAGCTCGGCCGCTCCGGGGACGCCGCGGAACGACGGCGTGGAACCGGTATTGATCGACAACAGGTCGTAGGGCACCGGCGGGCGCCCTTCACACAGGACGAGCTGACGCTCAAGGTCGAGGCCTGTCACCGGTTGATGAAACAGCCGAGCCCCCGCGAACCGACTGAGCGGCGCCAGGTCGATGTGGACGTCGTCGAAGTCGTAGTGGCCGGACACCAAGCCCGGGAGCATGCCGGAATACGGGGTGTGCACGTCGCGCGTGATCAGGGTGAGTCTCACGCCGGGGACCGGCCGCATCCCGAACCGCTTGAGCACGCCCACGTGCGTGTGTCCCCCGCCGATCAAGACGAGGTCCTTCACGACGGGGACAAACTGACCGTTCATCCGGAGGCTCGGGCCAGCACACGGGTCATGGCGGTCTCGAACGGCTCAGGCTCGGGCAACAGGCTCACCACCAGAAATGCCTCGCGGGGGAAGTCGAAGAAGTAGCCGGGATGCGTCAGGACGCCGTCCTTCTCTATCAGCTCGATGACCAGCGCTTCCTCGGAACGGACCGCCGGCACCTGCACGACAGCGTACCACCCGGCCTCCGCGTGCAGGACCTGGCAAGCGGGAAACTGACTCACGAGTCGGCGCAACTTCGCGATGTTGGACCGGACCCGGTCGCGCACCTGGGCCACCAGCGGGCGCGTGCCCGCCAGCAACGCGGGGAGGGCGCACTGCACCGGCGTAGCCACCGACAGATACGTATCGCTGATGAACTCGAGTCGGTCGAGCGCGCGTCGCACGAGCGGCTCGGGCCCGCCGACGAGGATCCACCCGAGCTTCACCTGGGGCAGGAGCGCCGACTTGGACAGCCCACCCAGTGTAAATGTGAGCGCCTCCGACTCGCCGACCAGGGCGCCGAGTGACCCTGTCGCCACGTCGTCGAACGGGTAGAGATCGAAGACCTCGTCACTGATGAGCGCGAGTTCGTGCCGGACAGCGATCTCGCGGACCGCCTCGAGCTCGGCCGGACGCACGAAGGACCCGGTCGGGTTGTTGGGATTCACCAGCAAGACGGCCCTGGCTCGCGGCTCGACCGCCCGCCTCACGCTGTCGAGGCTCAGCTCCCAGCGCCCGTGATACTCCAACTGATACGGGCTGGCGACGACGCCGTCCAACCGAGTGAGATGCTCGAACAGCGGATAGCTCGGCTGGGGCACCAGCACCACGTCGGCGGGGTCGCAGAGGAGCTTGAACAGGAGGGCGTAGGCTTCGCTCGTACTGGCGGTCAGGACGACCCGGTCGGGAGACACCGAAACACCCCGCGTCGCCAGATATGCCCCCACCGCTTCACGCGCGGCCGGCAACCCGAACGGCGCCGGTTCGTAACGCAGCCCGGCGGGGTCGGCCAGCGACTGGAGAAGGCCCGACGGATACGACAGCCCGACCTGGGTCGGGTTCGACATCGTCAGATCGTCGAGCGGGCGGCCCTTCGACCGCTGGGCGGCCAGCACCCGGGCCACCCGATTCGAACCAACGCCGGGAACGCGAGCCGAGAACATCGGCGGGTCACGGTGTAGGGGCGGGAACGGCTTCGGCGACAAGTCGGACAAGCGCCCGCGGCACGAGACGCTCGAACTGGGCGGCCGTTTCGTCGTGATGCCGGCGCGACCTTCCGTACGGGTCTCCCACTTCCTCATCGGTACCGGTATAGTCGCCAAGCATTTCGACCCGACAGGGCAAGTTCATCGCTTTGGCCTCGCGTTCGGTCTCGCGGTCCATCGTCAGCACGAGGTCAGCGGTGAAATGTCGCGACAACCGTCGCGCCCGATGCGTGGCGAACTCCAGACCACACGCCCGCCGGAGTGCGTCGACCGAATCCGCGTTGGGCAGGTTACCAGTCATCGTGATGGTGCCGGCGGAACCGACCTCAACATCAGCCAGGGCCGGTTCCGACTTCGCGAAATGCCGGAAGAGCACCTCCGCCATCGGGCTCCGGCAGATGTTCCCGGCGCAGACAAGCAGTACGTGTGTGACGGTGCTCATAGGGTGGCCCAGTCCCTGAAGCTTGCGATTATACCCACTCGGTCGTCAGCCGCTCGGTCGTGTGCTTGGCGGGGTCCTGCGACAGGGTTACAGTAGGCTCACGATTGGCCGTGACGATGTTGTGTCGTCTTTCGCGGCAGCGGGTCTTTAGACCTGCTGCCGGCCGGTCCAAAGAACATACAAAGGAGGCGGTGTGTCTCACCCGCGTTCATCCCGGAACATGCACGCGCTCGTTGTGCTCACCATGCTCGCCGGGCTGGCCCTGGCACCACCCCGGCCGGTGCACGGCCAGACGGGCGAGCCGGTCGACCTGAACGCCGTCTATCTGATCAAGCGAGAGGGGTTGGACCGCTCGCAGATCATGGACGTGATGAGCTGGCTGACGGACGTATATGGCCCCCGGCTGACCGGTTCACCCAACCTCCAGGCGGCGGCCGACTACGCCAGCGAACAATTCCGCGACTGGGGGCTGAGCAACATCGCCCACGAGGTCTGGGGTGAATTCGGTCCCGGATGGACGAACGATCGCTTCTACGGCCACGCACTCGAGCCGCAGGCCTACCCGCTGGTCGGCTATCCAAAAGCCTGGACCCCGAGCACCGCCGGCGCAGTAACGGCGGAGGCGGTACGCGTCACGATCGAGACCGACGCCGACTTCGACAAGTATCGGGGCCAACTGACCGGCAAGTTCGTGCTCACCGCCGCGGTGCCTGACGCCCCGGCGCTGTTCGAGGCCCCGGCCCAACGCTACACCGATGCCGAACTGGCGGCGCTGGCCGAGCAGCCAACGCGCGTGCGACGCAACCGGCGCGGGCGCGGGCGCGGGCGCGACCGTGAGTTTCCGCAACGGCGGATGGCGTTCTTTCTCGAAGAAGGTGTCGCGGCGCTGATCACGCCGGGACCGAACCCGAGCACCGGAGGCGGTGAGACCGGCGCGGTGTGGGTGCAAAGCGGTGGGTCGCGAAACCCGGACGCCCCGCCGGTGGCGCCGCAGATCGTGCTGCAGACCGAGCACTATGGCCGGATCGCCCGCACGCTCGACAAAGACATCCCGGTGACACTCGAGTTCCAGGTTCAGAACACGTTCCACAACGACACGCTGGACGCCTTCAACCTCATCGCGGAAATACCCGGCACCGACAAGGCCGATGAGGTGGTGATACTCGGCGCGCATTTCGATTCATGGCACACCGGCACCGGCGCCACCGACAACGCGGCCGGCTCGGCCGTGATGATGGAAGCGATGCGCATCCTCAACGCGATCGGCCTGCCGATGCGACGCACGGTCCGCATTGCCCTGTGGACGGGAGAAGAAAACGGCCTGCTGGGGTCGCGGGCCTATGTGGCAAGCCACTTCGGCAATGTCAGGACGATGGAGCTGACGCCGCAGCACGACCGTCTGTCCGGCTACTTCAACGTGGACAATGGCACCGGACTCATTCGCGGCGTGTATCTGCAAGGCAACGAAGCAATCGCCCCGGTGTTCGACGCCTGGATGGAGCCGGTGGCCAATCTGGGGATGACCACGCTGAGCATCCGCAACACCGGTGGCACCGACCATCTGCCGTTCGACGCCATCGGGCTGCCGGGGTTCCAGTTCATCCAGGACCCGGTGGATTACGGGACCCGCACGCACCATACAAACCTGGATCTCTACGAGCGGGCCCAACCGGCCGACCTGATGAAAAACGCGGTGATCGTCGCCTCCTTCGTCTATCACGCCGCCAACCGTGAGGCGCTCTTGCCTCGAAAGCCGTTACCCCAGCCGTCAACCAACGGTCGGGGTCGATAGGAGTGCGCATCATGCGAGACATCGCGCAGGCCCGTGTCATGCCGTTCGCCGCGGTCATCGCGGTCACCGCTACCGCGCTCGTCGGGGCGCCGGCGGCCCACGCGCAGCCGGACACGGGGTATCTGACCCCACCGCAGGCCATCGTGGACATCCTCGATGCGTCGCCTATTCTCCCCTCGGTGGTCAGCCCCACCGGGGAGACGATAGCCATCCTGACCCGACCGAGGATGCCGTCGCTGCGTGAGCTGGCCCAGCCGATGTTGCGTCTGGCCGGATATCGCGTCAACCCCCGCACGAACGGCCCGCACACGACGACGGGACTGAGCCGTATCACCATCCGCAACATCAGTGATGGGACGGAGCACGCGTTCGACGCGCCACGCGAGACCTCGCTCGGCTCGCCCACGTTTTCACCGGACGGGTCGCGGCTGCTCTTCCTGCTGACCCGCTACAACGGCATCGAGGCGTGGATGATGGAAGTGTCGACCGGTCAGGCCCGGCCGCTCAGCGATACCTCCATCAATGCGGTCTGGGGAAACCCGTGCAACTGGCTCGATGACAATGCCACGGTCGTCTGCCGGTTCAAGGCGTCGGCGCGCGGGGCGCCACCCGACGCACCTGACGTGCCGGCGCAACCGAACGTGCAGTCGCACGGCGGCGGCACCGCGCCCATCCGGACCTATCAGGACCTGCTGGGCAACGCCCACGACGAAGCGCTTTTCGAATATTTCTTCACGACCCAGGTCGGCACCATCGACCTGGCCACCGGCCGCCGCACCGCCATCGGCCCGCCGGGGCTCTACCAGCAGGTCAGCGCCTCGCCGAGCGGCCAGTATTTCCTGATGGTCGAGGCAGAGCGACCATTCTCGTGGCTGGTCACCGCCCGCAGCTTCCCGAAGGACGTCACGATTCGCAACGGCAGCGGAGAAGTGGTCGCGCAGGTAGCCCGCATCCCGCTGGCCGACGCAGTCCCGATCGGCGGCGTGCCGACCGGCCCACGGTCCTATAGCTGGAACCTGACCGAACCGCACACCCTGACCTGGGTCGAGGCGCAGGACGGCGGCGACCCGAGGCGCACGGTCGATCATCGAGACCGGGTGCTGTCGCTGAGCGCGCCGTTCAGCGCTGAACCGACCGAGCTGGCCCAAATCGAGTTCCGATTCAGCGGCCTGAGATGGACGGAGGAGGGCGCCACGCTGCTCACCGAACGCGACCGCCCCACCCGGTGGACCCGAACCTGGCTGCTAGCGGGCGAGGGCGCACAGCGACTGCTGTGGGACCGGAGCAGCGAAGACCGATATGGGGATAGCGGCCAGCCGCTGACCACCCCGCGCCCCGGAGGCCGCATCATCCGACAGACCGGCAACGCCATCTATCTGACCGGCGCCGGCGCCTCACCACTGGGCGACCGCCCCTTCCTGGACCGCCTTGACCTCGACACGTTCGAGACCGAACGGCTGTTTCAGAGTGGCGACGACGCCTACGAAACGGTGAGTGCATTGCTGTCCGACGATGCGACCTCGATTCTGACGCGGAGGGAGAGCCGCACCGAGCCGCCTAACTACTACGTCCGCGACCTGTCCGGCGGTACCGCCGGCGCACCCAACGCCATCACCAGTGTGGTCGACCCAGCGCCACAGCTCACCGGCATCAGCAAGCAGCTCATCAAATATGAGCGCGCCGACGGCGTGCAACTCTCCGGCACGCTCTATCTCCCACCCGGCTACCAGGAAAGGCAACGCGTCCCGATGGTCATGTGGGCGTATCCACGCGAGTTCGTCGACCCGACCCTGGCCGGCCAGGTCAGCGGGTCAGACAATCGGTTCACCGCCATTCGCGGAGCCTCACACCTGCTGCTGCTCACCCAGGGCTTCGCGGTGTTCGACGGCCCGACCATGCCGATCATCGGTCCCGGCGAGACCGCTAACGACACCTACATCGACCAGCTCGTGGCGAGTGCCCAGGCCGCCGTCGACGCCGTGGTCGACATGGGCGTCACCAGCCGCGACACCATCGGCATCGGAGGCCACAGCTACGGCGCCTTCATGACCGCGAACCTGCTGGCGCACTCAGACCTGTTCCAGATGGGTATTGCCCGTAGCGGCGCCTACAACCGTTCACTCACCCCGTTCGGGTTCCAGAACGAACGCCGAACCTTCTGGGAAGCAACCGACATCTATGCGGCGATGTCGCCGTTCTTCCATGCCGACAAGATCAACGAGCCGATCCTCTTGATTCATGGCGAAGCTGACAACAACTCCGGGACGTTCCCGATTCAGTCGGCTCGGATGTATATGGCACTCAAAGGACATGGCGCCACCGTTCGCTACGTGACGTTGCCCCACGAGTCTCATGGCTACGCCGCCCGCGAATCGGTGCTACACACTGTGGCCGAGATGCTGAACTGGGCCAACACGTATCTAAAACCCGCGGGTGGCACTGGGGTTCAGTAGCGGCGCCCCCCGCGTCGTTAGTGCTCGCCGACCCTATCGGGCGAGTAGCGCCCCCTGGCCCAGAGGCCAGGACGAGGGGTTGCCCGTGGGGAAGC
>Ga0315338_1002364_pt1 | contig 18970 bp, 17 predicted proteins | sample ASW8metaG_FD_204518 | JGI IMG/M metagenome (GOLD analysis project Ga0315338, IMG submission 204518) | Ammonia-oxidizing marine archaeal communities from Monterey Bay, California, United States - ASW #8 | ecosystem: Environmental > Aquatic > Marine > Coastal | place: USA: California | collected... | reverse complement strand
GTGCAGTCCGAATGGCTCTGGACGGAGCGGCGAGCCATTCGATCTCCGCAGTCCCAGCCCGCGTTCGCACGGCCGTCGTCACGCCATACACGACCCCATGTGCACGACTGCGAGCGCATTCGTCCGAGCGACCCGGTCGGGAAAGCCTTCCGCGAGCGTGGAGACGCCGTCGGCGAGCTAGGCGTCCCGAAGCATCATGCCGCGACGCCCCCGACGGCGGCGGATTCGACGAGCGGATGGCTTTCCCGACCGGGTCGCCTGGCAAATCACCCGTCCGCCGTGCGCCTCAGGTAGAAACAAGCCTGGTCGCCTTGCTGGATGCGGCGGAGGCGGCGCGCGCGAAGACGCGCTGCGAGGCGCTCGCGGAGCGTGAGGATCTGGCGGCCTCGCGGGCCCGCTTCCGAGAGGGGGATGTCGCGACGATAGAGCTCGCTGCCCCAGATCTGGAAGGGGCCGGAGTCGTCGCTCACCTGCTCGACGCGAAAGCCTGAGCGGCGGGCGAGGAACTCGATGCTGCGGCGTGTATGGAGATGTAGGTGTCGCGGCGCATCGAGCTGGACCCAGTCGGGACCATACTCTTGTCGGGCCCAGCAGTCGGCGATCGGAATCCGGAGCAGCAGGTAGCCATCCGGCTCGACGAGGCGCGCGAAGGCGTCGAACCCGGCCCGCGGATCCGCCAGGTGTTCGAAACTGTGGTGGGCCATCACGAGGCGATAGCGCCCCTCGTGGTCGAACAAGGATGTGCGTTCGAAGCGCGGTGACGAATCGTCGGCGCCGACCGAACCTTCGAATCGGGGATCGATTCCGACGAGGTGGTCGAAGCCTTCTGCCGCGAGTCGATAGGTGAGCCGGCCCGCGCCGCAGCCGACGTCGAGGATCGCATCGTCGAGGCCAGTTCCCGTATGCCGGAACCAATCGAAGCGCGCATAACGCCGACCGGAGATCAGACGGGGCAAGGCACCATGCCGGAGCCGAAGCCGACTCCACGCCCCACGAAAGGCGCTCGGCTCGACATCGGCCTGCTGCGGAGACCCGGTCTCGGACGTGTAGTAGGGCGCCGCATAGTATCGATCGAGGTCCGCGGGAGCTTCGTCGATCTGGAGAGAGCCGCAGCCTCGGCATTCGAGATAGTCGAACCCCTCGCGCGTGCCGAACATCATCTCGCGAGCGCGAAAGGCAGGCTCGACCGATCCAGCGCAGACGCGGCAAACCGAGACGGCGACGCTTGCCGTCCTGTCCGCCGCCTGCTCTGCCCCCGTCGTGCGAGAAGGGTCCATCGATTTCGCTTCCCATCTTTCCGACGTCGCAATGTCGGTCGTCGTCGCTTGCATTCCCGGGACGATTCGCGGAACCTTCTGGCGACCCCCCGTCACGCCCCTTTCGAGGAGGCCCCTATGGAGTTGCCGACCCTGCGGTCCGTGCGATTCGAAATCTATCGCAGGCGTCGGGGAGCGCCGCGTCCAAGGCAGTTGCGCCGCCTCGATCTGGAGCGACCCTCCCGCGTGCGGCCCGCCATGATCGACCGGTCCGCCCTCGTCTTCGCCCTCGCCCTCACGCTGATCTCGAATGCCCTGCCCGGAGTCTCGTTCGCCCAGGAATGGGAAGGACAACCCGACGACGCATGGTCCCAGCCCGCCGCTTCGACGCGCGACGACGGCCTCCTCGCCGGTTGGTCCCTTCGCGCGGGCGTCGGATTCATCGACGATCCGACGGCCGTCCTGCTGAACATCGAAGTTCCCTACGCCTTCGATCGCTGGGTGTCGGCCGGCCCCATGATTCAGGTCGGACTCGACGACAACAACACGATCGTCGCACCGACCGCCAACGTCACGGTCACGATTCCCGACGCCTTCGGAAACATCGAACCCTTTGCGTTCGTCGGGATCGGCTTCGCCTATATCGAGGACGACAACAAGCGCAACGACAACTCCTCGGCCGGATTCCTGGTCGATTTCGGTTTCGGGCTCGAACTCGAAGTGAACCAACATCTCTATCTCGGCTCACAGATGATGTTCAACTTCCTTCCCGAAGAGACGCTTGGCCAGGAGTTCTTCTACTCCTGGCAGATCCTCGGTGTCCGGGTCGCGTTCTAGACCTCGCCGGGCCCGACCACGCCTTTCTGCCGTAGCGCGGTGATGTCCTCCGCCGTTCGTCCGAGTTCCTCGAGCAGCTCGTCCGTGTGCTCGCCATGCTCCGGCGCCATCGAACGCGGCGCCCAGGGCGTTCCGTCGAAGTCGACCGGCGTCGCCGGCAGCATCGTCGTGCCCACCCCGTCCGGCACCTCCACGAAGGCACCAGCCGCCGTCACCTGCGGATCCGCGATGACCTCCTCGATCGACTGGACGGGCGCCCACCACATATCGACCTCGGCATCGAAGATCTCGCCCCACTCCTCTCTCGTCTTCGTCGCGAAGATCGCATCCAGGTCCTCGATCAGGCCCGCCGCGTTCTGTGCCCGATCCATCGGGTTCGCATAGCGGGGATCCTCGGTCCATTCGGGATGCCCCACGGCGCGGGCCAGCGGCGGCCAGTGCCGTTCGCCCTCGAGTCCGACGATCCAGAAGTAGCGCCCTGCGCTGTCCGCATAACAGTTGATCGCCGGATTCCCCATGGTCTTGCGGTTGCCGATCATGATCGGCACGCCATAGCGAAGCGCCACGGACAGGTCGAAGGAGAGCGTGTAGATGCCCTCGCGAAGCAGGGACGTCGAAACGACCTGTCCCTCGCCACTCCGCTCGCGGCGATAGAGTGCGGCGCAGATGCCGGCGGCGGCGGCCAGCCCTGCGTTGTGATCGCCCATGCCGCCTCGTTGATGCGGCGGGGTTCCGCCCGGCTGGGTCAGCGAATGCGCGATACCGGAGCGCGCCCAGAACGCTGCGATGTCGTAGGCGGCGCGATCGGCGTCTTCGCCTTCACGGCCGTAGCCGCTGATCGCGGCATAAACGAGGCGCGGAAACTTCTTGCAGAGCGTCTCTGGATCGAGGCCGAGTCGCGCCAGACCCGCGCCGCGCACGTTCGAGACGAAGACATCGGCATCGGCCAGGAGTTCGTAGGCGATCTCGCGACCCTCGTCGCTGCGCAGATCGAGGACGATGCTGCGTTTGCTCCGGTTGTCGTTCTCGAAGATCGGATTGAAGGGCAGATCGCCCCCGAGCATCGTCTTGAAGAGTCGAGATGGATCGCCGACGCCCGGCGGTTCGATCTTCACGACGTCCGCGCCCCAATCCGCGAGGATGCCTCCGGCCGCCGGTCCAGCGACCCAGACACCCATCTCTACGACCTTGATCCCCTCGAGCGGTCCTGCCATCGAATGACTCCCCCTGCGCCGCGGCGCCCTTCGCATTGGTCCGTTCGAACTCCGAACGCTTCACGCATGCTGCCCGAGTCGCACCTCGTCGACCAGCCCCCAGTCGAGCGCCGTTTGCGCATCGATTCGCTGTCCCGACAGACCGAGCCAGGCCGTCCGCTGTCGACCGATCCGCCTGGGTAGGCTGACGCTGCCCCCGGCGCCGGGAACGAGGCCGAGGCCGACTTCCGGCAACTGGAAGAAGCTGTCCTCACTCGCGACGACGCGATCGACGAACGCCGGCAGCTCGACACCCGCGCCGACACACGCCCCGTGCACCTCGGCACGGATCCGATCGGCCAGCCGGGCCATCCACATCGCCGGACTCCGCGTACTTCGAATCGCATGCGCTTCGGCCGGGTCGGGAAAGGAACCGAATTCGTCGAGGTCGCCCCCGCTACAGAAGGCCTCGCCCTCGCCGCGCAACACGACCTCCTCGATCGACGGGTCCGCATGCACGAGCTGAAGCGCCTGACAAAGTTCGTCTCGCATCGAGCGCGAGAACGCATTCCGCTTGTGGGGCCTCGACAGATAGATCTCGAGACGAGCGCGATCCCGGTCGAGGCGACAGGCCGGTGCGTCGTCCACCTTGCGGCGGCGGCGCCCACGCCGCCTCGTCTCGAGCCAGGTCAGGAACTCGGCCCCAGACTGCAGCGTCGAGTACACGAACGACTCCGCGACGAGACCGGCCTGGATCGAAGCCGATTCGTTGTTCCGCAGGAGCTGAACGAAGGAGAGCGCCGCGAGGGGCGTGCGCTCGAATCCGTCGAGCAGGACCTGTAGCGCGTCGACATCGGGCACGACCGTGTCACAGGCCGCTGCGAGCGATCGAAGCGAAGAGGCTGCGCTGGAATCGTCCAGCGTGGCCTCGGGATCATCTTTCACTGCCCGATCGAGGGCGAGGGGATCTCGTCCGATCGCGATCGTTACGCAAGGAAGCGTCGGGAGCACTTCGAGGATCGAGGATGCCGCAGCATCAGACTCGTCCCGCGAACTCTCGCCGAGGTCGAGGACGAGCACGCCGGGTCCACCCGCGGCGGGAGAGAGACGTTCGGCCGCGTCCGGAGCGATCAGGAAGCGCAGGAATTCCGCCGGCGCCCAGCGCGGAACGGAGGCCCGGGTCAATCGGAATCCCGAAGCGCCTCACGGACCTTGCGTCGCAGGAGCTTTCCCGTCTCGTTGTAGGGAAGCTCCGGCCAGAACTCGATTCGTTCGGGCGTGCGAGACGAACGCAGTCGATCCTTCACCCACTGCTGAAGCTCGGCGACCGAGGCTTCGGCCTCCGCCTTCAACACGATCACCGCAGCCACCGCCTCTCCCCACTGCTCGTCGGGGACCCCGACCACCGCGGCGTCCGCAACGGATGCGTGTTCGAGTAGGACGTCTTCGATCTCGCCCGGCGACATATTCTCACCGCCGCGTACGATCACGTCGTCCATGCGGCCTTCGAGGAAGAGATAACCCTCGTCGTCGAGGTAACCGCCATCGCGCGTGTTGAACCAACCCTCGTCGTCGAGGAGGCTCCCCTTGCCGCGATACTCGCCGGATACCTGCTCGCCGCGGACGTGGATCAGTCCGCGCTCTCCAGCGGGAAGCGGCGACAGGTCGTCCGCGTCGCGAATGCTGACCTCGATCGTCGGGAGGGGGCGACCGACGGAGACGATTCGGCGCCGAACCGCCTCGTCCGCGCTCGACATGGCCTCACGATGTTCCTCGGGACCGAGTAACGAAATCGTCGAGCTCGTCTCGGTCAGCCCATAGGCATTCGTGAAGTTGCAGTCGGGGAAGAGACGCATCGCACGCTCGATCACCGATTGCGGCATCTTGCCGCCGCCATACGAGAGGGCGCGCAGGCTCGGGAGTCTCGCGTCCTTCTCGCCTTCGAGTTCGTCGACGATCCGCGCCAGCATCGTCGGCACGACGAAGGCATGCGTCACGTTCTCGCGCCGCGCCGTCTCGAGCCAACCGGCCGACGTGAAGGCGGGAAGCTGGACCACGCGCCGGCCGGAATAGACCGAACTCGCGATCGCTGCCATCCCGGCGATGTGATAGGGAGGAACACAGTTGAGAGACGCGTCCGTCTCCTCGGCGCTCATGAATTCGACCGTGCCGAGCACGTACGACACGAGATGCTTCTGACGCAAGACCGCGGCCTTCGGCGCACCCGTCGTCCCGCTCGTAAAGAGCAGGATCGCTGTGTCCTCGGGCTCCATTGACCACGTCGCATCCGATCGGCCAGCGCCCTTCCCGCGCACGGCGGACAACATCGCGTCGCGCGTCCCGACCTCGACGTACGCGTCGCCTCCATCGGGCGACAACAGCCGGTCACCCAGGCGCGCGGCACGCTCCGAGTCGGTCACGAGCCGACCCGGGTGCAACTGCGAGATCAGGGAATCGAGTTCGGCGTCCGTCAGTCGATAGTTCAGCGGGGCGAAGGGGACACCCGCCCAGGACGCGCCGAACACTCCGATCGGGAGAGCCAGGCTCGACTCGTCGAGCATGGCGAGATGCTGCGTGCGGCCGTCGTCGAGCGACGCCGCGAGGGCGCCGGCCGCTTCGAAGAGTTCTTGATAGGTGAGTCGCTCGTCGCCGTTCTGGAAGGCGACTCGATCTCCGTAGGCGCCGGCCGCCATTTCGAGGAGCATCATCAGGTTCATGGCAGTCCCGAAGCTTGGGTGACGATCGGATCAAAACTCGCCGACACCCGCGAAGTATCTCGGCCAGACACCGGCGAAGTGATTCAGTCGGACGAGGGCAGCGGTTTCGCGCCCTTCACTTCGAGCGCCACGCCGTCGACGGCGAGGCCGCCTTCGCCGGGCTTCGTGCAGAGAACCTCGATGTCCCCTGCCTCGTTCGTGTATCGCTTGCCCATCTGCGTGCCCTGCTTCTGGTCGGGATCGAGTGCCGCACCCGCTGGCGCGTCCGCACCGAGCTCGATCACTGAAACACCGCCGCAGGCGAGATCCACGTCGCGATCGGGCGCAACGATCAACATCAGCTCCGAACTGCAAACGGCACTCTTGAGTCGCGTACCTGCCTTGAAAGTCGTCATGTTCGTCTCCTCAGCGAAGGACGAGAATACGGATTCCAGCACCCGGATGCTAACGTCGATCGACCACGAGAATCCCATGTCCCGCCCCCCGAGCAGACTCCATTCGACTGTCGAGCCAGCCGCAGCGCTTCACCCGGCCGCAGCGCCTCATTCGGGCGCAGCGCGCGATTCGGCCGTCGCCCTCGATCCCGCTGCGGCGCATGCCCGCGCTCTCCTGCGCGCTTGTGGCCTCGACGCCGAGCTGGCCCATCGAGGGTCGGTTCCCTCCCCGGCCATCGAATGGGCCGTTTCGGGCGCGATGGCGCTCACGGGCTGGCCGGAAGGACCTCCACGCTTCGCCGCCGGTGGCCTTGCGACGGCCGCACGCGGTGTCGGGATGGCGCTTCGACATCTGGCTCCTCGGACGCCGCTCGCCTCGCTCGACGCGCCCGCCCTGCTCGGCGAACGCGCCGCCATCGCCGGGCTGAAGGCCGCTGGTGATACCTCCGTCGGTGGCAGCGCGCGACTTCTCGCCTCGCGGGACGGCGCTCTCGCCCTGAACCTGCCGCGCGACGAGGACTGGGAGCTCGTGCCGGCTTGGCTCGCCGCGGAGGATGCCTCCTTCGTGGGCGGACGAGATTGGAAGCGACTCGCGGAAATCGTTGCGACGCGCGATCCGCGCGAACTCGAAGAGCGCGGCCGACTGATCGGGCTCGCAGTAGCATGGGCGCGCAGAGACGTCCCAGCCGATCGGTCGATCTTCACGAATCGTCACCCGACGAAGGCAGATCCACACTCGGCCGCGCGACCGATCCGACTGCTCGATCTGTCGAACCTCTGGGCGGGCCCATTGGCTGGATCGCTCCTCGGCATGGCTGGGATCGACGTGCTGAAGGTCGAGTCGCCCGCGCGGCCCGACGGTGCGCGACGCGGCCCTGCCCCCTTCTTCGATCTCATGAACGCTGGTAAACGCAGCTGTGCCCTCGATCTGAATCGCGCGAGCGATCGAGAGACCTTTCAAAGACTCCTCGAAGGCGCCGACATCGTTCTCGAGAGTTCCCGCGCGCGCGCCCTCACCCAGTTCGGCTTCGATGCGGTGGACTGGGTGGCTGCCTCGCCCGGTCGGATCTGGGCATCGATCACCGGCCATGGTCGCTCGCATGAATGGATCGCGTTCGGAGACGACGCCGCGGTCGCCGCCGGCCTCGCCTGGTCTCCGGACGGATCGGACACGCGCCCCTGCTTCTGTGCGGACGCTGTCGCCGACCCCACGACGGGGCTACACGTCGCCGCCATCGTCCTCGCGCATCTTCGAAGCGGACGCGGAGGCCTGCTCGACTTCTCGCTCGTCGACGTCGCCGCACAGGCCGCGAACGTGACGCAGGCCGACGTGCGCCTTCCCATCGAGAGGATCGATGGCCTCTGGCATGTCGTCGATCAGGACCGCGCCATCCCGATAGCAAAGCCCCGTGCCCGGACTTCGCTAGGCCGCGCACCGTCGCTCGCCCCGATCGGCGCGCGTTCGTCGGGCCCGAGCGCGATCTCCGAATGGATCGGGAAATGCTGATCCGCGACGCCGAACTGTTCGGCCGTTCTGTCGACGTTCGCTGCCGCGACGGCTCGATCGTCGAGATCGAAGATCGGATCTCGTCGCGCGCCGCCGGCGAGATCGAGATCGACGCCGGCGGCGGCGCACTGATCCCGGGGCTCCACGATCATCATCTTCATCTGTTCTCGCTGGCGGCTTCCCTCGATTCGATTGCGTGTGGCCCGCCCGACGTCTCGTCGGCAGCGGAGCTCGCACGAAGTCTCGACGACGCAGCGCCGCGCGACGGATGGCTGCGGGGCACGAGCTACTTCGAATCGGTGGCTGGGGATCTCGACCGCGCTCGCCTCGACGCGATGCACTCGGAACACGCGCTGCGCATCCAGCATCGCAGCGGTTCCATGTGGTTCCTGAACTCTCGCGCCATCGAATCGCTCGGACTCGACGACCCAGGACGCGAGTCGTCCGACATCGAACGATCGAGCGGAATCGAGCGCGACGCGTCAGGCCGTGCAACGGGCCGACTCTTTCGCTGCGACGACTGGCTGCGCGAGCGACTCCCGAACTCGGGTCCGCCCGAGCTCGATGCCGTCGGCCTCTTCCTCGCTCGCTGCGGTGTCACACGCGTCACCGACGCGACGCCCGGAAACGGGAGGGAAGCGGCTTCGCTCTTCCGTTCGGCGCAGGCCAGCGGCGCGCTGCCACAACGTCTGCGCTTGATGGGCGGGGCGGAGATCTCCAATGAGAGCGAGACGCGGATGTTCGTGATCGGCGAGCTGAAAATCCTGCTCGACGAGAGCGCCCTCCCCGACTTCGATCATGTGGTGTCGCAGATTCGCGACGCACACGCGTCGGGTCGCGGCGTGGCCGTCCATACCGTCACGCGAACCGAGATGCATTTCGCCCTCGCGGCGATCGGCGCGGCGGGGGCGCGCGCGGGCGATCGGCTGGAGCACGCGTCGGTCGCGCCGCCCGATGCGATGAAGGAGATCCGCAGCCTCGGACTCGCGATCGTGACCCAACCGAATTTCATCGCCGAGCGCGGCGACGCATACCGGACCGATGTCGAAGCGCGCGACCTCCCCCATCTCTATCGCGTCCGAAGCTGGCTCGAGGAATCGATCCCGCTCGCCGGCGGGACCGACGCGCCCTTCGGACACGCAGACCCCTGGCGTGCGATCGGGGCTGCCGTGCGGCGCGAAACCGCATCCGGCGCAGTCCTGGGTGAGCACGAGCGCGTCACCCCCGAGCTCGCGCTGCGTCTCTTCTTCGACGGCTATTCAACAGGGACCACGCGGGCAATCGAATCCCATCCGATCGCCGTGGGTCGCCCGGCGGATCTCTGCTTGCTCGAAGCGACCTGGCGCGATGTTCGTCTCGACCCGTCGAGCGCCTACGTGCGAACGACGATCTGCGACGGGCGGATCATCTGGCACGCGGAGCACTGACTCGGCCTGAATACTTCGAACGCCCGATCGCGACCGCATACGGTACGGCCGACAGGCGTCTTCGAAGCGGCGCGAGCGCTCCGAGAATCGGCGAAGCCTTCGCTATGATCGCCTGATGCCTGGACAGATCCGTGTCAATCGCGAAGGGCCTCTCGCCGAGATCGTCTTCGATCATCCCGAGAGGCGGAATGCTATTACCGGCGACATGTGGCGGACGATTCCGCGCGTCGCGGCCGAACTGGATGCGGACGAGAGCGTCCGTGTCGTCGTTCTCCGCGGCGAGGGCGACGTCGCCTTCGTGTCCGGCGCCGACATCTCGCAATTCGAGGAGCAGCGATCCGGCGAAGGCTCGAAGACCTACGACCTCGAGAACTCGATCGCCTTCGACGCCATCTCCTCGATCTCGAAGCCGGTCATCGCTGCAATTCACGGCTTTTGCATCGGCGGCGGCTGCGCAATCGCGCTGACCGCGGACCTTCGCTACTGCGCCGACGACGCGGTCTTCGCGATTCCCGCCGCGCGACTCGGCCTCGGCTATCAAGCGGGCGGGATCGCCACGCTCAGCCGGATCGTGGGCGAGCCCCGGGCCAAGGAGATCTTCATGACGGCCCGGCGTTTCGACGCGCACGAAGCCGAAGCGATGGGCCTGGTGAACAGGGTGCTGCCGAAGGCCGAACTGAACGCTTTCATCCAGAAGACCGTGGAGGCGATCGGGGAGAATGCCCCGCTCACACTGAAGGCGGCCAAGGCGGCGTTCGTCGACCTCGCGCGAGCTGAATCCAAGCGACGACCGGACGAGGTCCGACAGGCGATTCGCGATTGCATGCAGAGCGAGGACTATGCCGAGGGCGTCCGCGCCTTCCTCGAGAAGCGTCGACCGGCGTTCCGCGGACGATAGTCGCGTTGACTCCCGCGCGACGCAGCCCAGCCAAGCCCAGACGATGTCGCTGGTGCGGCGAGCACGCCGATTACCAGGCCTACCACGACACCGAATGGGGTTTTCCGGTGGACGACGACCGGCGCCTCTTCGAGAAGCTCTGTCTCGAGGGATTCCAGTCGGGCCTCTCCTGGCTGACGATCCTCCGCAAGCGGGAAAACTTCAGACGCGCCTTCGCCGACTTCGACTACGCGCGAATCGCCCGCTGGAACGAGCGCAGCGTCGCACGCCTTCTCCGCGATCCCGGCATCGTGCGCCATCGAGGCAAGATCGAAGCCGCCCTCGCCAACGCCCGGCTCGCGGGCGACTTGCACGACGAGTTCGGTTCGCTCGGCGCCTTCTTCTGGAGTTTCGAGCCGGACGACGCGGATCGACCGTCGCGATTCGACGAGCGCAGCCTGATGAAGCTGACTGAAACGCAGGAGTCACGCGCCCTCGCCAAGGCGCTCAAGAAACGGGGATTCCGCTTCGTGGGCCCGACGACCGCCTATGCGTTCATGCAGTCGATGGGCATCGTGAACGACCACACGGAAGACTGTGATACGCGAATCGAAGTCGAGCGCGCGCGCAAGCGCTTCGCACGCCCGGTCTCGGCATGACGTTCGAACTCTGGGTCGTCCTCGCCATCGGTGCGGCCCTCGCCCAGACGACGCGAAACGCCCTGGCGCAGTCGGTCTCCTCGAAGATCTCGCCGACGCTGAACAGCTGGGCGCGCTTCACGTTCTGTCTGCCTTTTGCCGGCATCGCGGCGATCGTGTCGATGTCGATCGACGGATTGCCAACGCTGCCTCCCTCGTTCTTCTTCTACTGCTTCTGCACGGCCGTGACTCAGCTGCTCGGCAACGTCGCCCTGGTGAGCGCGTTTCGAGTAGGGGGCTTCGGCGAATCGATCGTCTTCCACAAGCTCGAGGTGATCGTGGCAGCGATCGTCGGTGCCCTCATCTTCTCCGAGATGCCGTCGGCGTTCGGCGCGGTCGGCATCGCCGTTTGCGGCGTCGGTGTCGTCGCGACGAATCTGGCCCGAGACGCCGGCCGCCTCGGTCAGAGCCGATGGTTGCAGGCCTTCTCGCTCGGACGCGCCGGGAGCCTCGCGCTCTTGTGCGCGGTCCTGCTGGTGGCGGCGAGCTTCGCCCTCAAGCTCGCCAACGGGATCGTCGCCGACGCCAACCCCGCGATCGGCCGCGAATCGATCTCCGCGCCGATCCAGACGCTCTTCCACACGACGTGGATGGAGGTCGCGCTCCTCTCTGCGTGGATCGCGCGCTTCGATCGCGGATCGTTCTCGGACGTACGGATGCATTGGCGTCGCATGCTGCTGATCGGCTCGGCGGGCTTCGTCGGCAGCCTCGGCTGGTTCTGGGCCTACTCACTCACGCTCGTCGCCTACGTCAAGGCGGTCGGTCAGGTGGAAGCCTTGCTCGCGATCGCCCTGGGCATCCGAGTGCTCGGCGAGCGAGAGTTGATTCGTCAGTTGCCCGGGATCCTGCTCATCGTCTGCGGAATCACGTTCGTCCTGCTCGGCTGATTCGACGCGTCTCACAGCGCGGCGTAGACTTGCGCGCGGCCACGCAACTCGGCCCCATCCTTCGAGGCGACTTCATGAGCATTCCCCGATTCGGACCGCGACGACACATCGCCAAGCAGCGCGAGCGACTCGATGCGCTCGAGTTCGAGCATTTCGAAGCCCGGCTCCAGAGCCCCTGTCTCGGAGCCGAGATTCATGGGGTCGACCTGTCACGAGACATCACGCCCGCGCTCGTGCGAGAGATCGAAAAGGCTCTGGTCGAGTACAAGGTGCTCTTCTTTCGGAACCAGGACATCAGCGGTGAGGAACACGAGCGCTTCGCCGCACACTTCGGCCATCTCGAAGTCCACCCCTTCCTGCCGCCCGGCGAGACGGCCAACGTCATCCGCTTCGCAAAGGACGAGAAGACCGTCGGCGTCGAGAACATCTGGCATAGCGATGTTTCCTGGCGCGAGGAGCCTTCTTTCGGATCCGTTCTGCGCGCGCACGTCGTGCCGGATGTCGGCGGCGATACCCTCTGGGCCGACATGGAAGCGGTATACGAAGGACTCGCAGACGAGCTGAAGGAGCAGATCGAGGGACTCCATGCGATCCACGACTTCGTCAACACTTTCGGCCTGGGCCTCAGCGAAGAAGACAGGGAAATCAAGCGCAAGGAGTTTCCGCCGGCGTCCCATCCGATCGTCCGAACGCATCCGACGACGAAACGGCGATGTGTCTATGTGAACCGGATCTTCACGTCACATATCGACGGCATGGATCCCGACGAGAGCGAGGATCTCCTCGAGCAGCTCTACCGAGAGGCCGATGTGCCCGAGTATCAGGTCCGGTTCAAGTGGGCCCCGAATAGCATCGCGTTCTGGGACAACCGTTCGACGCAGCATCTCGCCGCAAGCGACTACTGGCCGGCCGAGCGCGTCATGGAGAGAATCACGATCATCGGCGATCGGCCCTACTGACCGACGCCGGATACAGACGACGCTTCACGAGGAGCGTCAGTCCTCTTCATCTTCTTCGGGCTCCGGCTCGACGAGGCCGTACGCTTCGAGATCGTCCTGGGTCGCCTCGCCGGAATGCGGCTCCTTCTTCTCGCCGAACTCCCGTTCCACGGCTCGTTCCTCGCGCTTGCGCGCGGCTTTCTCTGCTTTCTCGCTCTCGCGCTTGCGCTTGAGAACACTCATTCGACTCGTACGTGCCATATCGATTCCTCCGACGCCCGTCATGCCCTCGACGCTCGAGACCGAGGCTCCCCCCGCTCGGCCGACCGCCCGGCAAAATGATCTCATCCATCATGTACGGCGAATTGAGACTCGGCCGGTCCGCGGCCGAGTGACTCTGGGTTATCGCCGACCGCCGCCCCCACGACGTTCCTGCGCTTCGTTGACCCTTAGATTCCGGCCACCGAGATCGGTGCCATCGAGAGCCGCAATCGCCGCGTCCGCTGCGGCCGGATCCTCCATCTCGACGAAAGCAAATCCGCGTGGTCGTCCCGTCTCTCGATCGGTGATGACGTCGACGCCCGTCACGGTGCCGTGCTGGGCGAAGGCTTCGCGGAGTTCATCCTCGGTCGCCGAGAACGCAATATTCCCTACGTAGATTCGCTTTCCCACTTCGATGCCCTCTCGATCGTCTCGAGTCCGGCCTGCGCGACCTGCCAATCTTGCGTCGCACCAGACCCGAGGGGGTCGAACGCGCAAGAATCTAGCATCACCGGAGCGATCCCACAGTCTCCTGTGTCGATCGCGCCGGATCGCCGTCGGATCGAGCGCGACCGCGGGTCCGATCAGTTCGCGATCGAGGGCCTCGCGGCGACACGCGCGTACCAGGCCTGGAGCCGCTCACACTTCGCGTCGAGGGGCTGGCCGACCGCGGCGCCGAACTCGAGGAAGGCGAAGAGCAGGATATCGGCGAGGCTGAAGCGATCGCCGCAGATGAACTCCTTGCCTTCGATCAGCCCGTCGAGCCATTCGAGCTTCTCACGGGTGATCGCCTTCAGGTCGTCAGCCGCCTCCGGAATGCAGCGGATGCGATCCTTGAAGAGCGGGAGCCCCTCTGCGTATCGGAATCCGTTGGCGAGGTTCTCGAGCACATTCAGATCAATGCGGCGGACCCACATGCGCGTCTCCGCGCGCTCCTCGGGCGTCGATCCGAGCAGCGAGCCGCCATTCTTCTCGTCGAGGTATTCGACGATCGCGGTGATCTCGGAGAGATGGAAGCCGTCGTCGAGTTCGAGCGTCGGCAGCTGTCCCGCCGGATTTCTGGCCAGATGGACGTCTTGACGGTTCTCGCCCGCCATCAGATCGACCGCCTCGAGGTCGACGTCTGCGCCGAGCTCTGCGATGGCGATGGTGACGACGCGCGGGTTCGGACCCATTCCGGTGAAGAGTTTCATGGGGAGTTTCCTTTTGTGTCTCGATCTCGGGTTCGTTGCGATCGGAGATCGATTGGCTGGGGCGTGCCGGCCGATGTTGGCGCAAGCCGACCCATCGGGCAAAGCCGATCGTCATCGCTCACGACTGTGGAATGCCCCGAGCAGCGATTGCCTAGCGAGAATCGCGGGTCGGACCTCGCGGTCCCGGGCGCCCGGACTAGGGCTCTCGGAAGGTCTCGAGATCGAGCTTGCCCTCGCTTCGGGCCACGATGCAAGAAACCGCGGCGTCCCCCGTAATGTTCACGGCAGTCCGCGTCATATCGAGCAACCGATCGACGGCCAGGATCAGGCCAATGCCCTCGACGGGCAGATCCATCTGGCGGAGCACCATGGCGAGCATCACGGTCCCGACGCCCGGCACCCCGGCCGTCCCGATCGAGGCCAGCGTCGCGGTCATCACGACCATCAGATAGCCGCTCGGTCCAATCGAAATCTCGTAGGCCTGTGCGATGAAGACCGTGGCCACGCCCTGCATGATCGCCGTGCCATCCATATTGATGGTCGCGCCGAGGGGAACGGTGAACGACGCGATCGAACCATCGACGCCCAGCCGTTCCTCCGTCGTCCGCAGGGTCACGGGGAGCGTCGCGCCGCTGCTCGCCGTACTGAAGGCGACGGTCATCGGAGCGCGCAGCTTGCGAAAGAACCCGAGCGGGTTCAGCCGCCCCAGGACGACGAGGAGCGTCGGATAGGTCACGGTCACGTGAACCAGGAGGACACCGAGTACGACGAGGAAGTATCGCGCGAGTCTCTCGAAAGCCTCGATCCCCTGTTCGGAGAACACCCTCGCGATCAGGCAGAAGACTCCGTACGGCGCGACCTGCATCAGCAGGAAGACGAGCTTCATGATGACGGCGTTGGCGCTCTCGAAGAGGCGGAGCAGATCGCGACCGGCCTCGCCCGAGAGGGTCATCGCGATTCCGAGCAGAATGGCGAACACGATGACCTGGAGCATGCGGCCCTCGGCCATGGCCTCGAATGGATTGTCGGGAAAGATGTCGATCAGCGTCTGCGCGAGTCCGGGCGCTTCACGAGCCGCATAGCCCGTCGCCTCGGTCGGCAGATCGAAGCCCGCTCCCGGTTCGACGATCACGGCCGCCACGATCGCGAGCGTGATCGCGATCGCCGTGGTCAGCAGGTAGAGGGCGAGTGTCTTGCCGCCGATCCGACCGAGTTTCGTGACGTCTTCGAGCGCTGCGGTGCCGCAGGCGAGCGACACGAGGACGAGGGGCACGACGAGGAGCTTGAGACTGGCCAGGAATATCTGGCCCCCAACGTAGAAGACGCCGTCGACCATGAAGACCGTGACGCCGTGGTCGGTGCCTGCCCAGTTGAGCAGCACCCCGAGCGCCATGCCGGAAGCCAATCCGATCAGGATTCGTCTCGTCAGAGCCCGGGTATCCCCGAGTCCCCCCTCCGGCTGTCCTTCGCTCAACGCCCCCCCTCCCCCGGGTCGAGGCCGAGCATACCGATCCGCTGCCATCGATGCTCAAGAAGGCCGCAGAAGAAGACGATTCGACGTTCGTGAGAGAAGCGATGATCGAGACATTCTGGTTCGGGGCGAACGCGCTGATCGGCTTGCCGATCGGGCTCGTCCTCATCATGCTGGCGCGCGAAGTCCTGCGCGCGCTCGTCGCACTCGCGTTCGGATTTCGAGTCTTCGAGATCAAGTGGGGCTTCGGTCGGGTGGTCGGCACGAAGTCGATCGGGCCGATCGAATGGGTTCGCGGCGCGATGCCTCTCGGCGCCTCGATTCGCGCCGAGTCCGGCCAGGCGAAGCGCCATCGTCTCGGCGGGCTGGCCCAGGCTGGACTGCCGCTCTCGATCCAGATCGTCGTCGCCCTCGCGCTGAACACCAGCAGCGAAGCCGCCTTCGACACCCTCACCTCAGGCTTCGCGCCACTCGCCGGGCTACGACTCGCGAACCTCCTATTGATCGCGGTGCACGCTCTATTCGCCGTCGAGTCGGCGGCCGGCGACCAGACGGATGTTCGACAACTGCTCGACCTTGCGTTCGCCCCGGCCGAAGCCAGTCGGCACGCCCGCGCCCGCTACTACGCTCGTTATGCGCGCCATTGGCTCGAACGCGGCGACGTCGAGCGGGCGAAAGCGATCCTCGATCAGGGCGTGACCCAACTCGCCCACGACCCGCTCGTCGTCGCCTGCAAGGAGCGCGTAGTCCATCAGGACCTGCGTTCGGTCGTCGACCAGGGTGCGTGTTCGCGCGCGCTCCAGATCATGATCGAAGACGATGCGCCGAGACGTCGAGAAGCGTCACGCGCCGCGACGCTCCCCGAACGACTGCGCCGATCCGCGATCAGCGTACTGCCCTTGATCTTCGCCGCCCTGATCTGCACAGCCCTCGCCACCGAATCGATCGCACGCTTCGCCCACCATCGATTGGTCGTCTCGAGTTCCAGAGTCGCCGACCGGGGCCGCCCCGACGATTGCGAGGCCGCGCTCGTCGGATGGTCGCGCTGGACGCCGCTGATCTCCGCGTCGCTCGCGAGCGACGCGGAGATCCTTCGCGACCGCCACGCGGGGCTCGCTCGACTCGAGGCCTGTCGCGGTCATCTCGAAGAAGCCGTCGCCCATCAGGCCGTCGCGAACGAGGCCGCCGACCAGGCGCTCTCGCAGCATGCCGACGACGGGGGCATCGAGGACGCCGAGCGACGCCTGCGCGACGAGATCGGACGCGCCGCGTTGCTGCGACGAACCGCGGAGTTCGAATCCCGGCGCCATCGATACCGGGTCGCCCTCGCGACGCTCGCGCGGGCCTCACTCGAACTCGATACGACCCGAAAGCGCCTTGCGTATGACGCGGAATCCCCGGACCTCATGAACGGCGAGAGCTCCCTCGAAGGCGAAAGGGCCCGAATCGAGGTCGCGCGAAGCGAGATCCTGGCGCGAATGCAGGTGAACTGACGCGCCGCCCCGAGACGCCTCGGGACCGCGCGCTGAACTACTCGCTGGACTATGTGACGCCCCGCGGCCGACACGCCGCGGCGAAGAGGCCGACGATCACGAGCGCGCCTAGCAGACTCGAAGCGCCGCCCGCCTCGATCCCGAGCCCCGCGTCTTCGATTCCGGCCCCGATCAGGATCGCGACGCCGACGCCGACGAGGGCCTCACCCGCGACGACGCCGGATGCGAAGAGAATGCCCTTGTCGAGCCCAATGCGCTTCGGCGGCGAACTCGGGGTGGCCCCGTCCGGTTCGATCGCGCGCGCGCGTCGCCCGAACCATTCGATCATTCCGCCGACGACGATCGGCACGGCGAGCCCGAAGGGCAGATAGAGCCCGACGGCGATCGGCATCAGATGCAAACGGAACGAGGCGCCGCGTCGCGCGATGAGCGTGTCCAACAAGAGGACGCCTAGCCCAATCCCCGCCCCCAGGCCGACGAGGCCCCAGGGCAGCTCCTCTCCGCCAAAGAATCCGCGCGCCAGACTGGCGAAGAGACTGGCTTGCGGCGCCGCGAGTTCCCGGGTCCCGATCCCATAGGCATCGTGGAGGAGCTGCATGACGGGCGCCATCACCGCCGCGGCGACCACCACGCCCGCGAGTTGCATCTTCTGCTGCTGACGCGGCGTCGCGCCCACCAGAGAGCCCGTCTTCAGGTCGTTGCAGACGTCGCCCGCCGTACACGCAGCGCAGCACACGATGGCGGCCACACCGAGCGTCGCGACCATGCCCTGCACGCCGGAGTAGCCGAAGAGCCAGAGCAGCGCGCCGGTCATCAGTACCGCCGTGATCGTCATCCCGGAAACCGGACTGTTGCTGTTGCCGACGAGCCCGACGATATAGCTGGCGACGCCGACGAAGAAGAAGGAGGCGACCACCATGATCAGGGTCGCGAGCGCCGTCACGCCGAGATCGGAGGTGAAGCGCCAATAGAGTCCCGCGACGATCGCGATCGCGAGCGTCGTGAAAAGGCCGATTTGCGCCGGCGCAAGATCGGTCCGGTCAACGTCCGACCCGCGCGCAGATGACCATCCTTCGCCGAGTTCGATCACCGCGCGACGCAGTCCATCACGAACGCGAATGAGTGCCGCGAGCCCGCCGACTGCCATCGCGCCAACGCCGACATAACGTACGCCCCCGGACCAGAGCGCCCAGGCTCGATCGGTCGCGCTGCCGTCGAAGTCACCCGATGAGGCTCGCAACAGATCGACGGACTCGGACGCGAAGACGTTCATGACCTCGGGTGCCATGGGAAGCAGGACGAGCCAACCGATCGCGCCACCGATGAAGATCTGCAGCGCGACCTCGAGACGCACGATGTATCCGACGGCCAGGAGCGCGGGTGACAGATCCGCGCCGATGAACACCGGGCGGACGCCACCGACCGCGACCGCGTTCTCGATCGAGGAGCGAAGGATCGCGAGGAAGCTCGTCGACAGTTTGACGACCGCGCCCAGCAGACCGCCGAGCAGGACTGCGCGTCCGTCCGCCGGGTCCGCGCGATCGCCGCCCGCCTCCAGGACCGAGGCGCAGGCGACGCCTTCGGGGTATGGCAATTCAGGGCTCTCCTCGATGAAGACCCGCCGCATCGGGATCATGAAGAGCACGCCGAGCCAACCCCCGGCCACGGCGATCAGGGTCGTCGCCCAGAAGTCGAACTCCGCCCAGAAGCCGATCAGGACGATCGCGGGCACCGTGAAGAGGATGCCCGCCGCGAGGGACTCGCCGGCCGAGGCAGCGGTC
>Ga0315338_1002363_pt1 | contig 18971 bp, 16 predicted proteins | sample ASW8metaG_FD_204518 | JGI IMG/M metagenome (GOLD analysis project Ga0315338, IMG submission 204518) | Ammonia-oxidizing marine archaeal communities from Monterey Bay, California, United States - ASW #8 | ecosystem: Environmental > Aquatic > Marine > Coastal | place: USA: California | collected... | reverse complement strand
ATTGGGGAACGCTTTCATAAGCCTACAGCGCTCATGTTCATAATTATGGCTAATATTCCTTTTTTGCTCCTCATGGGATATACATCTGATTTACTCTTAATTATATCTGGAATAATGCTTGGTGTTGCCTATTTTAGTAACCAGCCCATAGGGAATACACTAATTGCACGATTTACTCATAGTCAGAACAGGGGCTTGGGCTACGGAATCAGTTTTTTCCTTAGTTTTGGGATTGGTTCCTTTGCTGCTGGTTTTAGTGGGGTTATTGCAGAGAATATGGGTGTGGCTGCTGTATTTCCTGCTATGGGTATTCTTCTTTTACCTAGTGTAATATTTGCATTCTTTATGCGACGTGCTGCGGGAAGCTCTTGATTCACGCTCTGAATTAATCTATTTTCCCTTTATTATGTCTCAAAAGCAACTCAAAGAACTCCCATCAGTATCAGAAGTATTACTTGAATGCAATGTATTTAAATCTCTGAATAATAAGTATATATCGTTTATAATTAAATCAGAATTAGAAGTATATCGGCGATCCGCAAAAAAGGGGGCTCTCAAAATCAAAAGAGCTAATATTACCAAGAATATTTTATATGAAATCAAACGATTAATGTCGCCAAATATGGAGTATGTAATTAATGGAACTGGAATAGTTCTTCATACCGGTCTTGGGCGATCACCAATGAAAGAATTAACTGCTAAAAAGGTAGCAAAACGTGTTTCCGGTTATACTAATTTAGAATTTGACCTTCATACTGGTGCACGAGGCCAAAGACAAGATCATATAAATGTATTATTATCCTCACTTACTGGTGCTCAATCAGCCATGGCAGTTAATAATAATGCTGCTGCTGTACTTTTATCACTTAATGAATTGAGTGAAGGGAAAGAGGTGATTATTTCCCGGGGTCAGCAAGTAGAGATCGGCGGTTCCTTTCGTATTCCTGATGTTATCAAGAAAAGCGGTTGTATTCTTAAAGAAGTGGGTACCACAAACCGTACTCACTTGAAAGATTATGAAAAGGCTTTTAATAAGAACACAGGTCTGATTCTTTGGGTACATACGAGTAATTATGTGGTTCGAGGATACACTAACCAGGTGCATCTATCTGAACTGGTGAAACTGGGTCAAAAGAAGCGGGTTCCCGTTTTGGCAGACTTGGGGTGTGGCGCTCTTTATGATCTTTCTGACAAAGGTGTGCCTAAAGATATGCTTATACAGGATGTAGTAAAGTCTGGTGTAGGAATTGTGACATTCTCTGGAGATAAACTTTTAGGTGGTCCACAAGCAGGATTAATTGTTGGTAAAAAGACATTGGTTAATCGTTTGAAGAAAAATCCGATTGCCCGTGCCGTTCGCTGTGACAAGTGGGGTTTGGCTTTTTTAGAAGACTCTTTGCGATCTTTTAGAGATGATGGGCCATCAAAAGATAATTTGACCATTTCTCTGATGACTGCCTCACGGAAATCACTTACAAAACGAGGAGAAACCATTCTATCTCATTTGCCAAAAAAAACCATAAATAAACTGGGTATCTCCCTTGTGGAATCAGAGGTAGAAGCTGGAAGCGGATCTTTACCAGAAGAAAAGCTTGAGAGTATGGCCTTTCGATTCAAGCCTATAGGAATATCTCCATCCACTTTATCATCAAAATTTAGGATGAGTGAAATACCGGTAGTAGGATATATACATAGTAATATTTTTTATATTGATTTGAAAGCTGTTATCCCGGGGCAGGAAAAAGATTTAGCAGGAATTATTAGTGCAATTCAATAGACAGGATTATGATGCAGATCGTTATCGGTACATCTGGACATATTGACCATGGAAAGACGGCCTTGGTCAAGGCACTTACTGGAACAGATACGGATCGCCTAGCTGAGGAAAAAGCACGTGGAATGACGATCGACCTGGGATTTGCTTATCTAGATCAATCAATCACAATTATTGACGTCCCAGGTCATGAAAAATTTATTCGTAACATGGTGGCTGGTGTATCCACAATCCATATCGCCCTATTGGTCATTGCTGTAGATGATGGCATTATGCCTCAAACACGGGAGCACCTTCACATTCTCAAACTACTTGGTGTGAATCGTGGCATTATCATACTAACCAAAACAGATCTTATTACAGATGAGGGCTGGGTTGATCTCGTTGAATTAGAGGTTCGTGATTTGGTTGATGATACATTTCTCGAAAATGCCCCTGTCATTCGAACTTCTGTAGAAAATGGTGAAGGAATTAACGAGCTTAAACAGGAAATAATGAATCAGTCAAAATCGATTGAAATGGGGCTAGATCGCGGATTTTTTCACCTCCCTGTAGATCGTTTATTTTCAAAAAAAGGGTTTGGCTCTGTTGTAACAGGAACAGTCATTTCAGGTAAGACAAAAACTGGGTCCGAATTAGAGATAATTCCATTAAATCGAAGAGCCAAAGTGCGAGCTATGCAAACACACGGCGATGAAACAAATTCAGTAAAAATGGGTGATAGGGCCGCTATCAATCTTTCCGGTACAGAGTTAGATGGATTTTATCGTGGTGCAGTTATCGCCGAACCTAATTGGGTTAAGGCAACTGATAAGCTTATTGCACATGTGACTATGATCTCAAATACAAGATGGAAATTAAAGAATCGCCAGCGAGTTCATCTACATATAGGTACAGCTGAGGTAATCGCCATGACTTTGATGTCAAAACCACTGGAAGCTGGTCAATCGGGGAACGTATTGTTCGTAATGGAAAAACCAGTGGCTGCCTTAATGGATGAACGGTTTATTATACGCAGTTTATCACCGATGGAAACTATTGGTGGATGTTTAACTCTTGATCCTCAACCTTTACTCAATCGTAAAGCACTTAAAAGTTGGACAGATTTTCTTTCATCGAATCCGGCAAAACGACTCCATCAATTTATAGTGCACTTCTGGAAGTCCCCTAGATCTATGGGAAATTGGGCTCGCTATTTTCATACTAATGAAAGACAAGTCAAGGCTTGGATCAAAGAAATAAATATTCGAAATGAGAAAGGACTATTATTTACAGAAGAAACCTTGAATAACTCAATTGAATTATTCAGGAAAATATTAATCCGGTTTCATAAAGAAAATCCATATAAAAAGTCCTTATCTAAAGATCGAATAAAAGAAGAGTCTCAGTTTAGTGAAAATTGGGCAATCTTTTTGTTTTCATATTTGGAAAAAGAATTGATTAATCTAGAAGGTGGTTATGCATTACATAGTCATTCAGTTGTACTCTCAGATGCAGATGAATTATTGGCAACAAAGTTGGATCTGTCAGTTAAGGCAACCGCATACAGATTATTCAAGGCAAATGAACTATCCGAAGAAAGTCCAAAAAAAGTATTAGAAATACTTCATATCTTAAAAGATGATGGAAAAGTATTTGAAGTAGCCCAAGGAATGTGGATTCATGCTTCTGTATTGAATAAATTGACCCATGATCTATCACAGTATTTTTCAAGTCGTCCTATATTAAAAGTGGCTCATTTTAAAGAGATGACTTCAACGAGCCGGAAAACTGCAATTCCATTATTAGAATATTGTGACAAACTTGGACTTACCCAACGTAATGGCGATTTTCGAAATGCTGGAGAGCATCTTGCCTAAAGATCACGGGACTCCACTTATGCGACAATATATGGAAGTAAAAAACCAATATAGTGATGCTATCGTACTTTTTCGTATGGGAGATTTTTACGAAACATTTAGTGAGGATGCAAAGATCACTGCAAGGATATTGGGTATCGTTCTTACAAAGCGCTCTAATGGCGCTGCCGCTGATGTCCCTTTAGCTGGTTTTCCTTATCATGCACTTGATAATTATTTACATAAACTGGTGAATGCTGGTTACCGTGTAGCCATTTGCGAGCAAGTAGAAGATCCCAAGTTGGCTAAGGGTATTGTTAAACGGGAGGTTATTGAAGTTGTGACTCCGGGAACTATTACCTCTGAACAAGCCCTGGACCAAAAGGCAAACAAATATTTGGCATCTATTTATTTTGGAAAATCCAATGTGGGTTATGGTATCTTGGACCAGTCTACAGGAGAATTCTTTATCGGGGAATGTGCACCAAATCGTCTTACCGAATCTCTTCGGATATTTGCGCCTCGAGAAATTTTGGTGGGTGAGTCAGTAGTGTATTCCACAGCCGATTGGTACCGTGAGCTAAAGCCTTTTATCACCAAGGTAGAAGACTGGATTTATAGTTATGATCAGAGCTATCGTTTATTGATTGAACATTTTAAAGTGAAATCTCTTAAGGGGTTTGGGTGTGATGAATTAAGTAATGGTATCACTGCTGCAGGAACAATTTTTCACCATATGACTGAATCTTTAAGTGGTGCTATGGATCATATTTCTGCTATTCATCCTGTACTAGATAAAGACGTAATGGGGCTGGATGGGTTTACAGTCCGAAATTTAGAAATTTTTAAAAGCCTCGCCACACAGGGCACCCACGGAACATTGATTGATATTATAGATAATACGGACACAGCTGGGGGTGGCCGTCTCCTTAAACAATGGTTAAATCGTCCTCTAACCAATAAAAAGCGCCTTAATAGGCGTTTAGATATCGTCTCAGGTTTATATGATAGTAGATGCGCCATAGAAGATATTAGCAACCTCATGAAACTGATATCAGATATAGAACGCATCGTGGGCAAGATAAATAACGGTAAAATCACACCAAAAGAGATAAATGGTCTACGGTTCAGTTTGGAGCAGATTCCTGAAGTGAAATCTGTCTTAAAACAATCCGATAATAAATATTTAAAGGAATTCACGAATAGTTTTGCAAATACCGACAAGATTAGTGAACAAATAAAAAGAACACTGAACCCTGATGCACCATCCAAAGTCAATTTAGGAAATGTAATACTTAACAGTGTGGATAGTGATTTAGATGAACTTCGCTTGCTGAGCACAGGTGGTAAAGAATGGATTGCTAACCTACAAGTCACTGAGCGTGAACGAACTGGAATCTCTTCACTAAAAATAGGGTATAATAAAGTATTTGGCTATTATTTAGAGATTACCAAAGCCCACGGGGATAAGGTGCCGAAAGATTATATCCGAAAACAAACTTTGGTGAATTCGGAACGTTATATCACGCCGGATTTGAAAGAATATGAAGAAAAGATTCTGTCTGCAGATGAAAAAATTGAAGAAATTGAATCAAAGTTATTTTACGAATTATGTAAAGATATTTTATCCGAGTCTAGGATTCTTCAAGAAAATGCTACTGTTCTCAGTCGTTTGGATGTTTTGAACAATTTTGCCTCCATTGCTAAATCAAATAAATATCGCCGACCAAAGATAAATGAAAAGACTATCCTTAAAATTAAAGGTGGTCGTCATCCAGTAGTGGAGCAGCTACTACCAGCTACAGAGCGCTTTATAGCAAACGACCTTGTGATCGGTACAAAAACGAGTCAGATTCATCTTATTACTGGACCTAATATGGCGGGAAAATCGACGTATCTTCGTCAAGTTGGCTTGATTGTTCTTATGGCGCAAGTGGGCTCTTTTGTCCCTGCAGAGCAGGCGGAGATTGGATTGGTGGATAAACTGTTTACTCGTGTTGGTGCCAGTGATAACCTGGCTGGTGGTGAAAGCACCTTTTTAGTTGAGATGAATGAAGCGGCAAATATTCTAAATAACGCTACCAAAAATAGCCTTATCCTACTGGATGAAATTGGTCGTGGTACTGCCACCTATGATGGTTTATCATTGGCATGGGCCATTACAGAACATTTGCACAACAATGAATCCGTTGCAGCGCGCACATTATTTGCCACCCATTACCATGAATTAACTGAACTTTCGAATAATTTAAATCGATTGGAAAATCATCACATATCCGTCAAGGAATTTGGTCAAAAAATTATTTTTCTGCGCCAGATACTTAATGGGCCAGGAGATAAAAGCTATGGTATACATGTAGCTCAAATGGCCGGGTTACCCAAAGAGGTTATTGATCGAGCATCTGAAATATTAAATTACCATCTGGAGAATCATACAGCGGATGATAAGCTTGAGATGCCAGCGTTTGAAAATCAATTATCAGTTTTTTCTGCAAAGGAATCAGAATTAAAACAGGATTTATCCGATTTAGACGTGCTTAGTATTTCCCCCCTTGATGCGATTCGAAAACTTGATGAGTTGAAAAAAAAGCATGGGCTTTAGATTTTTTTCTATACTAAGGACAATTATTTTTTTCTTTTTATTCTCAATTGGTTTTTCCCAAACCTATTGGGTACGGTATGGTTGGCAAGTTTTTAACAGTGCAGGTGATGCGCGAATCTTATCTCTTGGCGGTGCTGCTGTGACTGATTTTGGGACTTCCGTATCACCACTATTTAATCCTGCTTCGTCAGGTCGCGTAAATGCGCATAATCTTAATTATACGCACCAAAGCCGTCTTGCCGGAATGATTAATAGCGATCTTTTAGGATTTCCCATCAAAAATCTTTCAAGGCCACTAAACCTTATCATTATTCATGAAGGAATTGACCAGATTCCTGATACGCGTAATATTCTCTTAGATTTTGGGTTAGACGGTGTTCCTGGAACAGGAGATATAGGAGAGGGAAATGGTTCATTAGATGAAGGGGAGCGGCTAGATGAAAATAAGCTAAAATTTTTTTCCCAACGACAACTTGGTCTCCATTTGAGTACATCATGGGAGAAAGATTTGTTTGAAATAGGTGTCGCTTTGAAAACCTTATATCATACTTTGGGAGAATTTTCTGCTACAGGTATTGGATTAGATTTTGGTCTAATTGCCAACCCATGGGACAATGGTCGAATTGGTTTAACCATCCGAGATATTTCCACCAGTTGGCAGGTTTGGGATAATGGAACTGTAGAGCGATTTAAACCTAATGTGATTACCGGCGTATCACATAGCTATCTATTTACCAATGTGCCTTTATCTATAACTGGAATGGGAAATGTTGTCTGGGAATTGGCAGGCAAAACTTTGGATAATGATTTTAACTTTGGTGAATACGGTGGTCAATTGCTTATTGGTATGAATATTGTATATAATAACAAGGTTGCCCTTCGTATAGGGAGAAATAAAGCTGGGAGTACTACAGCGGGTATTGGTCTCAGCTGGGAAAATATGTCATTGGATTATGCCTTTTTAAATGAACCCGCAGGATCAGGTCTTGGTGTATCCCATTTAGTATCAATTACGGTGAATTCAGAATGGCTTAGTACTTATATAGAAAAATTGTAGTTTAGATAAATGCCAGTTGTTAGTTACATACTAAATTTTCGGATTAGCCAGTCTGGTCCCCATTTCATTAGTGGAACAGTTATGAATTTCATTTGCCAGGGAAATACAAATACTTTCTTCTTTCGTTCTACTGCGCGAATGATCTTATCAACTGCCACATCCGTTTTTAGTTTAAATGGTTGAGGGATATCTTTATCATCGGTCATTTCGCTGGCTATGAATCCGGGACAAATGGTTGTGAATGAAATATTGTATTTATGGAGCGCATTTCCCCATCCTTGGCAAAAATTTCGTACTGCCACTTTAGATCCGCTGTAAGCTGAATGGTGTGAGAGTCCTCTAAAACTGGCCACAGAACTAATTACTGCGATCTTACCACTCCGTTGGGATTTCAAATGAGGAATAAAGGGGAGGACTGTATTGGTGACACCTAAGATGTTGGTCAATAAAACTCGGTTCATAGCTGTGGAACTACCTGAACTCAATTCATCCGTACCACCCACACCTGCATTGGCATATATTGTGTCTACTTCACCTGGAAGAGAGATAAAGTCTTCGATTGTATTTTTGCATATTTTTTCATTGGTCACGTCTATAGAATAGCATTTAGCATCACCGCCATATTCAAAACATTTGCTTGCCACCTGAGTAAGCCGGTCTTCACGACGTGCGGCCAAACCCACAAAACAACCTTGTTTTGCGTAGGCATACGCTAGATATTCCCCAATTCCACTACTAGCTCCTGTAATAAATACTTTTTTCCTCATAGTGGAATATAATCACTTTAGCCACTTTGAGTAATGGAAATTGATACAATTAATTATAATTCATTCATAATCATTGATTAAAGATTAAATAATGATGTAATGTTTCTTTCATCTTTATAAAAAGTGTAAATTAATAGACTTTTTTTGGACTGAAAATAAATGATACAAAGCATGACAGGTTATGGCAAAGGTTCCGCCGGTAGCGGGGCGCAAAAGGTTAATGCCCTTATTAAATCTGTAAACGGCCGCTTTCTAGATATAAAAATCCGTGGCTTGGATATTAATCCTTCCGATGAGAAAAGTGTTAGAGATTTTATTGCGGAAAAATTGAACCGTGGAACAATTCATGTTAATTTGGAATTAGAGAGTGGAAATAATACTCAGACTCTTACATTTAATAAAGATCGATTTGAATCCATCGAAGGCATTTTGTTGGAAATCCAAAAAAAATACGGTCGACATTTAGATATGGGGGATCTGATTAATGCAGCAGATTTGTTTACCTACGTGGAAAACGATTCAATGGAATCCAAACAACTTTTAAAAGCTGTTGATCTAGCTTGCACTGAACTTGTGCAGATGCGGGAGGCTGAAGGTAAGAAACTGAAGCATGACTTTGAAGAACGATTAATTATCATGAAAAATCTTTTATCTGAAATTGAAACGAATCTACCCTCCGAGTTCAAAAAACGTGAAAAAAAGTATAAAAATAGGATCGCACAAATATTAGATAATACAGCTTTAGATGAATCTAGAATTGCCCAAGAAATTGCTATGCTTGCTGAGAAAGCGGACGTTACTGAAGAGGTAGTTCGTTTAGAAAGTCATTTTCAGCAATTCAGTGCTATGCTTTCTGAAGAAGAATCGGCTGGGAGACGATTAAATTTTCTCCTTCAGGAAATGAGCCGAGAGATTAATACGATTGGTTCAAAATGTTCATCAGAAAAAATTGTCAACCATATAATTATCATGAAAGATGAAGCAGAAAAAATGCGAGAGCAGGTTCAAAACATATTATGAAAAATTTGATTATAATTTCTGCACCTTCTGGCTCCGGTAAAACTACTCTCTGTCGTGCGCTTCAAAAAAAAGATGGATCCGTTTCTTTTTCTGTCTCATGTACTACTCGTGAACAGAGAAACGGTGAAATTGATGGCGTAGATTATTCATTTTTATCTATTGTAGAATTTGAGTCCGGAATAGATAAAGGTCATTTTGCTGAATGGGAAAAGATTCATGGTAATTATTATTACGGGACATTAAAGTCCACATTAATTGAGGCTATTGGTCGGCAGGAAATGCTTCTTTTAGAACTCGATGTTAAAGGAGCAATGACCATTAAAAAACTATATCCAGATCAATCCATTTCGATTTTCGTTGAGCCGCCGAGTTTAGAAGACCTAAAGGGGCGTCTCCAAAAAAGAGGGACTGATTCGGAAGAACGTATTACAAAACGATTAGAACGGCTTGGATCTGAGTTGGCCTATAAATCCAATTTTGATCATCATGTTATTAACGATGATATAGATCGTGCCGTAAGTGAAATATTAAATATTATCCAAAATGAAAACGAAGGAGTATATTATGGCTCTCGAACCACTATCAATCCGTGATATGGAAAAACGTACAGGTGATCAGTATGAAGCAGTTGTGGTTATGTCCAAAAGGGCAAAACAAGTATTGAGAAACCGGATCGTGGAAGATCAGATTGATTCTATAGAAGAAGTTGAAATGGGCGTTTATGATGAGATAATTGAAAAAAATCCTGAAGATTATGAAGAGCTCGACAAAGTCACTACGGTTGCGGTCAATGAATTCATTAGTGGAGATTTGAAATGGGAAGAAAAACTGGAAGACGAATAAGACGGTACGGTCTTTAGTAAGGTCATGGGTTCACCTACTGACATAAAAGTTAACCAATATTTAAAACAAACCCGTGATCTCTATGGGGATGAGCTTTTCATAGAACTTAACCCAAGACAATTATCTGAGATGGGTGAAGATTCACTCAAAAAGCCATTTTCTGATTTTTCATCTGATTTACTCGCATTTAACCAAGAAATAAACCAGTGTCAAAAATGTGCTCTGGGTCGATCCCGGACGAACTTTGTATTTGGAGTAGGTGACCCCAGTGCATCCCTAATTCTTGTGGGTGAAGCGCCTGGAGAAAAAGAAGATTTGAAAGGAGAACCTTTTGTGGGTCGCGCTGGAAAGTTACTAGATAAAATTCTTGCTGCCATTAACCGTTCGCGTGAAAATGGCGTTTATATCTGCAATGTACTTAAGTGTAGGCCACCAAATAATCGAGACCCTTTACCAAGCGAAGTAAAGGAATGTGAGCCTTATCTGATTCATCAAATTAATTTGATAAAGCCAAAACTCATTGTAGCTTTAGGTCGTGTTGCCGGAAAGACCCTTCTCAATGTGGATAATTCGTTGAAAAGTATGCGTGGACAACTTCATAATTATAATGGTACTCCTCTCATTGTTACGTATCATCCGGCTGCATTGTTGAGAAACCCTAACTGGAAACCTAAAGCATGGAAAGATTTTAAATGGATCCGTTCCATCATTGATGAATAACGAATGGCAAAAAATAGTACATTAAACGAGCTTACAGCTCAACCTCAAGCGCTAGAAGCAGAAGAAGCAGTCCTTGGGTCAATGCTTACTACAAAAGAAGCAGTGAGTAAAGGCATGCAATGGCTAACAGCAAATCAATTTTATAAAAGAGCGCATGAAAGCATTTTCTCTTGTATGACTGATCTTTTTGATAAAGGTGAACCTATAGACGCAATATCTGTTGTTGATTATCTCAAAAAGAAAAAAGAATTAAAAAGTGTGGGAGGGATGCACTATATAACAGGTTTGGCGGAGTCAGTTCCTACTACAGCAAACGTAGAGCATTACGCTAAGATTGTTCTAGAAAAATATCTTTTACGTAAATTAATTCAAGTATCACATGAAGTATCTAAGGATGCATTTGAGGATGCTCAAGATGTTGAAGAAATATTGGATGCTGCCGAATCTGCTATCTTTAATATATCTGAAAAAAGACTTCGGGGTGGATTTAAGCATATTGATCCAATCTTACATAATACCTTTGAAGAGTTGGATAAAATTGCATCCAAACCTGGGAGTGTCACAGGTGTGCCATCAGGATTGATGGATCTCGATGATATCACATCAGGGTTCCATCCAGGTGAATTGATTATTGTTGCTGGTCGTCCAGGAATGGGTAAAACAGCTTTGGCTCTATCAATGGGTCGAAATGCAGCCATCCTTGACAAAACTGGCGTGGGTATGTTTAGCTTGGAAATGGCGAATCACCAATTGGCTATGCGTTTACTTTGTGCAGAAGGTCGGGTAGATAGTCATTTAGTACGAACAGGTAAACTTCCCAAGACACAGTGGAAAAATTTAAGTATTGCCGTGGGTTCACTTGCTGAAGCGCCAATTTATTTGGATGATACCCCTAGCATGTCCGTTTTAGAAGTCCGTGCCAAGGCAAGAAGATTGAAAGCAGAACATGATATAGGCCTTATTATTGTTGATTATTTACAATTGATGACAGGCCCTAAAGGTTCAGAAAGTCGTCAGCAAGAGATTTCTCAAATTTCTCGTTCTTTAAAGGCTCTATCTAAAGAAATTGATGTACCAGTGATTGGTCTATCCCAGCTTTCTCGAGCTGTGGAAAGCCGAAGTGATCGTCGACCACAATTATCTGATCTACGTGAATCTGGAGCTATTGAGCAGGATGCCGATGTGGTAATATTTTTATATCGGCCCTGGGTATATTCTCAGGAAGATGATGATCGAGGAAAGGCAGAGATTATTGTGGCTAAGCAGCGTAATGGTCCGACAGGAATTGTTGAAGCAACCTTTATTGATCGATTTGCCCGATTTGAAAATTTATCAACTTTTGCAGAATTAGAAGCAGAGTCGTCATTCTAATGGATAATCCGCTTTCAAAATTCGTACCGTTTCTTGTGGGCGAATTTCCGAAACAATTTCTAGAATTATTAAATGGGGTTACCCATCACGAACAATTATCTAAGGAAGATTTAAAAACAAAACTTTGGCATGCATACGAATTTGGTTTCCGCCATCACGAAGGCCAAAAAAGGATCTCGGGCGATTCTTATTTTGAATCCCATTGTGTTGAGGTTGCGAAAATTCTCGCTTCATGGAATATGGATCACATTACCATTATTGGTGGTATGCTGCACGATACTATAGAGGATACAAACGCTACTTTTGAAGAGATCGAAGAAAATTTTGGATTAGACGTGGCAAATCTTGTAAATGGAGTAAGTAACCTCAGCGGTATTCGTTTTTCAAGCCGTAAAGCGAAACAGGCAGGGAATTTTATGAAAATGCTCCTTTCTGTGGCTCAAGATCTTCGAGTTATTATTATAAAATTTGCAGATCGCCTTCATAATATGTCCACCATCAAGCATTTGTCGCGGATCAAACAACATCGTATTGCTATAGAGACTAGGGATGTATATGCACCACTAGCTCACCGCTTAGGTATGGCAAAAGTAAAATGGATGCTGGATGACTTGGTGCTTAAAACGTTGAATCCTGATATATATAAAGAGATTGAGTCCAAGCTGAAATCATCTAATAAAGAACGCGAAAAATATATTCGAACAATTACCAAAGTTTTGAATCATGAATTAGAAGATTATAATATAAATCCCCAGATTGCTGGTCGTCCTAAATCCCATTCTTCAATATATGGAAAAATGTTAAAACGTGGAAAAGCATTTGAAGAAATATATGATGTATTAGCCTTACGAATCGTGGTGAAAAAGATTGAAGATTGTTATCTGTCACTAGGGGTACTGCATCAAAAGTACAAACCGATTCAGGAACGTTTTAAAGATTTTATTGCCACACCAAAAAGCAATGGATACCAGTCGATTCATACGACTGTAGTGGGTCCAATTGGTAAGTTGGTTGAGATTCAAATTCGAACTGCTGAGATGGAAGAGACCGCTGAGATTGGTGTAGCAGCTCACTGGCGCTATAAAGAAGGTACCGTAAAGAGTGTAGATAACCATGTAAAATGGCTTCGGGAATTATTGGATATTCTTCAGAGCGAAGAAAATGACCCAAAAGAATTCATGCATCTGTTAAAAATTGATTTATTTGGAGATGAAATATTTGTTTTTACACCAAAAGGTGACCTGGTTCAATTACCAGTAAAATCAACGCCTCTGGACTTTGCATTCCAAGTGCACTCTGAAGTAGGAAAAAGCTGTCTTGGTGCAAAGGTGAATCATAAAGTAGTACCTTTAAATACAGAACTTCAAAATGGAGATACGGTTGAGGTTATTACAAGTAGTTCGCAAAGCCCAAGCTATGGGTGGTTAAAATTTGCAATTACGTCAAAGGCACGGAACCAGATAAAACGATTCTTAAGTAAACAAGAAAGGGAAGAAAGTGCAAAAATGGGCGAAGAGATTCTAACCAAAAGCCTAAGACGATTAAAAATGCTGAATCGGATCGATGAAGTAAAGAGTGCATACTCAAAATTTGGTTTTGGAGGTGAAACTCAATTAATAGAAGCCGTAGGAAAAGGTGAATTATCTGTTCGGGAAATAATGGATAAGCTTGCTCCCGAAAAAGATACTATAGAAGAAGAGGAAACTTCGAGATTTTTTAATCTTCGTCGGAAGGAGAGTCGAAGTATAAAGCTAGAAGGAATCACTAATATCATGGCTAATTTTGGTAAATGTTGTAATCCTATTCCTGGAGATGATATGGTGGGTTTTATTACACGCGGTCGAGGAATGACTGTCCATCGTTCCCAATGCCCTAGCTTACCCTTGTTGAGCGAGGAATCGGATCGTCTGGTGCCGGTGGATTGGGAAGTGGCTAGAAACGATCTCTTCAACGTTCGTATGAAGGTGTTAGGTCAGGATAGGAAAGGGCTTTTGAAAGATATGACCGAAACAATTTCAAAATTAAATATAAATATGACATCCGTAGATATTAAAGTGAAGGATGCAATGGCTACGGCCATTTTGATTATACAGGTCAATAATCTAAAACAATTAGATCGTGTTGTTCGGAAAATATCCAAAGTCAAGGATATTGACTATGTTGAGCGCGCTCAACTTTAATTAATAATTATTAACGATCATGGGACGATTTTTGGCCATCGATCACGGAAATAAACGGGTAGGCTTTGCCATATCAGATCCTTTAGGGATTATCGCAAAACCTCTCAAGACGATAACCTATAAACATATAGATGACCTTTGTGATCAAATTAAAACAATTATAAATGAAAAAGAGATTATTTGTGTTGTCTTGGGTCTTCCTAAAGGAATGAAAGATAATGATACTCATCAGACAAAACATGTATTGGAATTTGCTGAGATATTGAAAACTCAGATAAATATCCCAATTAACATGGAAGATGAACGTCTAAGTTCAGTAAGCGCCGAAAAAGCTTTGATACAACAAGGGGTTAAAACAGGTCATAATAAAGGCCGCATCGATGAAACAGCTGCGGCCATTTTCTTACAGCAATATTTAGATCGGAACCGTTCTTGAGTCTTTTACTTAAACGGTCCCCATTTCAACTCGCGGTTATAGCCGGATTATTGATTGGATGTGCCTATCCGCCAATGCCTGGGATAACAATTTGGATCGGATTTATTCCTTTGATTCATATATGGCTGACCGAAACACCAAAAGAGTCTTCCCGATGGTCTTTTTTTGCCGGAGTTATTGCCCATTTAATATCCTTTTACTGGATAGGATTAAATTCTGGAGCGACATTGGTCCCGGTCCTCTTATCCTTGATTGGAGCGATACTCTATTTATCTATATTTTGGGCTGTAGTGGGTTGGCTCTTAACAACGATTGAACTACGTTTTAGAAATAGTATGGCCATAATGCCATTCTTATGGGCTAGCATGGAGTGGATTCGCAGTTTTGGTCCATTGGGTTTTCCATGGGAAAACCTTGCCATTACTCAATCAAAGTTTCTTCCTTTAATCCAAATGATTGATGTAACTGGTTCAGAGGGAGTGGGGTTTTGGATTATTTTGTTAAATGTAATTCTTTATATTTTTATCCGTACAAAAAAACCCGGTCAAAAATTGATATTTACACTGGCTCTTGTATTTTTTATTCCATGGATATATGGTAGTCTACGTTTAAAGCATTTTGACAATATACCCAATCCAGAAATGCGTACTATTGCTGCTATCCAACCCAATGTGAATCCCAATCAAAAATGGGAAGCCGCATATAGAAATCGTTTGTATACAATTATGGATTCTCTTAATTCAAATGCCTATGCTTTGGAACCTGAGTTAGTGCTGTGGCCAGAAGCGGCACTGCCAGCCTATATGCGTGTATCATCATCTAGACAAAAATTTGAACTGCAGGTTGCAGAAACGGGAATTCCTTTGATGATGGGCACGGTTGATTATGAACGGTACGATGGAGAGCGTAGAGTGTATAATGGTTCTATTTACTTTGGGGTGGAAGGAAATAAAATGTACCATAAAATTTTTCTTGTTCCCTTTGCTGAATATATTCCTTTGTCGGGCTATTTTTCTGTCCTTAAGAAATTAAATTTTGGCCAGGCAAATTTTACAAAGGGTACGGAGTTTATTACTTTTCCATTGGATTCCATTTTGTTTAGCAATATGATATGTTACGAATCTAGTCACCCCGCTATAGCTCGAGGATTTGTTCGAAATGGGGCTCGGTTTCTCACCATTGAGGCAAACGATGCATGGCTACAGAATTCTTCTGGTGTACGCCAGCACTTTGAATTGGCAAGGTTACGGGCAGTTGAACAACGAACAGGAATTATCCGTAGTGCCAATACAGGTATATCCGGTGTGATTCAACCATCAGGTCGCGTGTATAATAAGGTTTATTTCGGCGATCAAGCCATTTTTAAGGGTGATGTAGTTCTTAACCAAGGATTAACTTTTTATGGGCGATATGGAAGTGTTTTTGCCCAAATGTGTTTTATTTTAACTTTCATTCAAGTACTATGGCTAAAAAGACGTTTAAAATGATCCTTATTATACTTCTGATCTGCGCAGGATTATGTAATGGTCAGGTTAAGGAGAAACGTGAACTGGATCCAGTGATCAAGTCTATACTTCTTCCAGGGTGGGGACAAAAGGCTCTTGGACGAAAAAAAAGGGCGAGGGTTTATAATTACTTTGAATCTGGTTTAATCTTGACCATAGTTGGTTCTTCCACTTTTTCCAACATTACAATAAAAAATTATATTGCATTTGCATCAGAGCACGCTGCCATTTCATCTTCTGAAAAAAACCATAAATACTGGGTGGATATTGGCAATTATGATTCTATTACTGATTATAATGACGAACATCTACGGAATCGTGAAATGGATGATCTGTACCCCGATGATAAAAAATGGAGCTGGGATTGGGATACGGATGCCAATCGAAAGGCATTTGAAAAAAAACGTATTAGCAGTGATCAATTAAAGCTGGCTGCTACATTTGGTATTGGTGCATTGATGGTAAATCATATAGTGTCAGCAATAGATGTCTTATATCTAAAAAGAGTAATAGCTGATGGAAAGTTATCTATTAAGGCTTACCAGGACTTCGAAATAAGGAGTTTAGGTTATGCACTTACGCTCGAATTTTAATATGTTTAAACATCCGCTTGTTAATCTCTGGTTTTTCCTTGGTTTCTCTATATCATTGCTTATAACAGTTACTTATGGAGGTTGGAGCGCTCATGGTGTTTTGTTATTACTTATTGCCGGTTTGAATCGAAAGTTGATTTCAAAAATATTGCCTCGTCTAAAACCATTTATATTTTATTTTCCCGTTATGTTGATTTTTTATACTGTCTTCTCAATGATGCTCACTAATAATCCAATTCAATTTATTATAAGCGAAGGGATATTTGGTTTTTTGAAATTGTCACTTATGGTGTTTGCTATGATGATCTTTATCGAATCTACACCAAGCCAAGATATTGTAAACTTAGCACGGAGTATTTGGGTGAAAATAAATCGACCCTGGCTTTTGATCGAAAACCTATTTCTTTTTTTGAGTATGACCCTTCGATTTTATCCAACATTTCAGGCCAATTGGAATGCTATAAGAAGTAGTTACCGTATATTAGGATTGGAATCAGATTTATCAAATGTGAGGCTATTAAAAATTGCTGTAAAAGAAATGCCTGGATTACTGATTTATCAACTTCGCCGTTCTGATGATGTGGCCACTGCAATGAAACTCCGTGGATATGGAAAACAGATTCCCCGAGGTGTAACTTACCCGATCCCTTTCAATGGCAATCATCTAATTCAGATTATTATCATTAGCAGCATCTATTTTACGGTGCATTATTATGCCACGTTTTAAAATTACTATCCAATATGATGGTACTGGATTTAGGGGGTGGCAACTTCAAAAAGAAGATAGGACTATTCAGAGTGAGATAGAGTCAGCTCTCAAAAAACTAAATAGTGGAAAATTAGTACGTGCTCATGGGGCTGGTAGAACGGATACAGGTGTTCACGCCACAGGTCAAGTGGCACATTTTGACCTAGGTACTGACATGGATTCCTGCGAGCTGAAAGATGCACTGAATGGAAATTTGCCGAAGGATATTCAAATTATTACATGCAGTGTAGTAACGGATGAATTTCATGCTCGATTTTCTGCCAAAAAACGTTATTACTTATATCGAATCCGTATGGATGGATTTTTATTAGATCGCCATTATACTTGGCAAACTACAGAATTGGATATCGACTTACTCAATATTGCCGCAGCATATATAATTGGTGACCATGATTTTACTTCTTTCAGTCGAAATAATAAGGATCTTGAGCACCGTCGTTGTCTTATCTATGAATCTGTATGGAAAGGAAATGGTCCAGTGGTAAATTATTATATTACCGGAAATCGTTTTTTGCATCATATGGTGCGGTATCTCGTGGGGACGATGGTCGAAATTGCTCGTGGAAAATACGAATTGGATCGATTTAAAAAATTAATCGATACACCAACAGAAGATGTTCATATTTTTAAAGCTCCACCAAAGGGTTTAGTATTAAAACAAGTTGATTATGATGAATAATAGAAAAATGATTATGATTTTTTTTGTCATCACTATCATGCTTTCCGGGCAATCTTATATTGACCAATCTCGAGAAAATGCTATTACTCAGGCAATTGAAAATGCCAGCCCCGCTGTAGCCAGTATAAATGTGACCCAGATGCAGCGTTTCGCTGTAAACCCTTTTCAGCGCGATCCTTGGTTTGAGTATTTTTTCCCACCAGAAATTCGGCAAAGGGAAGTTAAAGGATCCGGATCGGGAGTCGTTATCAGTCCCGATGGCTATATCCTTACTAATGATCATGTAGTAGAAAATGCTTCCAAAATAATTGTGACCTTGCCTGGTGGTAAAGAATATAATGCAGATGTAGTTGGGATGGATGATCTAACAGATCTTGCACTATTAAAACTAGATGGTAGGGATTTTCCATATGTAGAAATGGCAGATTCGGATAATCTAATCATCGGTGAATGGGTGATTGCTTTAGGTAACCCATTTGGTCTTTTTGATGTAAATCAGCAACCGACGGCAACTATTGGAATTGTTAGTGGAAAGGATCTTGATTTTGGATTGCAGGGCGGCAAGATTTTTCAGGATATGATCCAGACCGATGCGGCCATTAATCCTGGAAATAGTGGTGGTCCACTTGTTAATTCAAATGGTAAAGTGATTGGTATAAATACATTTATATATACAGGTAGCTCTTCAAAAGAAGGGTCAATTGGCATTGGATTTGCGATTCCTATAAACCGTGCAAGACGGATTGCTGAAGAATTGAAAACAAAAGGAAGAGTTGTCCGTGAATTTTCAACTGGTATTCGAGCTCAGCCATTGGAT
>Ga0315338_1002362_pt1 | contig 18973 bp, 16 predicted proteins | sample ASW8metaG_FD_204518 | JGI IMG/M metagenome (GOLD analysis project Ga0315338, IMG submission 204518) | Ammonia-oxidizing marine archaeal communities from Monterey Bay, California, United States - ASW #8 | ecosystem: Environmental > Aquatic > Marine > Coastal | place: USA: California | collected... | reverse complement strand
GGCTGGTCAGTCACGTCAATCTCCGAACACCGCGGCCCCGAAGGTGGCAGCGGCTTCGGCTTGCATGCCGGGCATGACGTGTTGGTAGACGGTCATGGTGAAGGCGATGCTGCTGTGGCCGAGGCGTTCGCTGACGACCTTGGGGTGGATGTTCTGTTGGAGCAGGATCGTCGCGTGAGTGTGGCGGAGGTCGTGAAGCCGAATCTTCGGTAGGTCGATCTGTGCCATGAAGCGTTGGAAGGTCTGGCTGATCAGGTCGGGGTGGATGGGTGTCCCGTCGGGTCGGGCGAACACGAAGCCGTCGTCGCCTCGCCGGCCGCTCGCCATCCGCTCCTCGAGCTGCTGACGGCGGTGGCGTCGCAGCATGGCCATCGTTTGTTCGTCGAGGTCGATGGTGCGGCGACTGGACGCGGTCTTCAAGTCGTCCTCGATCAGCTCGTACTCGACCGACACGATCTGCTGATTCACGGTGAGCCGAGCGGCGTCGAGGTCGACGTTGCGCCACCGCAGGCCGGCGATCTCACCGCGGCGCATGCCGGTGGTCGCGGCAAGGAAGTACAGCGGGTACAGCTCGTGGCCGGCGATGGTTTCGAGGAAGGAGCGGAGCTGGTCGCCGGTCCAGACGTTCATCGATCGGCCGCTACGGCTGATCGAGGGCGGGTCGGCGATGTCGGCGACATTGCGAAAGACGGTGCCTTTGCGGGTGGCGTCGGACAGGGCGCTTTGGATGGTGGCGTGGACGTTGCGCACCGACTTGGCCGAGAGTCCGCCGCCGGTGCCGTTGCGCTTGCCCTCGGTGAGCAGCTTCACGTAGAGCTCGTCGAGGTCCTCTGGTTGGAGCTTCTGCAGCGGGATGCGCCCGATATTGGGGTTGATGTGCAGCCGGATGTTGCGCTCGTAGGCCGCGGCCGTCGAGGGCTTCACCCGGGTTCGCTTCGACGGCAGCCACCGTTCGAGGAGGTAGTCGCCGAGGGTGATCTTGTCGGGCGAGCGGTAGTCGCCGTCGTGCATCCGCTTGACCAGATTGCCGAGGATCCTCTCGGCGCCTTTGCGGGTCTCGCCGGCAGCGTGCCAGCGTTGGCGGGGCTTGCCGGTGGCCGCGTCGATGCCTTCGTAGACGACGGCGTAGTAGCGGTTGCCCTTCTTGGCGATGTGGCCTCTCACGTCGCTCCGCCCTTCCCGGCGCTCGTGTCGCTCGATGCCGAACCGTCCGCATCGGTGGGGACGTCGTCGAGGTCGTCGAGTAGCCCGGTGAGTCCGGCCAGTACTTCTTTCGCCCGCTCGACATCGCCGAGCAGCTCCCCGAGGCGCACGCGGGCCTTGCCCTTCACGAAAGCGTCGATGCCTTCGTGGACATCGTCGACCTCTCGTCCGAGGTCCTCCACGCGGCCATCGTCGTAGATCCGCATCCGGCCGGGACTGATCGACCACAGCCGCAGCGCTTCCTCCCACTCGGGGATCGTGTCGGGGTTGCCCAAGATGGCGTCGATGAGCAGCAGTGGTTCCCAGCCGCCACCTTTGGCGTCGGGGGTCGAGATGTCGATGTTGTCCATGACCGGTGGTGGGGTGAAGAACCAGCCGATCGGGAGGCGGAACCCACGGGAGAGCGCAAGGATCTCATCGGCATTGAACTGGCGGATGCGGCCGCCGGCGAACGATCGCTCGATGGCCGAGAAGCTGGCCGTCGAGAGCTTGGTCCCGAGGTAGGGCTCGAGCTCGGCCGCGGCCTGTTCCTGGGTCCAGCCCCGCATGCGGCGAGCCTCGTGGATGCGGTAGGCGACGATCTGGTTCGGGGTCCAGGCGTTCTTGTTGCTGCGGCGTGGCATGAACCCACCCTAGTCAACCCGTGCGCGTGTTTGTCTACCGCGCGGTTGCATTCGAATCACATCGCTGGTATTTGTGGTTATCCACGTCCGAGTTGATTGATCAACGGACAGGCGAGACATGAGTGAGACACCACCGGACTTCCTGACAATCGAAGAAGCCGCCCGGGTCCTGCGCATCGGCCGCACCAAGGCCTACGCCATGAGCCAGGAGTGGCGCGTCACCGACGGCACCTCCGGCATCAAGGTCTGCGAGATCGGCGGCCAGCTCCGCGTCCCGAAGGCCTGGCTCGAAGAGCAACTCGGCGCTCCCGTCCTCGTCGTCCCTCGGCCGCCCGACCGCGCCAAGCGAATCGACACCGTGACGCCTCCGCCGGTCGCACCGGCGAACGAACTGGCACTGACACCCGAGCCCGCTCCGCCACCGCCGACCAAGCAGCCCAGGCCACGACGCCGCGGCAAGCGCACTCGAGCCAACAGCAACCAGCTCACCCTCCCGTTCAGCTGAGGCCGCCATGCATCCCCGGACCACCTCCCACCGACCTAACCAAGAATCGACAGACGAGTGCACGGGCCGTGCCGGGAGATGGCGCGAGATCACCGGTAGGTGGCGGCGATGACCGCGCGGGTGACCACGCTCAAAGGCGCCGATGCCGGCGCCTACTACGTCGAGGCCCTGCCGTCGTACTACCTCGATTCCGGCGAACCGAAGGGCATCTGGCACGGGAACGGCGCCGAGCGGCTCGGGCTCGAAGGTGAGATCGTCGACCACGAGTTCCTCCGGATCATGGCCGGCCAATTCCCGCAAGGCCGCGTTGCCGTGCACCTCGGCCGGCCCTACACCGACGACTCGGTTCGCGGGTTCGACATCACCGCCTCCGCGCCCAAGTCGGTGTCGACCCTGTTCGCCATCGGAGACGACCAAACCCGAGTCGACGTGCTCGCCGCCCACGATACGGCTGTGGGGGTGATGGTCGACTGGATCGAGGCCCACGCCCACACCCGCTATCGCATCAACGGCCAGGTCGCCGTCGTCGACGCCGAAGGCATCATCGCCGCAACGTTCCGACAGCACACGTCACGGTCACTCGATCCGCAGCTCCACACCCACGTCGTGGTCGCCAATCGCGTGATGTCCCCCGATGGCCGATGGCTTGCCCTCGACGCCCGCACCCTGAAGCTCGACCAGCGCACCCTGTCGGCGATCTACCACGCCACCCTGCGCTCCGAACTCGCCGAGCGGCTCGGCCTTGCCTGGCAACCCGTCGTCAACGGCATCGCCGAGATCGCCGACGTCCCCGACCGCGTGCTCGAGGAGTTCTCCTCCCGCACCGCCGACGTCCAGCGCCGCATCGACGAGAAGCTCGACCGGTTCAGCGAGACATTCGACCGAGACCCAACTCCACGGGAACGGTGGCGCCTCGAACGTGAAGCCGTCGTCGACAGCCGACCCGTCAAACCCCACGCCGAGGATCCCGTCACCCTCCACGATCAGTGGACGGACCGAGTCCGCCGTCTGGGCATCGAACCGTCACACCTCGTCGACGACGCCAGCGGGTGGATCCGCTCGGAAGAACTCGACGCCGCCGGCGCACAGGAGGTGATGCGCCAAGCCATCGGGACTCTCTCGGAGAAGCAGTCGACGTGGAGACCCGCCGAGCTCACCCGCGAGATTGCCGCCGCCATCCCTACCGACACCCACGTCGATCCGTCAATCATGCGCGAACTGCTGGACGGGCTGACCGAGCTGACCATCAACCAGCATTGCGTCGACATCTCCCGCCCCATCCCCGACGGCGCGAAGCTGCGTCGAGACGGTCGACCGGTCACCGAGTCGGTCGCCGACCGAGCCCTCACCACCGCGGCCATCCTCGCCCAAGAAGAACGGCTCCTCGCCTGGGCCGAGCGCCGCATGACTCGAGAAGGGATCGACTCGGCCGACGCTGTCGAGCGCAGCCGCATCGAGTTGACCGGCCCACAAGCCGAGACTGCCGCCGCTGTTGCCGGAGACGCCGACCTCGTCCTTGTGGTCGGCCCGGCCGGAACCGGCAAGACCACCGCACTCGCCCCGGCCGTCGCGCAACTCCGAGCAGACGGCCGCCCCGTATTCGGCGTCGCACCTTCGGCGGCAGCAGCCGACGTCCTCGCAACCGAAACTGGCCTCGCGGCCGACACGATCGACAAGCTCCTCACCGAACACTCACTGCGCCGGCCACCCGACCACCGCTTCGACCTACCGGCCGGAGCAACGGTGATCGTCGACGAGGCCGCCATGGTCGGTACCGGAAGACTCGACCAGCTCGCCGCCCTGGCCGACAACCGGGGCTGGCGCCTAGCGCTCGTGGGCGACCCGATGCAGTTCTCCGCAGTCGGACGCGGCGGCATGTTCAACCACCTCATCGACACCCACGGCGCCGTCGAACTCGACCAGGTCCACCGCTTCTCCAACGACTGGGAACGTGACGCCTCGCTCCGACTCCGCTCGGGCGACGCCTCCGTCGCCGATGTCTACGACCTCAACGGCCGACTCCACGGCGGCACCGCCAGCCGCATGGACCGAGACGCCCTCGATGCCTGGGAAACCGCCCGCCAACACGGCGAGACCGTCGTGCTCGCCGCACCGACCAATGAGACCGTCGCCCGCCTCAACCACGCCGCCCAACAACGAAGGATCTCTGCCGGCGAGATCGACACCGCTGGCCGCAGTCTGGATGCCGGCGGCTACTGGCTCCACGTCGGCGACGAGATCGCCACCCGCCGCAACCACCGCCAACTCCACACCGACCGCGGCCTGATGATCCGCAACCGCGACCAATGGACCATCGACACCGTCCACCGCAGCGGCGACCTCAGGGTTCACGGACGATCCGGCGCCGTCCGCCTCCCCGCCGACTACGTCCAACAGCACGTCGAGCTGGCCTACGCCCAAACCAGCCACGCCACCCAGGGCCGCACCGTCGACCGCTCCATCCTCGTCCTTGACGGACCGACCGACGTGCGCGGCGTCTACGTCCCCATGACCCGAGGTCGCCACCACAACGACGCCTACATCGCCACCACCGGCGAAGACACCGCCCTCGACATCTTCACCGACTCGATCACGCGCAGCTGGATCGACCAACCCGCCCTCGCTCGCCAAGCCGAAATCGCCGGGCAGAACCGGCACCGGCCCGGCACACTGCCTCCTGAAGAGCTGCGGACCTTGCTAGATCAACGAGCCCGGCTCACCGATACGCTCACGCAGCTGAGCGACGACCTCGACTCGCTCCCGCGAGATCTTGGCTGGGCGCAGGAGGAACGCCGATCGGCTGTCGCCGCGCTCGACCAGTCTCGCGATCGACTCCAACGCGCGTTCGACACCCTCGCCGCACACGACCGGCCCTTCCGCCGACGAGGGCACGAAGCCGACATCGCCCAAGCCAAACGGGCCGTCGAGGATCTGCCTGGACCGATCAGCGAACGAGTCGACAAGATCAGCGCGATCGAGGGCCGCATCGCTGACCTTGAACAACGTCTCACCCAAACAGGCAAGCTCGACCAGCGACGCCCGATCATGCAGACCCAGCTCGACGAGATCGACAGCCGCCTCAGCGACGAGCGCCGCATCCGCACCCGACAGGTCCGCCGAGACGCGCCCGAGCGGATCACCAGCACCCTCGGCGCTCGACCCGCAGGCGGCGAGCCGTCGCGGGCATGGGATGTGGCGGCCGGACAGCTCGATCAACACCAGACCGCGTTCGGGCTCAGCAAGGGGGTTGGCGCTTCGCGAGGCGCCAAGCTCCCGATCGGCTTCCTCCACAGCCGATCGATCGCCAAGGCGACCGATCGCAACTTCGAACAAGCCATCACCCTGCAGCGCCGCCGCACCCTCGAACGAGAAGGCCCCGTCATGCGGATCGGGAGATGACGCAGCTAAGCCCCGCCCGAAGGGCAGGGCCGAACCCATGATGTCCAACCGATCGGTGTCAAGGGCCGGCTCCGGGGCTCCGCTGCGCTCTGTGTCCTCGCCTCCGCCCTGCGGGCGGTCCCTTGACCCCGCTCCGGCTTGTTCCCGAAGTCCATGCCGCCGCCTGTCAACACATATAGACTCGATGGCCATGGGCCGACTGGTGGATCTCGATGATCTAATCGACGTGGGGGAAGTAGCCGCCCTACTGGGGCTCGCGCACAAGAACAGCGTCACCACGTACATGCGCCGCTACGACGACTTTCCAGTCCCGGCGATCGAGTTTGCCGAGGGCAAGTGCCGTGCCTGGGTACGAGAAGACATCGAGCGCTGGCACGAGCGCCGGGAGGAACACGCCTGATGGCAACCGATCTCACTCAAGTCCAGAAGAAGCTCTGGGACGCGGCCGACGAACTGCGAGCCAACTCCGGCCTCCAGGCCTCGGAGTACTCCGGGCCCGTGCTTGGGCTCATCTTCCTGCGCTTCGCCGAGGAGCGCTTCGCATCAGCGCATACCGAGCTCGGCTCCGGCAGCGCCCGCAACCCGGTTGGACCCGACGACTACAAGGCCCGGGGCGTGCTGTACCTCCCCGACGAGGCCCGATACGACCATCTACTGAATCAACCTGAGTCGGCAGATCTGGGCCGCGTACTAAACAACGCCATGTCGGCTATCGAAGACCACAACCCCGACCTCAAGGGCGTGCTGCCCAAGGTCTACGGCACCCTGCCGAACAACGTGCTCATCGAGCTGCTGCGAACGTTGAACTCGCTGGCCGATGACATCGAGGGTGACGGCTTCGGCCTTGTCTATGAGTACTTCCTGGGCCAGTTCGCAATGTCCGAGGGCCGTGGCGGGGGCGAGTTCTTCACTCCGACGTCGATTGTGAAGCTCATCGTCGAAATCCTCGAACCGTTCCACGGCAAGATCTTTGACCCCGCCTGCGGGTCGGGCGGCATGTTTGTCCAGTCGGCCGACTTCGTCGCGCGGCACAAGAAGAATCCTGGAAGTGAGTTGTCGATCTATGGGCAGGAGTCCTCGCGTCGGACGGTGCCGCTGTCCAAGATGAACCTGGCGGTCCACGGGCTCAGTGGTCACATTCTGGAAGGCAACACCTACTACGACGACTTCCACGACAGTGTCGGGAAGTTCGATTTCGTCATGGCCAATCCACCGTTCAACGTCGACAAGGTCGACAAGGCCAAGCTCGAAGACGACCCCCGCTTCCGACTGGGCCTGCCGAGCACGGACAACGCCAACTACCTCTGGATTCAGGCCTTCTACTCGGCGCTCAACGATCAAGGCCGCGCCGGCTTCGTCATGGCCAACTCAGCGTCCGACGCTCGCAGCTCGGAGATGGAGATCCGACGCAAGCTGATCGAGGATCGAGTCATCGATGTGATCGTCGCGGTCGGTACCAACATGTTCTTCACTGTCACCCTGCCGGTGACGCTCTGGTTCCTCGACAAGGGCAAGCGGACTGGGCCAAGGGCCGACGAGGTGCTCTTCATTGACGCCCGCGAGATCTACAACACCATCGATCGTGCGCATCGCGACTGGACGCCCCAGCAAATCGAGTTCCTTGCCAACATCGTCCGCCTGTGGCGAGGCGAAGAGCCTGAGTTCGAGTCGGGCAGCTGCGAGATGCTCGAGGACCGCTTCCCGGGGCAAACGTACGTGGACGTTGGTGGACTCTGCGCAGTCGGTTCCGTGGAACACATCGAGGCGCAGGGCTGGAGCCTCAATCCCGGTCGCTACGTTGGGAATGGTGGCGAAGGCCTCGACGACGTTGAGTTCGTCGCTCGATTCGAGGAGCTGACCGAGGACTTTGCGCTCTTGTCGGCGGCGGGGGCACGACTCACGGACCGTGTGAATGAGGTACTAGGGGGGCTCACACCTTGACTGCGGCACACGGTTGGTCGGAGGTCCGCATCGGTGATCTGGGTCGAGTGGTTACAGGCACGACGCCGCCCAAGAAGTCCCCAGAGCTATTCGGTGATCTGTATCCGTTCCTCACGCCTTCCGACATGTCCTACGGCCAGCGCATTGTGACGACCGAAAGATACATCTCTGCATCGGGGGCGAAGGTCTTCAACACTCGGATGCTTCCGGAAGGAAGCATTGCGTTTGTGTGCATCGGTGCCACCATCGGGAAGATGTGCGTAACAGACGTTCCGACCTTGACCAATCAGCAGATCAACGCGGTGGTCGTAGACGAAGCTGCCTTCGATCGAGATTTCGTTTTCTATGCGCTCGCCGGGCAGCGGAACGACATACGTTCGATCGCCACTGGAGCAGCGACGCCCATCATCAACAAGTCAGCATTCTCAAGCTGCACGGTCTGCGTGCCAGGCTATGAAGCGCAGAAGACGATTGGGGCTTCCCTTCGATCCTTTGATGATCTGATCGAGACCAACCTGCGGCAGATTGAGTTTTTGGAGGAGATGGCTCGGTTGTTGTACCGGGAGTGGTTCGTGCACTTCCGGTTTCCTGGGCACGAGAACGTCGAGCTGATCGACTCCGAACTCGGCCCCCTACCCGAGGGGTGGGAGGTCAAGCGCATCTCAGAGGTTGCTTCAGTCAACAAGGGTCTTTCGTACAAGGGCGCTCATCTGACCGACGACGGCCTACCGATGGCGAATCTCAAGTGTCTGGCGCCAAGTGGTGGCTTCGCTCGACGCGGCACAAAGGGATATGACGGTCCGTTCAAGGAGAGACATGCCATTCTCCCGGGCGACATTGTCGTCGCGAACACCGACCTCACGCAGGCCGGGAACGTGATTGGGAGCGCTGGGATGGTCCCCAGCGCTGGCTTTGAAAACGGTGGCCTGCTGAGCCACCACCTGTTCCGAGTGCGCCCGGATGTCGGCTCGTTCACGGTTCTCCGCGCATTGCAGAGCGACCGCATGCGCGCCCTCGCCCGAAGTGTTGCGAGCGGTACGACGGTGTTGGGGATGAGAACCGACGACTTCGAACGCTTCGCATTGGCTTGGCCGCCCGACGAGCTCTTGGCCGACTTCGAGTCAACGCAAGAACCGCTGCACCAGCTCACGGAGAACTTGCACGATCAGAATGCGGTTCTGCGTGAAGCTCGCGACCTGCTGTTACCTCGTCTGGTGTCGGGGGAGTTGGATGTGTCGGAGCTGGATTTGGATGGTGTGTTGGCGTGAGTGGGGGGCCGGGGTCGGAGGATGCGGCGGTGGAGCAGCCGGCTCTGGAGTTGCTCGCCGCGCTCGGCTGGGAGACGCTTTCCGGGTTCGATGAACCGGCCGGGTTGGGCCGGTCGAGCAAGGCCGACGTCGTCCTCGAAGCCCGCCTGCGGGACGCCGTCCAGCGGCTGAACCTCGGCCTCGATTCAGGGGCAATCGATGCTGCGGTGGCGGCGTTCATGGAGGATCGGTCGTCGCTCGATCCGGTGCGGGCGAACAAGGCGGTTTGGGAGCTGTTGCGCGATGGCGTTGTCGTTCAGGCCGAGAACGACCACGGCAACAAAGAGCCGCGGCGGGTTCGCTTCGTAGCCTGGAACGTGGCCGATCAGAACGAGTTCCTGGCGGTCTCGCAGCTTTGGGTCACCGGTGAGCTGCACACTCGACGGACCGACATTGTGCTGTTCGTCAACGGCATCCCGCTCGGTTTCATCGAGCTGAAAGCGCCCGAGCGCACGGTGCATGAGGCCTACCAGGGGAACCTGCGGGCGTACCGGGCGGAGATTCCGCAGCTGTTCTGGTTCAACGCGTTCGTGATTCTGTCGAACGGGTCGGAGAGCCGGATGGGCTCGACGTACGCGCCGTGGGAGTTCTTCGCCGAGTGGAAGAAGATCGACGAGGAGGCCGAGGCCGGTGCTGTGTCGCTGGAGACCATGCTTCGAGCAACGTGTGAGCCGCATCGGATGCTCGACATCGTCGAGAACTTCATCGCCTACACCGAGACTGGCGGCACGATCGACACCGAAGGCAAGCGCACCGGCAGCCTCGTCAAGAAGGTTGCCAAGAACCACCAGTACCTCGGCGTGAACAACGCCCTCGAAGCCACCTACCAGGTCAAGGAACGAGAGGGCCGGCTTGGGGTGTTCTGGCACACCCAGGGGTCGGGCAAGTCGCTGTCGATGCTGTGGTTCACCCAGAAGGTGCTGCGTAAGCGGCCGGGCAACTGGACCTTCGTGCTGGTCACCGACCGCAAGGAGCTTGACGAGCAGCTGTACGAGGAATTCGCCGATTCGGGAGTGATCACCTCCGGTATCGAGGTCCATGCCGAGACGTCGGCGCACCTTCGTGAGCTGCTTGGTCAGGACCATCGCTACGTCTTTACCCTCATCCACAAGTTCATCCCGCCCGAGAGGGGCGCAGACATGCCAGTGCTGTCGGATCGGGACGACATCATCGTCATCACCGACGAAGCCCACCGATCGCAATACGACACGTTGGCCGCCAACATGCGGGCAGCGCTCCCGAACGCCTCGTTTCTCGGGTTCACCGGAACCCCGCTGATCGAGGGCGAGGAGCAAGAGACGAAGCGGGTGTTCGGCGACTACGTGTCGACCTACAACTTCGCCGACTCGATCCGTGACGGCGCCACCGTCCCGCTCTACTACGAGAACCGCATCCCCGAGCTTCAGCTGACCAACGAGAACTTCGACACCGAGCTCGAGGACCTGCTCGACGCCGCGGCGCTCGACGATAAGCAGGAGAAGGCGGTCGCCAGAAGGTTCTCCCAGCAGTACCAGCTGATCACCCGGCCCAAGCGGCTCGAAGAGATCGCCGCCGACCTGGTCGAGCACTTCGCCAACCGGGGGTTCCTCGGCAAGGGCATGTACGTGGCCATCGACAAGGCCACCGCCGTGCGCATGTACGACCTGGTCTCGGCCGAGTGGGCTCGTGCCATCGCCCGGCTCGAAGTCGAGATCGAGACGCTGCCCGTGCTGGAACGTGCCCCCAAGGAGTACCAGCTCCGGTGGATGCGCGAGACCGACATGGCCGTCGTGGTCTCCCAGGCGCAGAACGAAGTCGCCGACATGGCCGAGCTCGGCCTCGACATCACACCGCATCGGCGGAAGATGAACGATGAGGACCTCGACACCCGGTTCAAGGACTCCGACGATCCGTTCCGCCTCGTGTTCGTGTGCGCCATGTGGCTCACCGGGTTCGACGCCCCGTCGAACTCGACGATCTATCTCGACAAGCCGATGCGCGGGCACACGCTGATGCAGACGATCGCCCGAGCCAACCGGGTGTTCCCCGACAAGGACAACGGTCTGATCGTCGACTACATCGGCGTGTTCCGGAACCTCGAGAAGGCGCTCGCCATCTACGGCGTCGACCGCAGCGGCGAGATCGGGACCCCGATCCAACCGACCGACGACCTCTGCGCCGGGTTTGAAGCTGTGCTGGTCGAGGCCGAGGAGTACCTGGCGGCGAACGACATCGAGCTGACCGATCTAGAGGCGGCGACCGGGTTCGAGTTCGTCAACCTCCTCGACTCCACCGTCGAGGCGCTGCTGATCGATGAGGCGACCCGCAAGGGCTGGGTCCAGCTCGCCAATCGGGTGCGCAAGGCGTACAAGTCGCTGATGCCCGACCCCGCAGCGATTCGGGCCACCAAGCGAGTGTCGATCATCCGCAACGTCGCCAACAAGATGGCATCGTTGGGGGAGCAGGCCGACATCTCCGACGTGATGGACGGGGTATCCGAGCTGCTCGACCGGTCGGTAGGGACCCGGGAGTACATCATCCGTGCCGCAGGCGAGGAGCAGGCGCTTCTCGACCTGAACCAGATCGACTGGGACCAGCTCGCCATCACCTTCGCCGCCAATAAGCGCACTGCCGCCAAGGCCGTCGAGCGCGAGCTAGAGAAGCAGATTGATGACGCGGTCCGAAAGAACCCGACGGTCATCCACCTGGCCGAGCGACTGCGCCAACTGATCGCCGACTACAACGCCGGCACCCTCAACGCCGAGGAATACCTGCGGCGCCTAGCGCAGCTGCATGGCTCGCTCGACGGGCACCAGCGCCGGGTGGTCGAGGAGGAATTGACCGAGGCCGAGCTTGCCATCTTCGACCTGCTGACCAAACCGTCACCGGAGCTGACCGATGGTGAGCTGCGCAAGGTCCGGGCAGCGGCGCAGCGGCTGCTGACTCACATCGAGGAGACGCTCGTCCTCGACTGGAAGAAGAAGGAAGAGAGCAAGGCGGCGCTGCGGGTGGCGATCCGCCGGGTGCTCGATGACGAACTGCCCGAGGCGTATGGGCGGGAGATCTTCGACGAGAAGCGTCAGGCGATCTACGAGCACATCTACGCCAGCTTCGGCAACGACGGCGAGAGCGTCTACGACCAAGCGACCGTCGTCGCGCCGTCCGCGGTGGGCACGCTGCCTACGACCGAGGCAGACGTCACCGACGCCGATGTCGACCAGGCTGATGCCGAGCGATTCGCTCGGATGATCGAAGAGCTCTACGGCACGCGCGAGACCTGGGCGTTGCCGCTCGAACGGCTAATGGCCGGCGAGGAAAGCGAGGTCGTCGAGTTCAAGACCAGCGCCCGGTGGGACACCGACGGCAACGTCACCAAGAAGGCGCCGGCCGTGATCACCAAGACCATCGCCGGCTTCGCCAACGCCAAGGGCGGCACACTGCTGATCGGCGTAAGCGACAAGGGCGGGGCCGTCGGGCTGAAGCCCGACTACGAGACCTTCAGTGATCGCCATGACATCGACAAGTGGCTGAACTGGCTGACCGACATCATCATCAACCACCTCGGCCGCGGCGTGTTGCGGCGTCTCCGTGTGCGGATCCACCTCGTTGAGGACAAAGAGATCTGCCGCATCGACATCCCGGCGCTTTCAGCCCCGACATGGTCGGCAGCGGGCAAAGGTGACTCGGTGCTCTACGAGCGCCTCCCGAACTCGACGCGGGCGTTGCCACCTGACGACGTCGAGGCGTTTCTAGCCGAGCGATTCGGGGCCGCTGATGGTTGACCTGAACGAGTCTTTCGAGGACGACGCTGACGAGACGACCTATGCCCAGGGACGGCTGGCTGACCGGACATATGCGTCGAGGTCCTTTCCACTCAAGCGGACGATGAGCGCTGACGACGGCACACCAGCCCGGTTCGTGTGCAAGGTGTTCGATCCGGAGACAGAGTCGACCGTTGAGCTTGAGGGTGAGGAGTGGTTGATCAGCTCGACACCTGCCGGGCGGTACCAGTTCAAGCTGCTGGTTGCCCGCGAGGCGGGGAACGTGAAGGAGATCTGGGTTCAACGGGTTCCCGCTTCTGGCATCAACGGCGCGGTCAAGAACCTCCTCAGCCTCAAGCAACCAGAGGTTGGGAACCTGATCGAGTTCCTCAAGACTCTCGACTCGATCCCGGTGGAGGGCGACACAGCCGTTCGTGTGGATGACAGTCTCGTTCGCGACCTGTTCGCAGACCCTGCGGCAATGGAGTCCTTGTACCGCCGGGATTCCAGGCGCTTCCGTCAATTGATCACAGATGACAAGGCCGCCCGAGACGTCGTGGCTGTGGCGTCGAGACGGGAAGCAGTTGCGAAGTTCCAGCGCATTCTCGACGACGCCGTGTTCTTCGACTCGCTCGTTGTTGGTGAGGGGAAGGGCTCACCTGAACGGGTGTGGCAGTTGTTGTTCGAGGCGAACCCGTGGATGCTCGGCGCGACTCTGTCTTCGCAGCTGATGACGTCTTGGTCTGATGAGAAGCTCGAGCAGGTCGTCGACGGATTTGACGTGACTGGCCCGGGAAAGCGAACCGATGCCCTCATGAGAACTGCGGGGCGGGTGCGATCGATGATGTTCGTTGAGATCAAGACTCATCGAACGAAGCTTCTCGCCTCTGAATATCGGTCCGGCTGCTGGCCACCCTCGACGGACCTCGCGGGTGGGGTCGCTCAGCTTCAGGGCACCGTCCACCGAGCCGTCGAGGAGATCGGTTCGAGGCTTGCGAGCCGGGATGGCGATGGCTCTGAGATTCCGGGCGACGTGACCTACCTCGTTCGGCCGCGGTCCGTCCTGGTGGTCGGAGAACTCAGCGAACTCCAGGGCGCTCTAGGCGGGGACCACCCCGACAAGATCAGATCGTTCGAGCTCTATCGACGGGGCCTCCAAGAGCCAGACGTCGTTACCTTCGACGAACTCCTCGCTCGTGCCGAATGGGTCGTCGAGGCCGCCGCAGAAGAGGCTGAGTTTGAGGACGAGGCCGCAGACTGGTGATGTGCGTTGACCAAGCAGTGAGCCGCCATCTTGGTCATGGTCGTTCGGCCCTCCAGCGCCAAGGCGGGAAGAAGGTCGGTAGGTCTCGGCCGTCGGGGTCGGGCGGGACCGGGCCTTGGAGGTCATCATCGGCCCATCGGCGTCCGTACTGGTCGGGAATGCTTCCCCACCCCCAGTACGGCACCGGTCGATTCGGGGTGGCGCCGTAGAGCTGCTCGGGATCGACCCGCTCGGGCCCGACGGTGCACAGATGCTGCCAGTCGTCGCCGAAGTCGAAGGTGTACACGAACTGGTCGCCGAGCTTCAGGGTCGACAGCTTGGTGGTGTGGATGTCGACGGTGTCTTCGGGGGCGTCGAGGTAGGGGTCGGTATCGGCGATTCGGGTGCTGTCGGACAGGACGAACTCGCTCAAATGGGCCAGGTCCCAGCGGGCGAACCCGGCGTTGATCGCATCGGCGAACGTGGCGAAGGTGTGGGAACGAGCCGCGACGAAGATACGCCCGGGTCTCGGCCAGTAGTCCTCGCCTCGTCCGGAGACGAGCTCGACCGTGATCGACAACCAGGTGCGGGCCATGGCCTCATCATGACCGAAACCCGTCGACCGCTGATGGCTGGTCTTCAAGCTGTTGGCCGAGATCGACGCGTTCCCCATACTGGTCGTTAGGAGAACCTGAGATGACCCGCGGCTACGAAGACATCACCGCTGAGCGCCGAGCGAAGCTCGACCCCGCATCGAATGAACACACTCAGGTGTTCGAGCAGGCGTATCGCATCGCAATGCAGGTCGTTGAGCTGCGCGAACGTCACGGCCTCACCCAGTCGCAGCTAGCTGAGCGATGCGGCATGGACCAGGCCGACATCAACGGTATCGAGCGAGGGTCGACCAGCCCCACAACGCGGGTGCTGCAGCGCATCGCCGACGCGCTCGACGCCGACCTCAAGCTCGTCGCCCGCGCCTCCTGAGCGGTCCCGCCGCCGAGACTTCTAACGGATCTTCTAACGGACGGTCCGTCAGAGGGTGTTATCCACAGGCACGAGCCGGCACCACGAAGGCGCGAAACCCCTGTTCAGCGGCCTATTATGACACGCATCGATACTCGCCGATATGGGCTTTCGCGAACTCATAACCCGAAGGTCGCAAGTTCAAATCTTGCCCCCGCCACCAACAAGGACCCCTGCCCAGGCAGGGGTTCTTCTCGTTTTCGGTTGAGTCATGCGGTGCGGTCCAGGGGCGCGACATGTGACTCATATCACTTACGTTTGATTAGTTTCAACCCACGCTTCCAGATACGCTTACGTTTCATAAGCACGATTCAGAACCAACGGAGCCACCATGACAAACATCCTTCAACTCGACTCTTCGGCAACCGGCGATGCGTCGGTCACCAGCCGACTGAACGCCCTGGTAGTCGAGACCGTGGGCGCCGACGCCACCGTCGTACGTCGTGACGTTTCGGCATTGCCGAGCATCACCACTGAACGCTTTGCAGCCAACAGCACCTCGGTCGAGGATCGCACGCCAGAACAGCGGGATCTTGCCTCCCTTGGCGATGACCTCATCGTCGAACTCGAATTGGCCGACGTCGTCGTCATCGCAGCCCCGATCTACAACTTCGGCGTGCCCAGCGGACTGAAGTCGTGGATGGACTTGGTGGCCCGAGCCGGTCGTACCTTCCGCTACACCGAGACTGGTCCCGAAGGGCAGATCACCAACACCAGAGCCATCGTCGTGACCGCCTCGGGCGGGGTTCCCCTCGGTAGCGCGGCCGACTTCTCGTCGCCACACATCACGACATTCCTGCAGTTCCTTGGCATCGACGACATCACCCAGATCGACGCCACAGGTCTGATGATGAACCCGGGAAAGATCAGCGAAGCCGAAACCCAGGTTCGTGCTCTCGCAGTGGCGTAGTCCTCAGCAGCCGGCGAGCACTGCGGAGGCCGCCCTATCATCGAGGCCGATGCCTGCGAACGCTGGATCTGAGCACATGTGCGCGGAGGACGACGCCACCTACTGTCCATTCTTCCAACACGCCATCGAAGTCATCGGCCGAAGATGGACTGGCACCATTCTTCGCGTTCTCGGCGATCGCGAGCTTCGTTTCGGAGAGATTCGGTCGTCGATACCGGGTCTCTCCGATCGCCTGCTCGACACGCGGCTCACCGAGCTCATTGCCGAAGACATCGCGGCACGAGTTGGGCCGGACAACGAACCCCGCTACCGGGTGACAGCGAAGGGCGCGGCGTTGGAACCGGTGTTTGGCAGCATCGCAGACTGGGCGTCTGCCCACTCCGACGGTGAGCCGCATGAGCTGCCAGGAAGGGCTGCGCAGGGAATCACATGATCGCAGATCGAGAATCGTGCGATGACTCACGATCTCGACGATGTACGTCGGGCCGCCACTCGGTGGTTTCCGAGCCATACCGTGAGAGTCGGTCACGTACGGAAGTCATCTGGGTCGGCGGGGGTTCCCTCTTTCATGTTTCGAAGCATTCTTCGCCGCCGCTGGCTCGGAGCCGCGCTGGTTGGAATCGGCCTGATGGCCTCGGCCTGTGGGGCTGGCGCCGTCACCGCGCCCGTGTCGGAACAGGCCTCCGCGGCCGGAGCGGCAGCTGACGAGAACATCGACAACCTCCAGGAGAGCAACAATCCGCTCGACACCGAGGTGCTGAATGTTGCCGACGGCTCCATCTCCACACTGCGGTCCGCTGTCGATGGCGACCGTCCTGTGCTGGTGTGGTTCTACTCACCGCATTGACCGACGTGTCGGCGCGAACGCGTCGAGATCGGGCAGTTTGCCCTGACGCACGAAGACAAGCTCCAGGTGATCGGCCTGGGTACGCAGGACCACTTCGCCTACGCTCAAGAGTTCGTTGAGACGGGGAAACTGGTCGATCCTTCCATCACCTTCCTGTGGGATCCGAGCTTCGCCACGTGGCGGGCCTTCGGGGTGCGGACGAACTCGTCGATGGCGCTCCTCAGCTCCGACCTTGGCAGCGTCAGCAACGTGTTCTTCGGGTTCGGCTCTGAAGAGCAGCAGCAGATTCTCGACGCGCTTCCTGACTTCACCAGCACCTGATGCGGGATGGTGGCTCGCTCGAACTTCTCACGCGAAACGATCGAGGTGGGTGAGGTCGCGCTTCACCACTGACACTCATTCGGTTCGACGACGTCGCGGAATCTGACCAACTTCCGCTGCAACAACGATGGTGCATCACCGAACTCCGAGTCACACGCATCGGTGAGATCGATGAACGTCGTTGAACCGTCAACTTGATACCTCAGCTGAATCGGCACACCGCTGCATTCTTCAGAGATTCGACGACGAACCTCGAATCGGTGCTTCAATCGACCTTCGAGCCAATCGAGATCTTCAGAACCGATGCTCGCGACTCGGATCAGGTCGTCATCGTTGCCAAACACGCGGACGGCTTCCGGGACGAGGAGGTGGTTCCATCGTTCCTCCGACTCGACGCGGAGGTTGCTGTACATCGAGATCGTCAAGTGCGACTTCACCCCGAGATATGCCGAAAATCCATTGATTGCAAGCGCGGCAATCATCGCCATGGCGATCACGGTGATTGTGCGCCGCGTACGCTGGTCGAGCCCGCTGAGCATGGAAGAGGCTGTAGTGGTCACGCTCAGTGATCACAGCTCTTGGATTGTGAACACGCACAGATCCAACGGCTAGTGCAGGGCCTCGTCGTTTCCTCGCACTGTCAACCGGCAACAGCGACGATGAGGTCTGGGATGGCGGTTTCACCGAGGCTGCCGAAGAACGGCCCTCCGAAGTTGAACGCGCCGCCGTCACCTGCGCTCAGCAGGTACCCGCTGCCGTATCCGACCATGCCATTGATTGGTGAGACCGGAACGACACCGATCCCAGGCAGCGAACCAACAAACGGAGCGGTGCCAAACGCGAACACTCCTCCGTCGCATGCAATCAGCCAGTAGCCGGTCGGCGAGGCGACAACGAGCCCAACCACATCGCAATCGAGCTGAACTCCCGCCAAAACCTGAGGAACCGAACCAAAGAACAGGGCGCTGCCAAAGGTGAAGACTCCTCCGTCGAGACCAACGAGGTAGTAGCCGTTGCCGTCAGCGGATGCGTACGCAGCGATGATCGGCTTGTCGAGGACCAGGTGTGTCAAGTCGCCATGCCGCGTGGCGCCGCCGTAGTCGAATACTCGGCCGTCCGCGGTGAACAACCAGAACCCGTTCTTGCCGGGTGCAAGCTCGACATCGACGAACTTCGTGTTCGACGGCAACCCCTGAATGCGTATCTGGTCATCGACAGGTGCGTCGCCGTGCACCGAAACGGTGCCGTCTTCGCGAAGCACGATGTAACCACGGCCCGACTCGGTGGCCGCGATATCGACCGCGGGACTCGTCGATGGCGGCGCGTCTCCGAGATCCGGCATGGTGCCGAACTCGTACACTCGGCCGGCCACGTCGAGGAGGCGGTATCCGACCAGCACGACTCGCTCGCGGTACGTCGCCGTCAAGCCCAGTTGGGCTTGGCTTGCCGGCATGGTGATGGAGTGCGACGCCGTGCCGCCGTCCGACCATGCAACGAACTCGTACTCGACTCCGCCAATCGTGTGGGTGAGCGGGGCCGAGAGGGTCACGAGGGATCCGACCACAGCCTGATGGTCGAACGGCGCAGCCTCGGCTTGTTCGGTCGCGACGAGACGAATGCCTGCTGGCTGTGAGTTCAGGCGCAAGTTTGCGAGCTTTGGCTTTGCCACTGCGCTCGCTGTCGCAGCAGAACCATTCGACACCACCGTCAAGTCGAACGTGACTTCGTACGGTGCTTCATGATCGGGGAACGGAATCGAGCCTCCTGTGACGCCGCCGAAGACGCCCTGGGGATGCCGGTGACACGAGTCTTCGGTTGGACAGTGCTCGATCTCGACATTCCACTCGTGGTGCTCGGCGTTGACGGGCGCACCAGCGCCGTCGGTCACGTCCGCGCCAAAGGCGATCAAGT
>Ga0315338_1002361_pt1 | contig 18974 bp, 18 predicted proteins | sample ASW8metaG_FD_204518 | JGI IMG/M metagenome (GOLD analysis project Ga0315338, IMG submission 204518) | Ammonia-oxidizing marine archaeal communities from Monterey Bay, California, United States - ASW #8 | ecosystem: Environmental > Aquatic > Marine > Coastal | place: USA: California | collected... | reverse complement strand
CGCGTCACTCGATATGCTCCAGCAGGAGTTCGCGGGCCTCCGCACGGGGCGCGCTTCGGTCTCGCTGCTTGAACCCATCACTGTCGAGGCCTACGGCAACCAGACCCCACTCAATCAGGTGGCGACCATCAGCGTGGCGGAGGCACGCCTCCTCACCGTTCAGGTCTGGGATAAGTCTTTGGTCGGAACGGTTGTGAAAGGGATCCAGGCTTCCGGTCTCGGCCTCAATCCGTCGAACGATGGCCAACTGGTCCGCGTGCCGATCCCGGAACTGAACGAGGAGCGCCGCGTCGAGCTTACCCGCGTGGCCGGGAAATACGCCGAGCAGGCACGGGTGGCGGTGCGGCACGTGCGTCGTGACGGCATCGAGACGTTACGCGAAATGGAGAAGGGTGGCGAGATATCCAAGGATGAGCACCACAAATCGGGCGGCAATATCCAGGAGATAACGGACAGCGTCATCAAACTGATCGACGAAGCGCTTGCCGCCAAGGAAGCCGAAATCATGCAGGTCTAGTGCGCGCACCGGCCATGAGAACCGCACCATCCCATGCCGCGGAATCGTTGCCGAGCCACGTGGCCATCATCATGGATGGCAACGGCCGCTGGGCCAAGGCGCGCGGATTGCCGCGGGTCGCGGGCCACCAGCGTGGTGCAGACGCCGTCCGCACCACCGTCCAGGGGTGTCAGGAACTGGGCATCCGCTGCCTGACCATCTACGCGTTTTCATCGGAGAACTGGAAGCGTCCGGCGACCGAAATCGATGACCTCATGGGTTTATTGCGGGTCTACATCCGGGGCGAGCTGGCGGAGCTGCATACCGGCAACGTGCGATTGCGTTTCATCGGCAATCGCGGCCAACTGCCGACTGACATTGTTCACCTGATTGAAGAGGCCGAGGCGCTGACCGGGGCGAACACGGGCCTCACCTTTTCGGTTGCCCTCAACTACGGCAGCCATTACGAGATCGTTAGGGCCTGCCAGCGTCTGGCCGGGGAGGTCGCGGCCGGTCGGCTCAATGCCGATGACATCGACGAGGCGACCTTTGCCCAGGAACTCGAAACGGCTGACTTGCCGGACCCCGACCTCCTTATTCGAACCAGCGGCGAACAGCGGCTGAGCAACTTCCTGCTGTGGCAACTGGCATACGCGGAGTTGGTTTTTCTGGACACGCTCTGGCCGGATTTCTCGAAGGAGACCCTGCGCGAGGCGGTGACCGAGTATCAGAGCCGCGAGCGGCGATACGGCGCATCGAGTGGCTGAGCGTCGGGGGGATTGGCGCACGCGGCTCGCCTCGGCGGCGGTCCTCGCGCCGCTGGCGGTCGCGGCCACCTTCGGGGGCGTGTGGGCGTTTGCCGTCATCGTGTTCGTGGCGGCATTGTTGGTTGCCCGCGAGTGGGGCGGGCTGCTTGACCGCGCCGTTCGGTGGTTCGCACCGTATGCCGCGCTGGCGCTTATAACGTGCGTGGTGACGGTGCTGGGCGAACCGGGCGGGGCGCTCGTGCTCGTCGCGGCCGTCGCGTTGGTCCTCGTCCTCGCGTCCGCCGTCGTCGATCGTGACTTCGCATGGATGGCGCTCGGTGGCGTCTACATCGGCGTCCCTTGCATCGCGCTTATTTGGTTGCGTGCGGAGCCTGAAACCGGACTGGCTTCCGTGTTGTGGGTATTCGGTGTGGTGTGGGCAACGGATGTGGGCGCCTTCGCCACCGGGCGGCTCGTCGGTGGCCCCAAACTGGCGCCCCGGCTCAGTCCCGCGAAGACCTGGTCAGGCGCGGTCGGCGGCCTGCTGGCAGGGGCATTGGTTGGCCTCGGCGTGGCGACTCTGACGGAGCTTGCGCCGTCGCGGTCGGCGATTGCGGTGGCCTTCGGCCTCAGCCTGCTCTTGTCGGTGGCGGGACAGCTCGGTGATTTGTTCGAATCCGCCATCAAACGCCGGTTCGGGGTCAAGGACAGCGGCGCGCTGATACCGGGCCACGGTGGCGTGCTCGACCGGCTTGATTCGCTCCTGTTCGCCGCGCCGATGGCGGCCGGCCTGATGGTAATTCGCGGGGATGGCGGGGCACTGTGGCGGTAACGGCGCACGATGCCATGGCCGCGCCGCGCCGCGTGAGCATCCTGGGCTCGACCGGCTCGATCGGGTGCAGCACGCTTGATATCATCGAACATCACGGCGATGCGTTCGTGGTCGAGGCGCTGACCGCCCATCGCAACGTCGAGCGGTTGGCCGCTCAGGCCATCATGCTTCGCCCCCGGGTCGCGGTGATTGGCGATGCCGCCGCGTACCGGCAGCTTAAGGAAGCGCTGTCCGGCACGGGTGTCGCTGTGGCCGCTGGGCCTGACGCCCTAGTCGAGGCTGCGCATAGGCCGGCCGATTGGACGATGGCGGCGATCGTCGGCGCGGCCGGGCTCGAGCCGACCATCGCGGCTATCCGGCGCGGCGCCGTGGTTGCCCTCGCCAACAAGGAATGCCTTGTCAGCGCCGGCCGGCTCATGATGGACGAGGTCCGCGCCGCCGGCGCGACGTTGCTACCGGTTGATTCGGAGCATAATGCGATCTTCCAAGTCTTCGACTTCGAGCAGCCGGAGTCGGTCGAAAGCATCATCCTCACCGCTTCGGGCGGGCCCTTTCGCACGATGGACCGCGCCGTCATGGCTCATGTGACGCCAGCGCAGGCGATCGCCCATCCCAACTGGGACATGGGGGCGAAAATCTCGGTCGATTCCGCGACGTTGATGAACAAGGGATTGGAGCTGATCGAGGCGCACCACCTGTTCGGGTTGCCGGCGGAGCGGATCGAAATCCTGATCCATCCGCAGTCGGTGATCCACGGCATGGTGGCCTATGTCGATGGCTCGGTATTGGCGCATCTCGGCGCTCCGGACATGCGCACGCCCATCGCTCACGCGTTGGGCTGGCCGGAGCGGATCTCGACGCCGGCAGCCCGTCTCGATCTTGCCAAGCTCGGCCAGCTCACCTTCGAGCCCCCCGATCTCGAACGGTTTCCCGCCCTTCGTCTGGCGGGTCAGGCCTTGAAAACCGGCGGAGCGGCTCCTACCATCCTCAACGCCGCCAACGAGATCGCTGTCCAGGGGTTCCTCGCCGGTCGCATCGGGTTTCTCGACATCGCGCGGATCGTCGAGGAAACGCTGGCGACGGTGGATGAGCCCGACGTCTCAGATCTCAGCGAAATTCGCGACATCGACCACCGCGCCCGTGCTGCCGCCCAAGAATTGCTGGGTCCATCCTGATGCGGTTCGCCGCGCCCACTAAACGGTAACGACCAATGGCGATTGTTGATTTCGTGTGGAACTATGCCGTCCCATTCCTTCTTGTCCTGACGGTGTTGGTCTTCGTCCATGAGATGGGTCACTACTTGGTGGCGCGGTACAATGACGTGCGTGTGGAGGTGTTCTCGGTCGGGTTCGGAGGCGAGGCCTACGGCTGGACCGGTAGTTCAGGGACCCGCTGGCGCATTAGCTGGGTACCGCTCGGGGGTTACGTCCGCTTCTTCGGCGACGCCAACGCCGCGAGCGCGCCGGCCGAGGGCTTGGAAGACCTCACTCCGCACGAGCGCGCTGTTTCCTTTCACCACAAGCGGTTAGGCCAACGCACTGCCGTGATCGTCGCCGGCCCGGCCGCGAACTTTCTTTTGGCCATCTTGCTCTTCGCCGGCCTGTTCGTATTCGTTGGTCAAGCGTTCACGCCGCCCGTGGTGGGGAGCGTGCTCGAGAACAGCGCGGCGGCGGCGGCCGGTTTCGTCGCCAATGACCGGGTGGTCAGCATGGATGGGACAAAGATCGAGCGTTTCCAGGACATGCAGCGCATTGTCAGCATGAGCCCCGAGCGCCCCATCAGAACGGTCGTTGAGCGTGGCGGCGAGACGCTCACGCTGATGGCTACGCCGCGCCTGGTCGAGGCGACGGATCGATTTGGCAATGCCTATCGCATTGGCCGTCTTGGCATCAGCGGCGAGGGTCTGGAATACATCCGCCACGACCCGTTCACGGCGCTCTGGCGCGCGACTGGCGAGACCGTGTCGATCAGCGCCGCCACGCTCGACTACGTCGGTCAGATGATCATGGGTCGACGCTCGACCGAGGAACTTGGCGGACCGGTTCGAATAGCGCAGATGTCGGGCCAGATGTGGCAACTGGGCATGGTCGCGTTGATCTCGTTCGCGGCCGTGCTTTCGATCAACCTGGGGCTCATCAACCTGTTCCCGATCCCGATGCTCGATGGCGGACATCTATTGTTCTACGCGATCGAAGCGCTTCGAGGCCGGCCGGTCGGTGATCGCATGATGGACTACGGGTTTCGGCTTGGCCTGGGGCTGGTGCTATGCCTAGTGGTGTTCGTAACCTGGAACGACCTTGAGAACCTCAAGGTGTTCGACTACATCGCCCGGCTCTTGTCTTAAACCACGGGCGGGGGACCCAAGGGTGTTGTCTGCTCTGAGGAGGGTTTGGCGCTTACGTTGGTCGTGGCAAGGGCGTCGGCACACGCTGGCGGCCGGCCTTGTGCTGCTGCTAGGGGCGCTGAACGTTGAGGCCCAGGCTCAGGAGCGCCTGCTTGTTGCTGGCATCGATGTCGTAGGGAACTTGCGGATCGAGGCCGACACTGTTCGCTCCTACATGCTGATACGTATCGGCGATGAGATGGATACGGCCAGTGTCGACCGCTCGCTAAAGGCCCTGTTCGCGACCGGCCTATTCGCGGATGTGGCTATCAGCCGCCAAGGCGCGCGCCTCATCGTCAACGTCATCGAGAACCCGATCATCAACCAGCTCGTTTTCGAGGGGAACAACAAGATCGATGACGAGACCCTCGAGGCCGAGGTGCAGCTACGACCGCGTCAGGTCTACACGCAGACCCGCATCCATGGCGACGTGCAGCGCGTCACTCAGCTGTACCGGCTCAGCGGTCGGTTCGCGGCCACCGTCGAGCCCAAGGTCGTCCAGCTGCCCCAGAACCGTGTAGATCTTATCTTCGAAGTCAACGAAGGGCCGCCCACAGCCATCCGCCGCATCGCGTTCATCGGCAATCGCCGCTTCAGCGACTCGAAGCTGCGGTCGGCGATCGCGACGAAGGAGACGCGCTGGTACCGGTTCCTGACCAGCGACGACACCTACGACCCCGATCGGCTGACCCTCGACCGCGACTTGCTGCACCGCTTCTATCGCAAGAACGGCTATGCCGATTTTCGCATCAACTCGGCGGTTGCCGAGCTTACAGCCGATCGCGAGGACTTCTTCGTCACCTTTTCGGTCGAGGAGGGTGAGCGCTATACGTTTGGGCCCATCGACCTCCAGACATCGCTGCGCGATCTCGACCCGGCTGTGCTACGCGATCAGCTCGAGTCGCTCGAGGGCGAAATGTACAACGCCGAGGCGATCGAGAACTCGATCCAGAACATCACCTTCGCGGTCGGTCGGCTCGGCTATGCCTTCGTCGACGTTCGGCCCCGCCTCGATCGCAATCGTGAGGCGCGAGTCATAGGGCTCACCTACGACGTCGACGAGGGGCCGCGCGTCTATATTGAGCGCGTTGATATCGCTGGCAACGTGCGCACGCTGGACAAGGTCATCCGCCGCGAATTTCGTCTGGTCGAGGGCGATGCGTTCAACAGCGCCAAGCTGCGGCGGTCGCAGCAGCGCATCCGTGCCCTCGGCTTCTTTGACTCGGTGGAACTGACGACGGAAGAGGGGAGCACCGACGACAAGATCGTGGTCAAGGTCGAAGTGGAGGAGCAATCGACTGGCGCTCTCGAACTGGGCGCGGGTTTTTCGACCAGCGATGCAATCATCGGCGATGTCCGAATCAGCGAAAAGAATCTCCTTGGCAAAGGCCAGGATCTGTCGGCATCGATCAGCGTCTCCAAGAGTCGTCAGTTCATCGATCTATCGTTTACCGAACCGTATTTTCTCGATCGCGACGTCGCTGCAGGGTTCGACGTGTTTCGCCGTCGTCGCGAGCTGCAAGACGAAAGCTCGTTCGATCTCAACACAGTCGGCTTCAAGCTGCGGCTGGGGTACCCGATCGCCGAGCATTTTCGGCAAACCCTGACTTACAGCTTCGACGTCACTGAAATCGGGAATGTCGGCAACAATGCGTCTCGCTTCGTTCGCGAACAGCAAGGGAGCGCCACGACCTCCTCGGTCGCCTACAGCCTCGTATACGATGTGCGCGACGATCGGTTCGATCCGACTCGCGGATGGGTCTTGACCGGGGCACAGGAACTCGCGGGACTGGGAGGCAATGTCCGTTATCTTCGAACCACGGTCGAGTACGGCCATTACTTTCCGATCACCGATAGCGTTGTCGGCTTGCTGGGTGTGGAGCAGGGTTATATCTTCGGGCTGAATCAGGACGTGCGGATCGACGACCGTTTCTTCCTCGGTGGCAGTAATTTCCGTGGCTTCAAGGTGGCCGGCGTCGGGCCGCGCGACAAGGCGACCGGGGACGCGTTGGGTGGCAACCTCTTCTATGTCGGTGTCGCTGAGCTAAGGTTCCCGCTTGGGCTGCCTGAGGAGTACGGTATTCTTGGCCGGGTCTTTAGCGACGTCGGGTCCTTGGCGTCCGTCGATGACCAGGGCGCGGGCATTTTCGATGTGGGCAGCCCGCGCGCCACTGCGGGTGTCGGGTTTACTTGGCGTTCGCCGTTCGGGCCGGTCCTAATGGACTTCGCCTTTCCCCTTGCTCAAGAGGAGGTGGACGAAGCTCAAGTTTTTCGTTTCAGCTTCGGCACGAGGTTTTAGATGAAGAGTTTTCTGATGTCGGGCGCCCTCGTGGTCATTTTGGCCGCGAGTATGGCTACGGCGCACGCTGAGCCGCTGCCGCCGGCCGTTATCGCGATCATTGACTACCGGTTTCTGGAGCAGAAATCGGATGCGGCGCTGGACATGATCGGTCAGGTCAACGCCTATCGCGATGCCTACCAGACTGAGGTATCGGCGAGCGAGGAGGCGCTCCGCGCCGAAGTTCAGGAGCTGGAGCGTCAGCGCACAATATTGGCGCCGGAGGTCTTCAAGGATAAGCGCCGCGCCTTCGAGGAAAAGACCCAGGCCGTTCAGCAGAAAGTCTTGGAGCGCAATCGACGCTTTGATCACGCGCTCAGCATGGCCCGCAATGAGATACTCAGGACGGTCCTGGTGATCGTGACGGAGGTGGCCGAGGACCGGAAGTTCAATATCGTTCTCGACAGCTCCCAGGCGCTGTTTGTGGCCAACTCTCTCGACATCACTCAAGTGGTGATGGAGGAGCTCAACAAGCGGTTATCGACGGTAACCGTCGCGGTACCGACGGATCAGTAATGCCCGACAGCCGCTTCCATACCCGAGCGGGGCCATTTACGCTTGCCGTTCTGGCGGCGGCGGCGGCGGCGGAGCTGCACGCCAGCGCCGATCCTGACGCGGTTATCGAGGACGTAGCGCCCCTGGACGCGGCGGGCCGCCGCGATCTAAGCTTTCTCGACAACCCCCGTTATCTGGCGGCGTTCGAGGCCAGCGGCGCCGGCGCGTGCGTCGTCTCGCCGCGCCACGCGGATCGTGCCCCGCCCGGCATGGCTTTGTTGTTGAGTGGCCAGCCCTACATGTCGTACGCGCGGATTGCCCGATCGTTCTATCCCTCGGCCCGATCTGAACCCGGCATCGCGCCCAGCGCTGTCATCGCCCAAACGGCGCGCGTGGGTGAAGGATGTCGGATCGACGCATCGGCGGTGATCGAGGACGGAGCCGAGATTGGGCGCCGCTGTATGATCGGGGCGAACGCGGTGATCGGACATGCCGTCCAGATCGGGGACGATGTTACCATTGGGCCGTGTGCGGTGCTTAGCCACTGTGTCGTCGGTGACCGCGTCTACGTATATCGCGGTGTCTGTATCGGTCAGGAAGGGTTTGGTTTCGCGCCGAATGCAGGTGGTCATGTCGCCGTTCCACAGCTTGGGCGGGTGGTCATCGGCGACGACGCGCAGATCGGTGCCAATTCGACGATCGATCGTGGCAGTGGGGGCGACACGGTCGTCGGGCCGGATTGCTGGATCGACAATCTGGTTCAGATCGCGCACAACGTGGAACTTGGTCGCGGCGTGGTGATCGTGGCCCAGGCGGGGGTTGCTGGCAGTTCGACGATTGGCGATCAGGTGATGATCGGCGGTCAGACTGGCGTTATCGGCCACCTATCGGTCGGCGCTGGCGCTCAGATCGCCGGCCAGAGCGGCGTGATACGCGACGTTCCACCCGGGGAGAAATGGGGTGGTAAACCGGCCGTCCCGATCGGCCAGTGGCACCGTCAGACCATCTCCTTGAGCCGGTTGGCGCGGAGAAGAGCACGTGACCACGAGTAACGCCAAGGCCGCGGGCGACGTGGAGAATTTGGACATCGTGCGGATCATGGAGATGATTCCGCATCGTTATCCGATGTTGATGATCGATCGGATCGTGCAAATGGTGGCTGATTCGACCGCAACCGGCGTCAAGAATGTCACCGCCAACGAAGCGTACTTCCAGGGTCATTTTCCTGAGCGGCCGATCATGCCCGGCGTCATGATCATCGAGTCCATGGCCCAGACTGCGGCAGTTCTGGTGGTTCATACCCTTGGCGCCGACGCCGAGGGGAAACTGGTCTACTTCATGAGCATCGATAACGCACGTTTCCGCCGGCCGGTGGTGCCGGGTGACGCGATGCTGGTCGAGGTGACCAGGGTCCGCCGCCGTGGCCCCGTCTGGAAGTTCGCGAGTGTCGCGCGGGTTGATGACGATGTTGTCGCGGAAGCGACGTTCGCCGCGATGATCTTGGACGAGTAGATCATGACGCAAGTCATCGTTGAACGCGGCGTCGAACCTGGCGAGGCGTCGATTCATTCGAGCGCTATCGTCGACTCGGGGGCCGAGATTGGCGCTGGGGTTCGCATCGGTCCGTATTGCTGCGTCGGCCCGAACGTCGTTATCGGGGCGGGAACAGTTCTCGAATCCCATGTCGTCGTGACGGGGCGCACCAGCATTGGCGCTGGGGCTCGTATTTTTCCGTTCGCCTCGATCGGCCATCGGCCCCAGGATCTTAAGTATCGGGGCGAGTCCTCCGAGTTGGTGATTGGCGCGCGCAACGTGATTCGCGAGCATGTCACCATGAACCCTGGCACCGAGGGCGGTGGTATGGTGACCAGCACTGGCGATGATTGCTTGTTCATGGCCGGCTCTCATGTGGCGCATGACTCTCGCATCGGCGAGCATGTGATTCTAGTGAACAACGCGACCCTGGGCGGCCATGTCGTTGTGGACGACTTCGCGATCGTCGGTGGGCTCTCCGCCGTCCACCAGTTCGTGCGTATTGGCAAGCACGCCATGGTCGGGGGCATGACCGGAGTTGAGCAAGACGTGATCCCGTTTGGCTCGGTCACCGGCAATCGAGCGGCTCTGGTCGGGCTTAACATCGTCGGCCTCAAACGCCGCGGTTTTGGACGCGAAGCGATCCATGACCTGCGCGCCGCCTATCGGCTTTTGTTCGCGCAGGAGGGCACTTTGCAAGAACGCCTCGACGATGTCGCCGTGCTGTTCGCCGCTAACGATGTCGTGATGGACATCATCGAGTTCATTCGCGTCGACTCGTCCCGCTCGATATGCCAGCCCAAAGCGGGGCCGTGACCGGCAAGCTGGGGATCGTGGCCGGTAGAGGAGCACTGCCGGGTAAGCTTCTCGAGGCCTGTCGCACCCGAGATCGCCCGGTGTTCGTGGTTGCGCTCGAGGGTGAGGCGGACGACGCCATCATCGGTGATGCCCCCCATGCCCACGTGCGCATCGGCGCGGCGGGAAAGCTCATCCGGCTGCTTCGCCAACAGCGCTGCGAGGATGTCGTGCTCGCGGGTGCGATCACACGACCATCGCTTTCTACCCTGCGTCCCGATCGCCGGGGGATTCGGGTTCTCGGCCGCCTGGTCGCGGCGCGCGGGGGCGACGACTCGTTGTTGGCCGTGGTCATCGAGGAACTCGAGGGAGCGGGGTTCCGCGTGATCGGCGCCGATGAGGTGCTGGCCGAGCTGTTGGCGCCGGCCGGTTGTTGGGGCGCCCACCAGCCCGACGCGGCGGCGCTCTCGGACATCGAACGAGGGGTCGCGGTGATTCAGAGTTTAGGGGCGCTCGACATTGGGCAAGCCGTGATCGTCCAACAGGGTCGGATCCTGGGCGTAGAGGCGGCGGAGGGTACCGATATTCTGATCGCGCGGTGCGCCGATCTGCGTTTTGATGAAGGTCCAGCTGGTGTGTTGGTCAAGATGAGCAAACCCGGACAACAGCGGCGCGCCGACATGCCGACGATTGGGTTGCGCACCGTCGAGGGCGCGGCCAAAACGGGCCTCGCGGGCATCGCGGTCGAGGCGGATGGCGCGCTGGCCCATGACCGCGACGAAGCGGTGGCGCTCGCCGATCGGTTAGGTTTTTTTCTCTATGGGCTGACGGCGACATAGGGCAGCGGTGGGCCGGCCGCTCGACATCATGATGCTGGCGGGCGAGCCGTCGGGCGACGCGTTGGGCGGCCGCCTGATGGCAGCGCTTGAGGAGCGGTCCGGCGGCGCGGTCAGTTTTCGTGGCGTCGGCGGCGAGCGGATGTTGGCGGAGGGTCTTGATGACCTTTTCCCGATGGCCGAGCTCTCGGTGATGGGGCTGGTAGAGGTCTTGCCCCGGGCGCAGGAGGTCATGCGCCGTGTGCGGGACACTGTTCACGCCGTGCGCGCAGCCCGGCCCGACGCCCTCGTCACCATCGACGCGCCTGGTTTCAACTTTCGTGTCGGTCGGCGGCTGGCGCGCTCGGGCATTCCGCTCATACACTATGTCGCGCCGAGCGTGTGGGCTTGGCGGTCTGGGCGGGCACGCAAGATCGCGCGCTTTCTCGACCACCTGCTTGCCCTGCTGCCGTTCGAACCGCCGTACTTTGAGAAGGTTGGGCTGCCTTGCACTTTCGTCGGGCATCCGGCGGTCGAGGAGGGCAAGAACGCCGATGGCTCGGCCTTCCGCGCGCGTCACGGCATAGCACCAGGCGCGCCGCTGTTGGCGCTTCTAGCTGGTAGCCGGCGCGGCGAGATCGAACGGTTGCTGACGCCGTTCGCCGAGGCGGCGGCGCGCCTGTCGGCTCGTATGCCCGAGCTTCGCGTGGTGGTGCCCACTCTGCCGACCCTCGCCGACTCAATCGAGCGCCGGCTCGCGGATCCTGGACTGAGGGCGCGCGGACTGAACGCGATCGTCGTGCGGTGCGGCGCCGATAAGGCGGACGCCCTGGCGGCGTCTGATGCGGCGCTCGCCGCCTCGGGTACGGTCACGCTGGAGCTTGCGATGGCCGAGGTCCCGATGGTCGTCGCCTATCGCATGCATCCAGTGACCATCGCGGTCGTGCGACGTCTGGTATCGGTGGATTATGCTTGCCTCGTCAATCTGATCGTGAACCGTGCAGTGGTGCCAGAATTCTTGCAAGAAGCCTGCACGCCTGATCGCCTCGAGGCCGCAGTCGCGCGCATTCTCGTTGATCGATCGTCCCGTGAGGTTCAAATTGAGGCGGCTCGCGAGGTACGACGGCGCCTGTTCGTCACCGACATGGCGCCAAGTCATCGCGCGGCACAGGTCGTCTTAGACGTGCTGGGCCGCCGGGAGACACGTCTCGCGTCTGCCAGCGCGGGCAAGTGACAAAGGGAGATGACGATGACGACGGCCACGGCTGAGAAAACCGGAAACTTCCGCCTGCTGCACACCATGATTCGGGTTCGCGACCTGGACAAGTCACTCGATTTCTACACTCGGCTTCTCGGCATGACCCTGATGCGCAAGCATGACTACCCCGAAGGCCGTTTCACGCTCGCGTTCGTCGGCTATGGCGATGAGGCGGATACCGCTGTCGTCGAGCTTACCCACAACTGGGACCAAGCCCAGGCCTACGACCTGGGCGACGGCTGGGGCCACCTCGCCCTCGGTGTGCCCGACATCTACGGCACCTGTGAACAGCTGGCCACCGAAGGGGCGGCGATCTCGCGCCCGCCCGGACCGATGAAGCACAGCACCACGGTCATCGCTTTCATCGAAGACCCCGATGGCTACAAAATCGAACTAATCGAGCGCTGATCAGGGCCGCCGGCCGGACTTGGGCGTGACGACCGATCGGGCCGGCAGGTGTTGTTTCGGAAGTTCAGGTTGGAGGTAGCGTGTCGAGGGGTGACATCTACAAGGGAACGTGTTTCTGCGGAGCGGTTGAGATCGAAGTGACCGGGCCGCCTGAATGCATGGGTTATTGCCGCTGTGAATCCTACCGCGCTTGGTCGGCGGGACCAGTGAACACATTCACCCCATGGAAGTTTGAGGCTATGCGGATCATCCGGGGCTCGGAGCAAGTTGGCTAATACCACAAGACCGCGTCCAGCGAGCGGCAATATTGCACCGAGTGTGGCCCATATCATGAGGGCCCATCTACCCATCGGGCTGATGAGCGTCACCCCGACGAAAAAAACGACAAATGGCCAGGACTTACGCGGCTGAGTAAACACACTTCTACGTCGTCGCCCCCAGACGAAAACCAGCCCGAATGCGCCGACGATCGCATAGGCGAGATTCGATAACGTTGCCGGCGAACTAAATACCAAACTACGCTCGCCCGTCGGCCAACATGTGGAACGTCGGGTCCTGAGAGTAGGGGGCGCTTGAAAGCTAAGCCGCCATCAATGCGCCAACGACGGCGCCTAAGAGAGCGATCTTGACCCCATATGGCAAGCGCCGCATCACCACCCTGACCGTCGCCCTCCGCGCCGGCTTAGCCTGTCAGTCGGCGAGCGACCAGAGGAGCGCCGCCAGCACCGTTCCCGCCACCATCCATCCCGGTAGCATGGCGAGCCGCGCCAGGTGGGGCGAACGGTTGTCGTTGGCGGGAAGCGGGAGCCGGATCATCCGCGTGCTGGGCACTAGGGGCTGGGCGGCGAGAGCCGGCTGCGGCAGGGAGGCTCGCTCGACCATTGGCTTAAGATCGGCGTTCCATATTGACATAATCTCGTGTCGGGGCACCTGTGTACAGCTGCCGCGGGCGGCCGATCTTTTGTAGCGGATCCTCGATCATCTCGTTCCACTGAGCGACCCAGCCGACGGTCCGCGCCAATGCAAATAACACCGTGAACATGCTCGTCGGGAAGCCCATGGCGCGCAGGATGATGCCCGAGTAGAAATCGACATTGGGGTAGAGCTTGCGCTCGACGAAATATTCGTCCTCCAGGGCGATGCGCTCGAGTTCGACGGCCAGTTGAAGCAGCGGCTCGTCGCCCATGTCGAGCTGTTCTAGGACCTCGCGAGAGGTCTCGCGCAGCACCGTGGCCCTGGGGTCGAAGTTCTTGTACACGCGATGGCCGAAGCCCATTAGCCGGAACTGATCGTCCTTGTCTTTGGCGCGCTTGATGAATTCGGGGATGCGATTGACGGTCCCGATCTCGCCTAACATGGCCAGGACAGCCTCATTGGCACCGCCGTGCGCCGGTCCCCACAGGCACGCGATACCGGCGGCGATGCAGGCGAACGGGTTGGCCCCCGACGAGCCGGCGATGCGCACCGTAGAGGTCGACGCGTTCTGCTCGTGATCAGCGTGCAAGATGAAAATCTTCTCGAGGGCGCGCGCCAGCACCGGGTTGATGACATAGGGCTCGCACGGTACGGCGAAGGTCATGTGCAGGAAGTTCTCGACGAAGCCCAGATCGTTGCGGGGATAGGTGAACGGCTGGCCAATCGAGAACTTATAGGCCTGCGCGGCGATCGTCGGCATCTTGGCGATCAAGCGGATCGAGGCGACGCGGCGCTGGTCGGGATCGGTGATGTCGGTGCTGTCGTGGTAGAATGCCGACAGTGCGCCCACCACGCCGACCATGATCGCCATGGGGTGCGCATCGCGGCGGAAGCCGCGGTAAAAATAGCTGAGCTGCTCGTGCAGCATCGTGTGGCGGATCACGGCCCCGCGAAAGCGCTCCGTCTCGCCGGGGCTCGGCAGCTCACCAAACAACAGCAGATAACAGGTCTCCAAGAAGTCGCTGCTCCGCGCCAACTGCTCGATCGGATAGCCTCTGTACAGCAGCACACCTTCGTCGCCGTCGATATAGGTGATCGTGCTTTCGCAACTCGCCGTCGACATGAAGCCAGGATCGTAGGTGAAGTGCCCCGTGCGCCCATACAGCGCGCGTATGTCGATGACCGAGGGCCCGACGCTGCCATGCATCAGCGGCAGTGGCAGTGCATTGCCGCCGCCCCCGTCGCCGACCTGGAGAAGTGCTGTGCCCTCCGGCCGCGTGTTGTTGGCGTCCTGCGTCATCGGCTTTTCTCCCCTGAGGCCCGCGATGGCCGTTTGCGACCTCGCCGTCGATGAGGGAGCCCGGTGACGGCCCCTAACGGCGTTAGCGGCCACACCTCGCCGGCCCGCCCGTGATTATATTCGCGGCGCGCCGAAAAGTGGATTCCCATTGCCGTCCCGCCGCCTGCGGGGGAGATTAGGCATCGTCATAGGTCAACTATCAGCCCGCTTGGGGCCGCCATGGCCATTGCGTGGACGACACAGCGGTCGATGCCTTACGCGCGGCCGTCCGGTCCCGGACTCCCACCGGCGGTGACCCAATTCCGGATGACCGAGTCGACCCGCTGAAAGCGGCTATCGTCCCCCGGCGCAGGCCGGTCAGCCTATTCTTCTTTCCAGACCCCGCCGACCAACTGCCCCGTGCCTATTTCCGGTGCTTGTTGAGGAACGCGCTGACCCGGGGGTGGTAAACGTCAGGAGTTTCCCAAAATGGCATGTGGCCGGCGCCGCGGCACATCACGTATTCGACATCGGGGAAGTAGTCGGTCGCCATGTTGACGAACTCGGGCAGCACATAGTCGTGCTCACCGCTGGTCAACATCACGGGAATGGTGATCCGGTGGAGGTCGTCGTTGCGTTCCCAATCGCGCAGGTTACCGGTGCAGTTGAACAGATGGGGCCCGAACATGGCCGTCGCCGGGCCGCGGCCGAAATTGTCCTCGTCGAAGGCGGACGCGACGGGCTCCGGCCACTCCTCCATCCGGCACATGTGGCGGTACAGCAAGATATCGACCGCGGCCTTGTATTCGGGATGGTCGGTCGTCCCCTCGGATTCGCGCAGCGCCATCATCCGCACCGTCTCGTCGCCAAGGTTCTGTTTGACGCGGCGGAAACCGTCCTGCAGCAGCGGCATGCTGAAGGCGATATTGCCGATCACAGCGCAGTGCACATTGTCCTGATACTTGAGGCAGTACTCGGTCGAGAGCATGCCGCCCCAGGAATTGCCAAGGAGGTAAACCTTGCCAAGGCCAAGGGTCGTGCGAACGGTCTCGACCTCTTCCACGAAGCGCGGGATTTGCCACAAGCTCGGATCGTCGGGCCGGTCGGATTCGCCGCAGCCGAGCTGGTCCCAGGAGACCACCCGGAACCCCTCCTTGGCATAGCGCAGGTGGGCATCGCGCACATAGCTGCACGGCGCCCCGGGCCCGCCATGCAAGACCAACAGGACATCATCGCCGCTGCCTTCGCTGTAGGTGGTAACTGAATGGCCATCGACCGTGATCTTTTTGCGCCGCATGGGAGCCTCCCTGTCATCCTGGCGGCGGCGATTTTAGCACGGTCCTGCGAGCAATTTCCCCGGGCCCTCCGGGGGTCGGCGGGTCGAAAGTCATCGGCCCGAAAGCCGCTCTGGCCTTGGCTTTGGAGGGAATTCGATGGACTGAAGAAATTGCGTGCGCGGGGAAAAAGAATCCGGCCCGACGCTTCATACGTCGGGCCGGTTATCACGAGGTCGAAACGATATCGCGCACCTAGCCGTAGTAGCCGCCGTCTTCCATCAGGCGGCGGGTGCGGGTGTCCATGGCCTTGAGCGCGGCGTCGATGTCTTTGTCGCCGTTGACGAAGTCGGCTGCTTCCTCGCCCATCAGCGCCTGGATCGCGTTGGCCTCGGGGATTTGCATGAGGTAGCCCACCGAGAGCGGAAAGCCCCTGTAGAGGCCGGCCAGGAAGTTGTGGTCTTGGTTGCGCTTGAGCACCGAGGCGCGGGCCGGCTGGCCGCCTGCGGCGACAATCGCATCGCCGATGGCGGGGTCGGTGTAGTCGCCGGAGTTGAAGTACTTCATGTAGGCCCAGGCGGCGTCCTGGTTGTCGCCGTACTTGTTGAGGAACTGGCCCAGCCCGCCCATCTGCGGTTTCTGGCCGCTGCCCGGGCTTTTGCCGGCCGGCGGCAGGTCGATGAACATGCGGTCATGGAACTCGGTGAAGCTCGCATCGTTCAAGACCGCGGTACCCCAGGTCAACGGGCCATACACCGCGTTACCGGCGGCGAAGGCTTTGTTGCACTCATCCTCGGTGGCGTTGAAGCTGACCGGGTGGGCGTACTTCATCAGCTGCTCGAGGGCCCGCAGCGCCTCGTAGCCGGCGTCGGTCGCGAAGGCCGGGTTCCAACCACCCGCCTCCATCTTGTCGAACCACCAACCGCCGCAGGTCGCATGCACGCCCCAAAATACGCTGCCTGCCCAGGCGCCGCGCTGGAAGCAGGAGATGTGGCCGTACTGGCCGTTCTCCGGATCGTGGAGCTCCTTGCTCGCGTCGATCGCCTGGTCCCAATTGGTAGGGTAGGGGATACCCTTAGCCTCGAACACGTCCTTACGATAGAAGGTCGTCATCAGGTTGCCATCAGCGGTGAGGCCGTGCAGTTCGCCGCCCGGCCCGCCGGGGATGCGGTAGAGATCGGAAACTTGGGCCGGCACGTCGACGGCGTAGTCGTCGGCCCAGCCCTGATCCTCGGCCATGCGCCCTTCGATCGACGACATCGCGCCAACGCTGTGGATGCCGGGGAAGCGGCCCCAGTCGATGTAGGTGACGTCGAAGTCTGGCGCCTTGACCGACATGCGCGCGATCACGGTCTGGAAGAAGTCCGAGATCGGCTGACCGGCAAAGTTGATGTTGACGTTGGGGTAGGCTTTGTTGAAGAGCGGCGCGACGGCGCGCTGCGTGTCGCCCCAGCGTTTGCCCTCGGCGAAGTAGAGGGTGATATCGCCGCTAACATCGGCGAAGACGTCCTTGGGCTGGTACGTTGCGGCGACGGCGGCGACCGCGGCGGCGGTGCTCGCCTTCAGCACCTGGCGGCGGCTCAGCCAGTTCTTGCGATCATCGGCTACCCGAGCCTTGATCGACACAACGGCTTCGTGGTCACGATCGTTCATGTCGAGGACTCCCTGTGGTTGCTTCTGGTCCGCCCCTTTTTTTGTTTCAATGCTGTGGGCGGACACTCACCCAATGGAAATGTTAAGGAGAGGCCTCGACAAGGTCAAGGGGCGGAGGCTTCTGATCCGCGGGTGGTAGGCAAGGCGTGCGCGGTTGACCGATGAGGCCAGCCCTCGGATGCTATGTGTGTAACGAGCATCGAGAGGTGGTGATGAGTACGGCGGGTGCGGGGGCGGCGGGATCAGCCGGTCGGATCGACGCGGCGGGGCGGCTGATCGTCGCTCTCGACGTGCCCTCGGCCGAGGAGGCGCGGGCCATCGTCGCGGCGCTCGACGGCGCGGTGTACTTCTTCAAGATAGGGCTGCATTTACAGCTCATTCCCGGCACCGAGCGGCTTATCACCGATATCATCGAGGCGGGGAACAAGGTCTTTCTCGACTATAAGATCGCCGATATCGGCGCCTCGATGAAAGCTGCCATTCGGGCGGCGGCGTCTCGCGGCGTGTCGTTCATGACCATCCAGGGCGGCGGAGACTTGACCGCCGACATCGTGCACGCCGCGCTTGAGGGGCGCATCGACGGTCGCCCTCAGATCTTCTGCGTCACGGTATTGACGAGTGTGAGCGATGCCGATTCGCGCAAGCTTCATGGTGGCAAGTCAGTCGCCGAGGTCGTGGTCGAGCGCGCCCGGCGCATCCACGCCTGGGGCTGCGATGGGGTGATCGCGTCGGGCCTGGAGCCCGCCGCGATCAAGGCCGAGGTCAGCCCCGACCTTTTGATCATCACGCCGGGGATACGGCCCCGAGGAGTGGGCGCCGACGATCAGCGGCGCGTCGCTACGCCTACCGACGCGATCGCCGGGGGCGCCGACTATCTTGTGGTTGGCCGGCCGATCATGGCGGCGCCCGACCGGCGCGTGGCAGCCGTGCGGATCATCGAAGAGATGCAGGCGGCGTTCGACCAGCCCGCCTAATCCTTCAAGACGCGGTCCATGGGGCGGCTTTCTGGACCTGCGGATCAAGCCCGAGGGTGAGCGTGTGCAGGCGCCCGAGTGTCAGGCGGGTGCCGGCTGGGTGTCGGCGGTAGCGAAGTCTCCCGGTACGGTGATCTCGATCAGTTCGAGGTCGTCGGAGTGGTCGATCTCGCGGTGGCTGATTTCGGGCGGTTGATGGACGCAATCGCCGGCCTCGAGCAGCACCTCACCGACCCCTTCGTATTCGAACCGTGCCCAGCCTTTGAGGATGTAGACGAGCTGGAGGTCGAGGGTGTGCTTGTGCCAGCCGGCCCGCTCGCCGTGGCCCTCGCGGGCGCGGATCACCTGGGCGTGAGCCTTCCCGCCGGTCGCCGCCTTGATGCCGAGGTCGCGGTACTCAAAGAAGGCCCTCAGGCCGGCGGCCTCGAAGGTGGCGTCCTTGGCGCGCCCGACGCTGAACTTCATGGTGTTGGTCATGTTGGGGGGCTCGCTTCCTGCTTGTGTCCGACCCGACGATCATAGCAAGGTCGCGCGCCGCACCTAACACCCGCACACCCAAACACGCGCATGGCCATGGAACTCGCGCTCGAACTCGGCTGGAAGATCGCACTTACAGCCCTGATGATCGTCGCCGTGGCGCGTATCGCCGAACGTTCCGGCGCCTTTATGGCGAGCGTCTTGCTGACGGTGCCGATGAACGCCGGGCCCGGCTTTTTCTTCCTCGCACTCGATCACCCCGCCGCGTTTATCGCCGAAGGCGCGCTGGTCAGCTTCGCCGCC
>Ga0315338_1002360_pt1 | contig 18983 bp, 19 predicted proteins | sample ASW8metaG_FD_204518 | JGI IMG/M metagenome (GOLD analysis project Ga0315338, IMG submission 204518) | Ammonia-oxidizing marine archaeal communities from Monterey Bay, California, United States - ASW #8 | ecosystem: Environmental > Aquatic > Marine > Coastal | place: USA: California | collected... | reverse complement strand
TCTCCGGGTCTTTTGAGTAGATCTGGTTCCCCGCCACATAGGTCGCGCGAACCGCACGATCATCCCCGAGGATCATGAGCACAAACAAAATCTCCTCGAGACTCTCCGCGAAATCCAGACGATATTCAAGCAACGGCGTCGCCTTCAAATCGAGGACAGTAATATCGGCCTCAAAGCCTGCCTCAAGGCTACCGATTTTATCATCGAGATATAACGCGTTTGCCGCGCCGCGGGTTGCCAGATAAAAAGCGCGGTGAGCGTTGACGGGATATTGCCTGAGCTGAGCGATTTTATAGGCCTCGTTCATGCTTACCAGCTGTGAGAAATTGGTGCCGCCGCCAAGATCGGTCGCGAGGCCTGTTCGCACCGGATTTGGCCCGGTCATCGCCTGCTCCAGATCAAACAACCCACTGCCCAGGAACAAGTTTGAAGTCGGGCAATGGGCAAGCGCCGTCCCGGTTTCAGAGAAAATCCGGAAATCACTTTCATCGAAATGCACCCCATGGCCATAGATGGCCCGTGGTCCCAACTGGCCATAATACTGGTAAATATCCACATAGCCCTTGCGGTCCGGATACAGTTCATTGACCCAGTCAATTTCACCATGATTTTCGGATATATGCGACTGCAGATAAGTGCCGGGATGCTCATTCCAGACAGCGCCGGTCATTTCCATCTGCTCGGGCGTACTTGTTGGTGCGAAGCGCGGCGTGACACTATAGAGCGAGCGGCCCTTGCCGTGCCATTTCTCAATCAGCGCCTTGGTCTGGTCATAACCGCTTTGCGCTGTATCCAGCAGGCCCGGCGGCGCATGGCGGTCCATCAATACTTTACCGGCGATATTGCGCATATTGAGTTTATGGGAAATATCAAAAAAGGCGTCCACCGAAGTTGGATCAACGGTGCAGAAGACAGAGGCCGTCGTTGTCCCGGCCCGCAGCATTTCGCGCACAAAAACATCCGCTGACTCTTTCGCATGGGCATAATCGGAAAATTTCTGTTCGGCCACAAAGGTATATTTATTCAGCCAGTCGATGAGCTGCGTACCGTAGCCACCAATGATTTCCGTTTGCGGATAATGCACGTGACAGTCAATAAAACCCGGGCAAATGATCGCATCTTCATAATGGGTGACCACAGCATCCGACGGTAATTCTTTCATCAGCGCAGTTGCAGGCCCGACCGACGTGATATGTCCGTCTTCGACGACGACCAGCCCGTCCTCCTCATAGGCAAGACAGTCCTCCAATGGTTTTTGAAATGGATTATCGCGGTAGGAAAGAAGGCGGCCCCGTAATGCTTGTTTCATAAGATGCTGCTCCTACGGGCTTGGCACGTTTAACGTGACTTCATCCTTGACGACTTCCATCACCACATAAGTATGGGTTTGCAGGACGCTCGGCAGTTTCGAGATGGATGTGCCCAGCAATTCACGATAGGCAGCAATATCTTTGGTGCGGACTTTGAGCAAATAGTCAAATCCACCCGCCACCATCACGCAGGACTGTATTTCAGGGATACCTTTGACGGCGTCATTAAAATCTTCGAGCTCTTTCCCCGTGGTACCGGAAAGCTGCACCTGCACCATGACAATATGTCCAGCCTCCATCACGTCCGGATCAAGCCTTGCAAAATACCCCTTGATCACGCTGGAATTTTCAAGCCGTTTCACCCGCTCTGCGCACGGTGTCTTGGTCAGGTTCACCCTTTTCGAAAGCTCCACCATGGAAATCCGGCCATTGGCCTGAACTTCACGGATAATCCGAAGGTCTGTTCTGTCGAGGGAAGGGCTGTCCATGTTTTATTACCGTTTAATTCAGTTATACAGGTTAATCGTCCAAAATCTACCGAATAAAAGTGAGAAGGCCTAACATATTCTTCTTATATACAGTCAATTCGAAACGCGGTCACCGACGGTGTCTTCGTAATACGTACCATGCGGGAGAACATTGTATGTCAAAAAAAGCAATAGAATGTCAACGGGGCCTGGTCGCGGGTCGCTCCGGCATGATCCATCCTGCATCCAAATTCATAGAAAATATAAAGGTAACTCCCTATGACAAATAGGATATTCTTGGCTCTTCTGACGATCTTCGCGACGATCGGGACAGCCTCTGCCGAGACCGCCATGGGTCTCGATCAAATGATTGACAATGCCGTGGCGCCAGTGGCCAGTGCGGCCTCCTCGGTTATATTCTACTCCGTTCCCATCGCGGGGGTCCAAGTCCCCCTTATCCTCGGCTGGCTCGTCATTGCCTCCATTATTTTCACCTTCACCTTCCGCTTCGTTCAGTTCCGCAAAATGGGTCATGCCATTGCCATTACCAAAGGCGACTATGACAAACCCGGTGAAAAGGGGGAGATTTCTCATTTTCAGGCACTGGCTACTGCGCTTTCCGGCACTGTTGGTCTCGGTAATATCGCCGGTGTTGGTGTTGCCATCGCCATCGGTGGCGCCGGGGCTGCCTTCTGGATGGTTATTGCCGGTTTGCTCGGCATGTCGACAAAATTCGTTGAGGGGGTTCTGGGTGTTAAATATCGCAAGATAAATCCTGACGGCACGATCTCCGGTGGTCCCATGTATTACCTGACCCAGGGCTTTGCCGAAAAAGGCCGGGCAAACCTTGGGAAAATACTCGCAATTGTTTTTGCCATCTGTTGTATCGGCGGTGCCATCGGCGGCGGCAACATGTTTCAGGCAAACCAGGCGTATCAGCAGGTTGTGTCGGTCACCGGCGGTGACCTCAGCTTCTTCGCCGATAAAGGCTGGCTTTTCGGCCTGATCGCAGCCGGCTTGCTCGGCCTTGTCGTCATTGGCGGCATTAAATCCATCGCCAAGGTAACCGGCAAGCTCGTGCCCTTGATGGCAATTGTTTATTTGGGCGCGGGCCTGATCATCATTATCGCCAATTATGATTCCATCGGTTGGGCATTTGGCGAAATCTTTACCGGTGCTTTCACCGGGGCAGGTGTTGCCGGAGGTGTCATTGGCGCCCTGATCCAGGGTGTGCAGCGGGCGGCGTTCTCCAATGAGGCCGGTATCGGTTCCGCCGCCATCGCCCATGCCGCGGTAAAAACCGATGAGCCTGTCACCCAGGGCTATGTCGCCATGCTCGGGCCCTTTGTTGATACGGTCGTGGTCTGCCTGATGACGGCGCTGATCATCGTGGTTAGTGAGCAGACATCAAGCGGTCTCACCGGTGTGCAGCTGACATCGGCTGCGTTCGCGACGGCAGCATCCTGGTTCCCCATCGTTCTGGCGGTTGCCGTCGTGCTATTCGCCTTCTCAACGGCCATCGCCTGGTTCTATTATGGCCTCAAATCCTGGACATATCTGGTTGGCGAAGGCGCGAAGCGTGAGCTTGCCTTCAAGCTGATGTTCTGCGTTTTCACCGTTATCGGCGCCAGCGCCTCTTTGGGACCGGTCATTGATTTCTCGGATGTCATGATTTTCGCCATGGCGATCCCCAATGTCATCGGGCTTTACTTCCTGACGCCGGTGGTCATGCAAGAAGTCGATAAATACTGGCAGAAAATTGGCAGCGGCGAGATAAGGAACCAGCGTCTCGTGCCTGCGACTTAATACAATAGACGGCCCGCTGACATTACGGCGGGCCATTTTTTTACCTGATCTCGAAAAGTTGTAGAACTTTTCTCAATTTTCCAAGGACTTAAGCCTCCCGATTGAATAGGATAGCCCCTAATTTTGTTGTTGAGCCAATCATTAGGGACTTGAAAAATCGATGATGCGTTTACTTAAACTAGCCCGGAAACACACGGCTGAAATTGCGGTCGCAGGCCTATTGAGCGTTACTCTCCCCATCGCGCCTGCGCAGGCCGAGGATATCTCGGCCAAAAGCTGGGATGACATCGTGGTTGAGGCCCGCGGCGGTACCGTCAACTGGTTCATGTGGGGCGGCGCCGACAATATCAATCAGTATGTGTCCAGCTGGATCGGTGATGAGCTTGCTGTACGCTATGACATTACCCTCAATCGTGTCGGCATCAATGATACTGCCGAGGCCGTCAATATTGTGCTGGGGGAAAAGCAAGCCGGTGTCGATACCGGTGGTGCCGTCGACATGATCTGGATCAATGGCGGGAATTTTCGCACCATGAAACAGGGCGGGTTGGTGTTCTGCGGCTATGTGGACAAGCTCCCCAACAATGTCCTGATCAACTGGAAGGACCAATCCATCGCCAATGATTTCGGGCTGGCTGTTGATGGCTGCGAAGTTCCATGGAACCGGGCGCAGTTTGCCTTCGCCTATGATGAGAGCCGCACGCCAAATCCGCCCAAAAGCATCGCCGCCCTGATTGACTGGGTAAAGACAAATCCCGGGGAGTTTACCTATCCCGCAGCCACCGATTTCAACGGAAGCGTTTTTATCCGCCATGTGTTTTACCATGCAGCAGGCGGGCCTGATCAACTGCTCGGTGATTTTGACAAAACGGTGTTTAATGCGGTTGCGCCCAAGGCGTGGAAAATCCTGAATGACATGAAGCCGCATTTATGGCGCGAAGGCAGCACATATCCCACTTCCATCACCAACCTGCAGCAACTCTTTTCCAATCAGGAGGTGGCGCTCTATTTCAACTATGACCCGGCGATTTTCGGGATCAATGTAGAAAAAGGCGTCTTCCCGACCAGCACCCGCTCCTACGGACTTGAGGACGGAACTATCGGCAATACCAATTATGTGGCCATCCCCTATAATTCGCCCAACAAGGCGGCGGCCATGGTGACGGCCAATCTGCTGGCGTCATTCAAGGCGCAATATGAAAAGGCCAAGCCGGACGTCTGGGGCGCCGCGCCCGCCATCGATGTCGCAAAACTCCCGGCTGGACAACAGGGCCAGTTTGAAGCTCTCCCCCGGAATATCTCCGTCGTCTCGCCGCAGGAACTGGCGAAGAAGGCTCTGCCGGAGCTGCATCCGGACTGGATCAAAGCCATCGAAAAAGGCTGGCAGGAAAATGTCGCGGAGTAAGACGACGTTTCTGCTAAACTCCCCTTTATCCTGACACTCAAGGCGAAGGAGACGAATGCCTGATCGGTGGAGAATTGCGCTGCTACTGGCACCGGCAGTGCTGGTGATCGCGGGCCTGTTTATGGGTGGTCTCGTTTTGGGGTTCGCTCGCAGCCTCAACTATATGCCACTCATCGGGCTCAATGATGTTAATCTTGAAGCCTATGTGGCAATCCTTTCCTCCAGCGGATTTTACAGATCACTGTTACTCAGCACGTATATTTCGTTCATCTCCACGGCAATTTCCTGTGTGCTGGCGGTTGGGGCCGCGCTGATATTGCGGCGGACTTTCATTGGCAAACCCATTGTAAATTTCCTGTTTCAGGTCAATCTGACGGTGCCGCATCTCGTTGGTGCCATCGGCATCCTCTATCTATTTTCGCAATCCGGATTTTTTGCCCGCCTCGCCTATGAATTTGACCTGATTGCCCGCCCCGCTGATTTTCCGGCCATGGTCTTTGATCCCCTGGCCATCGGCATCATCCTGCAATATGTCTGGAAGGAAGTGCCGTTTATCGGCATCATCCTGCTCGCCAATATGCAGACATTTAGCAAGGACTACGAGGCCGCCGCAAGGTCATTGGGCGCCGGTCGCTGGCAAAGCTTTCGCTTCGTCCTGTTACCGCTGATACTGCCGGGGTTGTTGTCGGCAAGCATGATCGTCTTTGCCTTTACCTTCGGCGCCTATGAAATACCGGCCTTACTCGGTCAGAATTTCCCGTCTGCCTTGCCGGTGCTGGCGTATGATAAATTTACGGACGTCGATCTTGCTGCCCGTCCCGAGGCTATGGCACTCGCCATGATCATCACCGCCGCCAGCGCCCTCATGGTTTATGGCTATGTGCGGCTTGCCCGCCGTCATGTAAGATCGTGAGGGCCAAATGAGCGGACAGGGAACATTTGAAAATAGGAAGGGACTCAGTGGGATCGCCTGGTTGTCACTCGCGTTACTGATAACCTGGCTCATTTTGCCACTGCTGCCTCTTGCCCTCTGGTCGGTCAGTCGAAGCTGGTATTTTCCCGATATCCTGCCCTCTGATTATGGCCTGCAAGCCTGGACATATGTCTTCTCAGACACGGCGGGTGTTTTAAAAGCCTTGCTGCAAACAACGATCATCGCCCTTGGCACAACGGTGCTGGCGGCGTTGATCGGCGTGCCCGCCGGACGGGCGCTGGGCCTTTATCAATTCAAAGGCAAGGCCTTTTTTGAAATCCTGATCCTCGCACCGATCATTGTGCCGGGGATTGCCGTTGTGCTCGGTATTCATGTGGTGTTTTTAAAAACAGGCCTTGCAAACAACCTCGCCGGTGTGATGATCGTGCATCTGATCCCGGCGCTCCCCTATATGGTACTGGTAATGGCGGGGGTATTTGCGAATTACAATCCCCTTGCCGAGGGGCAGGCCCGCAGCCTAGGCGCCAATCCGGCACAGGTTTTCTGGTATGTCACCCTCCCCGCCATTTTACCGGGCCTGCTGATGGGCTGTTTCTTCACGTTCCTCGTATCCTGGAGCCAGTATATTCTCACCTTGGTAATAGGCGGTGGCCGGGTTGTCACCTTGCCGCTGTTGCTGTTCAATTTTGCCAGTGCGGGCAGGAATGACATTACGGGCGCCATCGGTATTCTCTATGTCCTACCTGGCATTATTGTCCTTCTCCTCGCGGCCCGGCATCTTTCCGGCCGCACTGCCGCTGGGAGCCTGAGGCAGATATGACGGAAGTGAGGCTAGAGCATATCACCAAAATATATGACCGCAGTGAAGTGGTGGCGGTTGATGATGTTTCCCTGACCCTCGAAAGTGGCGCGCTTACTGCTATTCTGGGACCATCAGGCTGCGGGAAAAGCACAATCCTGAAAATGATCGCCGGACTGCTGTCCCCGGATGAAGGCGATATAAAATTTGAGGGGCGTTCCGTACTCAAGATGAAACCAGAACAGCGAAGCGCGGTGATGATGTTTCAGGATCATCTGCTGTTTCCCTATATGACGGTGGCGGAGAATGTTGGTTTTGGCCTCAAAATGCAGCGTCAGGATAAAGCCCAAATTCAAAAAAATGTCGCCGAAATCATGGAACGGGTCCAGCTTCAGGACCTTGGGGCCAGAAAGCCCGATGAGCTTTCCGGCGGTCAGCAGCAGCGCGTCGCCCTTGCCCGGGCCTTGGTGACCCGCCCCAAAGTTCTTCTGCTGGACGAGCCCCTCTCCAACCTCGATGCGCATCTGCGTGTCGAGATGCGGGAGTTAATCCGGCATCTGCAACAGGATATGAAGATCACCACGCTTTTCGTCACTCATGATCAGGAAGAAGCTGTTGTTCTTGCCGATAAAATCGCGCTAGTTCTGGATGGCCATCTCGAACAGTTCGGACCGCCCTCTGAATTTTTTGAGCGCCCCAAAGATAAAACCGTTGCTCGGTTTTTTGGAGGACGCAATTTTATTGAAGGGATGGCAGAAGAAGGCAATTTCTCGTCTTCCCTCACTACTTTTACTTTGCCAATCAGGTGCCCGTCCGGTGCCGGGTGCCTGACGTTCAGGCCGGAAAATGTGCAGATTGGGCGCGATCCTTCGGCAGAAAACAGCTTTTCGGCAACCATACAAACCAAAACCTATTTGGGGACACAAACCCGGCTCATTCTTAGGGCCGACGAGACAGAACTGGAAGCCCTCGTTAATCCGGAAGCGGCACGAAACCTGGAAGAAGGCATGGAAGTATCCGTCCACGTCCCCAAAAGAGCGCTCTGGGTCTTACCTTAAGTCAGCGAGATAACGACCAATTGACGCTCCGGCCTTGTCGGGGCTCACTTTGGCAATACGGATCAGCCTGTCGAAATGCTGGGTGAGCGCCCGGATATGCTCCACTGAATTGACCACCAGATACATATCGCCGATATAAATCGCCGCCCGAAGCGGACCGAACAGGGTATAGGCGGCGGCATAGGCCTTGCGGGCATCAAACAGAAACATGCGGAACGTCGGGTAGAGCTCATCCACCAGCTGCATCATATGCTCCAGCTGCTCGTGCCGGATTTCCGGCGGCACTTGACGCCAGATCCCTTCGCCTTTGGCTATCTGCTCAATCATTTGCATCGGCATGCAGACTTCCATATCGGTTTCCGGGCGACGGGTGTAGCTGAGCTGGTCCTGCATCTGCTGATCTCGCGCTCGCCGCTCGGCCGCAGAGTAATCGCCAAATTCAAAACGACTTACCGCCTCGGTCCGCAGCAAATCAGGTAAGGTGGTTGGCACATAGCGGATTTTATAGCCCGCAGCTTCAAGGTGCCAATCGGCCAGTTTATGACTGGCGATGCTTTCCGTAATTCGTTCCACTTGCAACATGGGGACGGCTTCACTGTCGCTTTCTTCATTGGCGATCAGGCCCATCAGCCAGTCAACGGACACGCCATAGGTTCTGGCAATATTACAGAGGGTTTCGGCGCGCGGCAGTCGGGTGGATCCCGGCGCCAGAAACTGGCTGAGCGCCGACCGATCTATGCCCACACTGGCCGCAAACTGGCTGAGATTAAAGCCTTTGTGGGCAAGAAGCAGGGCCATGCGATCCCGGAACAATTCCGCCACATCCCGCTTATCCGCAAGTTCTGTCGTTTTTTGATGTGTATTCACAACATATCTCATAAATAGTTATCATTTATGCTTAATAATACCATATTAGCATAAATATTAGCGAATTGTATCATTGTAAATTTCTGATCCCCCGTCAAAATATTTGCATTACTTTAACGACCGGGACATTACATGCTGCTTCGCGATAAATCCGATATCCTGACTTTGGCGCTGATTATCCTGTGCTATTGTGCATGGGGGGTTCTTACCTTTGGCTCTTTTGGCGTGCCGGGCTGGGTGGCCGCCGTGCTTTTGGTTCCCGTTGTTACTTTCCATTCCTCCTTGCAGCATGAAGTGATCCATGGCCATCCGTTTGAAGCATCGAAGCTGAATGATCTGATCGCCTATGCGCCCATCGGGATTTTCCTGCCGTACACGCGTTACAAAAGCCTGCATCTTGCGCATCACCAGAATGCCAGTATCAGCGACCCGCTGGATGACCCGGAAAGCTGGTACTTGCCGGCTCAAAAATGGCAGCAAATGCCCAAATGGCAAAAAACCATATTCACCGCCAATAATACCCTTGTTGGCCGTATGTTGCTGGGCCCCCTGCTCGGCGTCAGCACTCTATTCGTTCGCGACATGGTCTCCGTTTCCAAAGGACAGGTCTCCCTGCTCGCCATCTGGGGCCTGCATCTCATGGCGGTTTCGCTGCTGCTTGCGATAATCGGCCAGTGGAGTGTGATTTCGATTGGGACTTATCTCCTATGCGCTTATCTTGGTATGTCCATCCTGATGATCCGTACGTATCTGGAACATCAGGCCCATGAGACCATTCGGGCACGATCCGTCATCATTGAGGATAAGGGAATTTTGAGCTTGCTGTTTCTGAACAATAACCTGCATGCCGTTCATCATGCTTATCCGATGCTGGCCTGGTATCGGCTCCCCGGTATCTTCAAGCGCAACCGTGATCGGTTCATGAAAATGAATACGGGCTATCATTTTAATAACTACTGGGAAATCTTCCGAAAATATACGTTTTCAGCGAAAGAGCCGGTAGCCTTTCCCTTTCATAAAAAACCCTAACAGCAGGCACGAATGTCAACACCCCTCGCCATGCTGCCCATGTATGACTGGCCGGAAACACGAACAGCCAATGATTTCTTTTGGGACGCTTTGAAATCCAGTCTTCAAGACTATGGCTTTGACGCCCCACCGTCCTTGACACGCAGGGATGATCCCATGTCCGTCTGGCTGGACAATAATCTTCTTCTCTCCCAGACTTGCGGCTTGCCCTACAAGCTGGCCTTGAGGGAAGAGGTCTCCATTGTCGGTGCACCCGCCTATGGCATCGATTGCGGTGCCGGGTCCTATTTCAGTGTCATCATCGCCTCAAAAGCAAGCGAACTTAGCGCCCTTTCAGAGATAAAGAATGCCTGCTTCGGCTTCAACGGACCTGTATCTCAATCCGGATTGGCCGCATTCCTCTACCAACTCAAGACCGAAGGCATCCCCGCCGATGCTATTGCTCGAGGAGTCCAAACTGGCTCGCACCGGCGATCCATACAGATGGTTGTGGACGGTAGCGTGGACGTTGCCGCCCTTGACGCCGTTAGCTGGGAACTTGCAAAACGTCACGAACCCGTAGCGAAAAATATACGACTCATCGGCAGAACCACGGCAACTCCGGGCCTGCCTTTTATTACCCACAAACGACCAAAATCGGAAGTCAGGAATATGCATCTGGCGGTGATTGATGCCATGGCATCACTGGATGAGACGACACGGGATGAGCTGCTACTGATGGGATTCGCCGAATTGCATGAGGCGGACTATGACATCATTGAACGCCGATATAACGACATTGCAGCCTTGGCAAAAGCTATAACCACACCATAAAAAAGGCTCCGGCGGGATACCACCGGAGCCTCATCTTTATCGGATTACAGCCTATTTATAAGCGTAAGTACCGTCTTTCCATTCGTACCAGACATAGCCCGGCAGAGTAACATCGCCTTTCTGGTCGAAAGCAAGATCTCCAAGTACAGTATTAAAGGTACCTGAGTTCAGCGCTTTCATAACCGCTTCAGAATCGGTTGATTTTGCGGTTTTTACAGCATCCGCCCATGCCTGAATTGCGGCGTAGGTATACAGAACATATCCTTCAGGGTCTATTCCTTTGTCCTTGAAGGTTTTTACCTGTGTCGCCGCATTAGGGCTCAGACGCGGGTCCGGGCTAAAGGTAAACAATGTTCCCTCGCCAGCAGCACCAGTGATTGACCAGTATTCAGCAGAAACCATGGCATCACCAGAAACCAGCTGTGTTTTCATGCCTTGATCGCGCATCTGACGCACTATCAAACCAGCCTCAGTATGATATCCGCCAATGTACGCAACATCGATGCTTTCCTGCTTCATCTTGGAAACAAGCGCCGTATAGTCTTTTTCACCGGCAGAAAAAGCTTCATACATTGTTGGTTTTTTACCGCTTTCAACCATGAAGGCCATAGTCGCATCGGCAAGACCTTTACCATAGGCAGTCTTGTCATGGAGAATAGCAATTTTCTTACCTGATTTGGCTTCATCACCAAGATAAGCGCCGGCAACCATGCCCTGTTGGTCATCACGACCACAGACACGATAGACATTTGGTCCGCCTTCATCCGTCAGTTTCGGGTTCGTGGAAGCCGGAGAAATCTGGATGATTCCTTCTTCTTCATAAACCTTGGACGCCGGAATAGATGAGCCTGAGCAGAAATGCCCGGCCATGAAGACGACACCCGAAGACACCATCTGGTTAGCGACAGCTACAGCTTGTTTTGGATCGCAGGCATCATCGCCCACGGACAAGACAAGCATTTCACCATTTACGCCGCCAGCAGCATTGATATCAGCGACAGCCTGTTCGGCGCCCGCTTTCATTTGTGCACCGAAGCTAGCATATTGACCAGTCATGGGGCCGGCTGTGGCAATTTTGATATCTGCCAACGCCGCACCTGATCCCATCATCATGCCCATTGTCAGGGCCGAGACGGCAACGAGGACTTTTTTCATCGTAACTTCTCCCTTTTGATATTGCATATATTTTTTCGTCAACTTTTTACTTAACTTGATAATCCCGCAATTATATCAATCTTGTAAAGACATTTCACTGCGGTTCCGAAACTTTTACGCCGGAGGTTACGCCCCCTTCTTCTCGCGCCAGGCAAACGGACCTGATCTCACATACAGCCATCGATATTGCGTCACCATCTGACCCACCCGGGTCAACCGGTATCCTAACAGCGCAATGGCAATCAAAACTGCTGCATCCACCACATAATAGTGAAAGGACAATAATGTTCCCTCGAACAGGGCGAAATGGAAGAACCGTACCACCCCACCTAGCAAGAGCATATAGAATACTGGCTGAGAAATGGGGCGCCATTTTGACGCCAGCGCCCGTCCCGACATATAAGCGGCACCACCACCAATAATTACAGTTACGAACAGGAAGGTCATGAAGCTGTTTTCCCAGAAAATCCCCATCAGTGCGCCCCTCCTTCCAGATAAGCAGCCCGGACTTCTTCACTGGCAAGCAACTCTTTTCCCGTTCCACTCATTGTAATATTCCCATTGACCATCACATGGCCCTTATCCGCCAGTTTCAAGGCATGATAGGCGTTCTGCTCCACAAGAAAGACCGTTAAGCCCTCTTTTTTGTTAAGCTCATCAATGACCTCGAAAATCTGTTTCACCACCAGCGGCGCCAGACCCAGCGACGGCTCATCGAGCAGGAGCAATCGCGGACGGGCCATGAGCGCCCGGGCGATGGCCAGCATTTGCTGTTCGCCGCCTGACAAGGTGCCGCCGCGTTGATCTTTTCGCTCTTTCAGGCGCGGGAACAGACTGTACGCACGGTCCAGATCCTCATTGAAATATTTGGGCTCTGACGTGATCGCTCCCATCATCAGATTCTCAGCCACCGTCATCCGGCCGAAAATCCGGCGGCCTTCCGGCGACTGCGCGATATTCAGACGGGTGATTTCGTGGGTCGGCATATTCGTGATGTCGTGACCGTCAAAAATAATCTGACCACGGGCCGCCCGCGGATCGCCGCAAACCGTCATCATCAAGGTCGATTTCCCCGCGCCATTGGCCCCAATGAGGGTAACAATCTCACCTTCTCGCACATCAAGGCTTACGCCCCGAAGGGCCTGAATTTTACCGTAAAATGTTTCTACATCACGGATTTGAAGAAGAGGGGCATCACTCATGACGAGATCTCCGCTTCTATTTCATGCTCAACGGCCTCGACCTCGTCGTCATCCACACCGAGATAGGCCGCGATTACTTTCGGATCATTACGGATTTCCTCAGGCGTGCCGTCGGCGATTTTCTTGCCATAGTCCAGTACCACAATATGGTCGGAAATTCCCATCACCACATTCATATCATGCTCGATCAGGAGGATGCCGGTTCCCCGTTCTTTGCGGATAAACAGCAAAAGCTTGTTCAAATCTTCTGATTCGCGCGGGTTCAGCCCGGCCGCAGGTTCGTCCAGACAGAGAAGTTTCGGCCCTGTGCACATGGCGCGGGCGATTTCCAGTTTGCGCTGATCGCCATAAGGCAAATCCCCTGCCGCATCATCGGCGCGCTCGGTAAGGCCCGCCTGATCCATCCAGTATTTCGCAAGCTCCACTGCCTCGCGCTCAGCCCGCTTATATCCAGACAGGCCCAAAATACCGCCGAAAGTGAAATTAGAAGCTACCATCAACGGATTATGCTGACCGACCATCAGGTTTTCCAGAACCGTCATGCCGCTGAACAACCGGATATTCTGAAAGGTACGGGCGACCTTGGCAATTTTTGGAATTTTGAAATCATCCATCCGCTCCAGCAGGAACGTACCCCCATCGTCATGGGTCGCGGTAATTCGGCCTTCAGTCGGCTTGTAAAAACCGGTAATACAGTTAAAAACAGTGGTTTTCCCAGCGCCGTTGGGGCCGATCAGTGCGGTAATATCGTCTCCCTCCACATTGAAGGACAGGTCATCGACGGCCAGCAATCCGCCAAAACGCATGTTTAAATGCTCAACAGTCAGGAAAGGCTTATTTTCACTCATCTCAGTGCCCCTCCCCTTGCCCGACCATATCGGCCGAGACCGCTTTTCGCTTTTTGAGGAAGATCGACGGAATACGGGTCGAAATCAGACCACGCGGACGCCAGATCATGATGACGACCATGGCAAGGCCGAAAATCAGCATCCGGTATTGCTCGGCCTCGCGGAAGATCTCGAAGCCACCGATCATGGCGATGGAGGCAATGACCACGCCGATTTGTGAACCCATGCCACCTAGCACAACAATCGCCAGAATTAGTGCAGATTCAATGAAGGTGAAGCTTTCGGGTGAGATAAATCCCTGCCGTGTTGCAAAGAACGACCCTGCAAACCCGCCGAACATGGCACCAATGGCGAAGGCCGTTAATTTCACTGATGTCGTATTAAGCCCCAACGAACGACAGGCGATTTCATCTTCGCGCAGCGCTTCCCAGGCACGACCGATGGGCAGCCGGCGCAGACGGTTGGTCACGAAATTAGTAACCAGCGCCAAGGCCAAAATCAGGAAATAGAGGAAGATAATCCGGTGGAGGGTGGAATATTCAAGCCCGAAGAAATCAGCGAAATTACCTTCTCCACGTTTGAATGGAAGGCCAAAAAAGCTTGGACGCGGAATACCAGAAATACCGTCGGGACCGCCCGTAAACTGATACCAGTTGAGCAGCACGACGCGAATAATTTCCCCAAAGGCCAAAGTCACAATGGCGAGATAATCACCCCGTAATCTGAGAACCGGAAAGCCCAGAATAACTCCCCAGAAAGCCGCGAGAATACCGGCAAGCGGCAAGCACATCCAGAAAGAGAAGCCGAAATACTGGGCTAGCAAGGCATAGGAATAAGCACCAATGGCATAAAAAGCCACATAGCCAAGGTCCAACAATCCCGCCAGTCCAACGACGATATTGAGCCCCCAGCCCAACATCACATATGTCAGAACCAGAATACCCAGATCCAGAAAATAGCGATCTGTTGTCGGCAGGAAGGGGAACACCAGCGCGAAAACCAGCATGGTCGGCGCAAATCCCTTGCCGAGCTTGGCAAGCATCCGGCCATACCTTGCTTTCATTCCTTCCGGCATCAAGCTTGGCGTCTGGCCTGCAGGATGGCGCCAAAAGACGAGCCATAACACCAGCCGTCCGGCAACCATGGCGGCAATAATGTAAAACGCAATGTCCAGCCGGAGGTCGAGAACAAGCCCGCCGGGAGCTGTCTTGGTTTTAAAGGCGATGGTCGAGCCGAAAATGGCCGTCGCCAAAATCGCCGTCACCACAAGATCTTTGCCCATTTTCTTCAAATCAAGGCCCGGGGCAGCGCCCTTCATGTTTGTATCCGCCATATTATACTTTTTCCACCTCTGGCTTGCCGAGCAAACCCTGAGGCAGGAAGATCAGTACAATTGCCAGCATGGAGAAGGCCGCCACATCCTTATATTCGACGGAAAAATACGCGGACCAGAAAGTTTCGATCAACCCTATGACCAACCCGCCGAGCATGGCTCCCGGAAGCGAGCCGATGCCGCCCAACACCGCCGCGGTAAAGGCCTTCACCCCGGCAACAAAGCCGATAAAGAAGTCAATCACGCCGTAATAGAGCAAGAACATCAATCCAGCGACGGCAGCCAGCGCCGCGCCCATGACAAAGGTCATGGAGATAGTCCGATCCACATTGATCCCGAGCAAAGATGCCATCTTACGGTCCTGCTCACAGGCGCGTTGCGCCCTTCCCAAGGATGTCTTGGCGATGATCAACGAGAAAATTGTCATCAGCACCAGAGTGGCGACGATGATAAAAATCTGCATGTTGGAAATCTGGACAATAAAGCCGCCTTCTTCGGCACTTTGCTGCATTATCGTATATCCGCCGGTCACGATTGGTTGCAACGGCTTCACCCGTGCGCCTTGTGATATCTGAATATAGTTCTGAAGAGCGATTGAGACACCGATAGCTGTGATCAACGGTGCCAGCCGGAATGACCCACGGAGTGGCCGATAAGCCAGTCTTTCAACGGTCCAGCCAAAAACCGAGGCAATGACCATCGCCCCGAACAATACCAATATTAAAGCAAGAATTGTCAGGCCCAGACCTGTCGACACTGTCAGTCCCAGAGCCGTTATAATGATCAGCGCAATAAACGCACCGACCATAAAAATATCGCCATGGGCAAAATTGATCATGCCGATGATCCCGTAGACCATGGTGTAACCAATCGCAATAAGCCCGTAAATCGATCCCAGCGTCACGCCGTTGATCAATTGCTGAACAAAGTACTCCATCAAGCTCCCCCTTGATATCGCCAGTCGTATCGACCCGCATCCATCAATGTCTTCCCTGCGGTTCCTGTTTGAACCTTCACTGCAAAACAGCGTCCTTCCAAAGAACTGCCCTGCAGGAATTTGTGCACCCTATGCCAGAGTACCTACAAGACGCAAGTGGCTTTCATTGGTTCACGGGCGCCGCTCCCCGTCATTAATGCGACAGTCGAAGAGAACGCTACGTCACGGCATCAGAAACAAACGAATGATATAGGCGATGCTACCCACGACCGCCACACCCATGATCCAGAGCGCGACAAACCACAGGCTCTGCCGCAAGATTGGCCGCATCAGTGATAGCCTTCGGAGCTGTCCACTTTCCCGCGAAATACCCAATAGGAATAGATGGTATAGGCGAGGATAATCGGTACCAGAACCACGGTTCCGACAATCAGGAAATGCAGACTTTTATCCGGTGCCGCAGCGGCCCAGATGGTAACGTCGGGTGGGATCATTCTGGGGTAGAAGCTCAAACCAATGCCGATATAACAGAGCAAAAAGATACCGTGGGCGGCAAAGAAGGGCCGGATTTCATGTCCTTTCTTCAAGCCCAGAAACAGAATAGCCGCGCAAATCAGAACCAGCCCCGGAACAATGACACTATAGATTATGTTCGGTCCTTCAAACCAGCGTAAATGATATTCCGCATCGAGAAAGGGCGTCGCAAAACTGACGATGCCGATCAGCACCAAGGTGCCGAGCCCGGAGACAAAGGCAAATTTCCGCGAAATGGCCTGTAGCTCCCCCTCGGTTTTCATCACCAGCCAGGTGGAGCCCAGCAGCACATAGCCGATCACCAGGGCAACGCCCGTGAGCACGGAGAACCAGCTCAGCCAGTCCAGCGGACCACCGGCATACGCGCGATCGACCACCTTAACCCCCTGAATAAGGGCGCCGAGACAGACACCTTGAGCAAATGTCGCGACAAACGAGCCGAACGCAAAGGAACGATCCCACCAGATACGGTTTTTCTCTGACGCGCGCCAGCGAAATTCAAATGCCACACCCCGAAAGATCAAGCCCAGCAGCATAGCAATGATCGGCGCATACAATGCGGGCATGACGATGCTATATGCCATGGGAAAGACCGCAAGCAATCCGCCGCCACCCAGTACCAGCCAGGTTTCATTGCCATCCCATATGGGTGCAACCGAATTCATCATGGTGTTTCGATGCCCCGAGCTTTCTGGCACGAACGGAAACATAATGCCAACACCCAAGTCAAAACCATCGAGAGACACATAGGCAATAATAGCGAATGCAATAATCGCGGCCCAAATCAAGGGAAGATCAAGTTCCATTTTTCTGTCTCCTTTTCTTTTAGGACTGCGAGGGGTCTTGGGTGGATGGTGCGCCGGACATGCCCGACGCCCGTTTTAGGCTGGTTGTCGCCATATCTTCAGGGGTCGCCGGTGATTGTGCCATCAGCCTCAGCATATAAAAGATGCCGACGCCAAACAGCATGAAGTACACCACGATAAATGCCAGCAGCGACGTGCCCACTTCCACAGCATTCAACGGCGAGGCGCTATCCACGGTTCGGAGTAGGCCATAGACGGTCCAGGGCTGCCGCCCCATTTCCGTCGTGACCCAGCCGCAGAGCACAGCAACAAACCCGGTTGGCCCGGCACAGAAGGCCGCGCGGGCCAACCATTTGTCATCATATAACTTGCCTTGATATCGGCGGAACAAACTCCAGAGGCCAACCACCAGCATGATCATCCCCATCCCGACCATAATACGAAATGTCCAGAAAACTACAAATGCATTGGGTCGATCATCTTTCGGAAATGATTTGAGCCCTTTCAACTCCCCATCCCATGAATGGGTGAGGATCAGAGAGCCGAGTCGCGGGATCTCGATGGGATAAAGCAGTTCTTCCTTCTCGTCATCGGGAATGCCAAACAACACCAGCGGCGCGCCTGTGACATTTTCGTAATGCCCCTCGATGGCGGCAATTTTTGCGGGCTGGTATTTAAGGGTATTCAGTCCCTGCTGATCGCCCGCTACCATCTGCATCGGCGTGACAATTGCGGCCATCCACATGGCCATGGAGAACATCGCCCGGGCGTTCACATTGGTTTTATCTTTCAGCAAATGCCAAGCACCGACTGAGCCGACGACAAAAGCTGTGGTCAGATAAGCCGCGAGAACCATATGGACGAGACGATAAGGGAAGGAGGGATTGAAAATAACCTCCATCCAATTATCGGGCACAAACTGGCCGACATCGTTCATAAGATGCCCGGCCGGCGTATGCATCCAGGAGTTTACCGACAGAATCCAGAACGCCGAGAACAATGTCCCGAAGGCCACCATAAGGGTCGCAAAGAAATGGAGCTTCGGCCCGACCCGTTTTTGGCCGAACAACATAATGCCGAGAAAACCAGCCTCCAGGAAGAAGGCAGACAAAACCTCATAGCCCATGAGCGGGCCAATAACCGGCCCTGCCTTATCCGCGAAAACCGACCAATTGGTACCGAACTGGTAAGCCATAACAATGCCGGACACCACGCCCATGCCAAAACCGACGGCAAAAATGGTTTTCCAGTAGTCAAAGAGCTGCTGATATTTTTCTTCTTTTTTCCAGAGCCACAAACCTTCCAGCACCGCCAGATAACTGGCAAGACCAATGGAAAAAGCCGGAAAAATAATATGAAACGAGACCGTAAAAGCGAACTGCATCCGCGCCAGGTCGATTGCTTCAATGCCAAACATATGCCATCCCCACGCTAATTAGGCTGAGGGAACTTTAGCATTTGTTGTGGATATGTCATTTGTTTTTAAGATGGCTGCGGCATTTTAGCGCGTTCAAGGGGCCTGTAAATCCGCTTTAGCTGACAAAATCTCCGCCTCTTAAAATACAACATAATCAGGCAATTTTATTTCTCTTTGTCCATGACCTTTATTGGATTTTTCGCTTCATGGGTCGGGACTACCTCTTTTAACCCCCGCTTAACATGCGAAGCAGCAACATGCTA
>Ga0315338_1002359_pt1 | contig 18991 bp, 15 predicted proteins | sample ASW8metaG_FD_204518 | JGI IMG/M metagenome (GOLD analysis project Ga0315338, IMG submission 204518) | Ammonia-oxidizing marine archaeal communities from Monterey Bay, California, United States - ASW #8 | ecosystem: Environmental > Aquatic > Marine > Coastal | place: USA: California | collected... | reverse complement strand
CGCTCGACCCGTCAAATAGTCGACCGCGTCCATGCCACGCGTTTTCAGCGCGATACGAGCTCGTCGGACTCTCTCTCGATCCGATCCCACCTCCCAACGCGAAGCCGTTTCGAAGAGTTCGTCAATCGCTCGGATTGAATCGGCTGCCGTCAGCACGATCTCCGGTACTTCTTCTCCCGGGAATTCCACGTCTCGATCAAGGTCGAATCCGACTGAGTAGTTTGTGGTCGACCAGACGGCGCTGTTCTCGGCATCTTGTCCGCTGGGGTAGGTATCGTTGCCTTCGAGGTCGACGAAAAAAGCCGCGCCCGAGAAACCGCGACCATAGCGAGCGACTCCGCGTCCCCCGCGGGCCGTCGCGTAGATATCGTCACCATGCCCGTCGATAAAGATGGCCACGGAGTTGTTCAAACTGACCCCGTGCCCGTCACTGACCGTGTAGTAGTCCATACCAGTCTCGTCGACGAGAAGACCGACGGAGAGATCGTGGGCGAATCCCTGAGTAACACCGAACTTGGAAACAAACTGGTCATCTCCACCCCGATCCCAGAGTGAACCTATGGCCAAATGGACACCGGCACCCTGAGCGTACTGCGTCGCGTGGTAACGATCGTTGCCCCCTCCGTCAAAGAGCAAACCAATCGAATAGAAGTAGGCCGTCCCCTGGGCGAAGACTTCGGCGTTGTAGGTGTCATTGCCAGATTCGTCCATGAGAATCCCGACTCCTCCGGCTGCTCGCGGGCGCTGACCGATCGAAAATCCCTGGGAGAGAGACTGAAAATCGTTGGGAAGAAGGGGCGCGTGCAGATAGCGTCCACCGGCCCGATACGAATCGTGGCCTGCTGTGTCGTAAAGCAATCCGACTCCGTAGGTACCTGCAAAGCCCTGACCGTAGAGAGAGACCGCATAGTGATCATTCTCGTCGTGGCGGATGGGAGTGGCTCCCGTTCCGGGGGCGGCGATCAATCCAGCTTCATAGGCGTAGTCTGGATTCAGCTCCGGCCCGACCGGCGCATTTTCGTCCGCACTCGAAATGAGGACCCCGAGCCCGACCGATGCAGCACCCTGAGAAAAGTTGCGCCCCACGAATTCGTCGCGCCCCGACTGATCGAGAAGGAGGCCACATCCAAAGAACCCGGCCCCGAGAGAACCGTCATCACCACGATAGACGTCGTCGCCACCAAGATCGACGAGCGCAGCCAGCCCGAAAAGCGCACCGCCCAGCGAGTACGGATGGGAACGCGCGTCATAGAAATCGTTTCCACCGAGATCGACGACAAGGCCCATCATCTGAAAAATCCCACCGACCGCGGATGCGGCCCGGCCCCGATAGACGTCGTCCCCACCAAGATCAAAGACAAAGACAGCTTCCTCGAGCGCTTCTTTCGAGTAGATGTTGTTTCCGACCCCTCCGACCAGGACCGTCCCGTAGGGCGTATCGGACAAAGCCACGATGCTCTTACCCGAGTCCTTTTCCAAACTCCACATCGATGTGCTCATCCGCTCCGCTGCATCGAGGTAGAGGACCATCGCTTCAGTCAAGGCGCTTCGGTCCACTTTCGCAGCCGCGTCGAGAACGATGTCCGCGGACAACTCAACGGTAGTGTCGGCCGGGGCGACGAGAGTTCCGAATCCAGACCGAACTGAGTTTGCCTCGAAGTGAAGCATCCCTTTGCGGGCAACGTCTTCCGGGTCGTCCTCGCTTCCCCAGGCTGAGGCAGCTCCCATCAGGACGTGCTCGCGCTCACCTGGCTCTACGCGTTCGAAGGCTCGCTCGAGAAGAACGGAGACCTCGTCGAGGTCCGCGACGAAGGCGTTCAACGCCTGGTCAAAACTGGCCGATTCGCCAGCGCCAGGTTTCTGGCCGGCCCAAAGGGAAGGAGCGGCAAACGCGACAGGTGCCGAAGCGGTTCGCTCGGGCCCAGATGCAACCGGTGAAGAAACACCGCTGGGTAGGGCAGCGTCGGCGACCTGGCCGAGGCTGGCGAACAAGGCGGAGACGTGGGGGGCGAGCTGCCGAACCTCCGCCACGGTCGCGGCCTGCCACGCCGGCAGCGCGAGTGGGTCCTCCAGGACCAGATCTACGACCGCAAGGCGGAAGGTATCGTCCTTCACGTACCGCTTTTCAAAACCGAGCTCCCACGGTTCCGACTCGAGGTAGGCCAAAGCTGTATCGAACACTTTGGCAACAAGCGTATCCAGGCCAGCTGCGTCGAGCATCGGGCTCCAGCGCGTCAGCGTCGGACTCGTCGCGGCGAACTCAAACGGTGCACTGGTGTCGACGATTGTATCCTCGAGGGCGGAATCTTCGTCTTCTGCAGCCGCCGGAGCCGACGCGGCTGCGAGCAGAGCCACCGAGATTGAGGCTGCTCCGATGACGCGCGGCAGGAGAGAGTGCAACCACATTTGTGAGACCTCGCTGTCGTTAGAAAAACAGGAAGCGGACTACTGGTAACGAAATGTCCGCCGTGCGAGAACAAAACCAACGACGGCCAGTCCCGCCAAGAGAATAATGGGCACAAGAATGGACTCGATCCCATCGCCGAAACTCATGAGCCGATGCAGACCGTACATGGCCCATCCTGTGGGAAGGAACCACGCCAACTTTTGCATGAAAGGAGACACGACCTCGATCGGCCACCAGCATCCACCCAAGGCCCCTAGCACATTGGCCGACAAGACACCCAGCCCGACCGCCTGCCCTCGAGAACGGGACAAGTTTCCGACCACGACCGAAACCGCGGCCAGAGCCAGACCATAGATGAACAACAAGCAGATGATCGCCGGGACGTTACCTCCCCAGTTGATCCGGAGAACAAACGTCCCAATCAGCATGGCGACGCCCGCTTGAATCAGCCCGAGGAAAAACCGCGCGAGGATCTTTGCGCTGACGATCTCACCGCGAGAGACGGGAGCAAACGCCAAACGGCGAAGCAATCCTTCCTCGCGTTCCACGACAAGGAGTACGCCCCCCGTGGTCAGGAGCACGAGCAGAGTGAACATGACCATGATTCCAGGAACCGATTGCTGGAATCCGGTTGGGATTTCGTGTCGAATGCCCAGAGTCTGGCTCTCCAGAGCTATGGCAGGAAGTTGTGAGCGGACAGCCGTCAAGCTTGCCTCGCCGACAGAATCCCCCCGGGCAGCTACGGTAACGAGGTCACCGATCGTGCGAAACACGGCCCGTCGCACCTTGAGTTCGTCGAAGTTTCCTGAAGAACTGCCGCTACTTTTTTGTCGAAACACCACCTTCTGCGCCGCACCATTGACGACGGAGCGAGTGAAACCGACGGGAATCTCCAACTGTCGAGAATACTCTCGGAGGGTCGAGTCCGCCTGAACTGGGACGATTCGATAGTCCAGGGCTGCGAGATTAGAGACGAGCGCACTCGCGACCGGACCGCCGTCGCGATCCCAAACGGCGAGTTGGGCCGGGCCAGTCGCCGGACCTCCCATCATCTTCCCGATCAGGAACATGAAGAGCACCGGCATAATGAACAACCAAAGAATGGTTTCTCGGTCACGGAGCATGAACTTCAGGTCAAATCGTGCGATGTGGAGAATGTTGCGCAGCATCTAGGCTCCTACAAACCGACTTCTCGCCTGCCGCCGCGCGAGAAAGACGAAAAAAGAACCAAGGACGAGTGCGACAACCAGCGTGACAACCATGGTCGGCGTTGCTCCTCGATCGAAGAGGATTAGTTTGAGCTGCTCGCCGACGAGACCATTCGGAGTCTTCTCTCCGATCGCACGAAGACCCGCCGGCATCGCTTCGAGCGGAAAGAAAGACCCGCCGAGCATGACCAGTGGCATCACAGCCATGCTGCTGAGAACAGTCGCCCCTTTCTGAGTCTTCGCTAGCACGACCAGATAGTTGATGGCAGCGACAAAACCGAAGGAGCAGGCTCCCAGGTAAGCCACCGCGGGCAGGATGTTCTGAAGATGAATCTGCAGAGCAAACCTCCCGATGAGGAGGAGGGTCAGGAAGATCGCTGTGAGGATGACCACTCCGGCCAGCGTTTTGCCGAGCACGAAGCCAGCATCGCCGTCCACCCCGCTGACCGTTCGAGCATAAGTTCCATTACGATCTTCGACCCAGAAGTCGATCGCCAGAATCTGAGCGACAAAGAGCATCGACATGAGCAGAACGCCGGGGAAAAACAGCTCGAGAAAGCCGATTTCCTTTCCCGAAGATGCTTCGGCCGACTCGCCTCCAGCGCTCGCCCCGGAAGTTTCCTCGTCTTCTCCCAGGACTTCCACCCCAATGACTGGGGGAAGGAGGTAGGCCCCTGCCTGCTCCAGCGGTGCGGAGATTCCCCGGGAGATCGAGAGGATGCTCGAGTCCGGCGGCGCCGCGTCCAGGGCCACGAGGTCGCGCAAGGTCTGGAGCGGCTCGTCAAACACGTACTGGAGGTAAGACGCTCCGTCGACGAGAATCGAGAACGTTTCTTCCACGATTTTGGGCAGGATGTTCTGGGCTGGGTTTTTGATCAGCGTGATCTTTGGGGTTTTCGCGTTGAGATAGTCGTCTGCGAACCCCCGAGGGAAAATCACCACGACGGAGGCCTTCCCCTTTCCCAACGTCTCCATCGCCGCGGTCGAATCAGCGTCTGTCGTCTCAATCAGCTCGGCGATCTGCTCCTGTTCGAACGCGGTACGAAGCGCCTGCGTGATCAGAGTCTTGTCCTGATCTACCCAGATGAGCTGCGCGGTCGGAGTTCCTGACCCACCGAAAGCGGCCTTCATGAGCAGGACCACGGCAAGGGGGATAGCCGCCCAAAGTAGTAATCCGACCGGATCCCGCCTCCAACGGAGGAGATCCTTCTGCAAGACCAACCAGGTTTGGCGCATCACGCTACTCTCGCAGGTCCTTTCCGGTCAGGTGAATGAAGAGTCGCTCCAGACTCGGCTGAGGAATCGAGGCGCGCTCGATCACGTTTCCCGCTTGTTCGAGAAGTTCTTCCAATCCGCCGTTGGCGATGACTTTGCCCTGATCGAGGATCAAGAAGGGGTCGCAGAGCCCTTCCGCCTCATCCATATAGTGAGTGGTGTAGACGATACTCGTACCGGCCTTGGCTCGATCCCGAATCAGATCGAGAATGTGGACGCGGCTCTGCGGGTCTACTCCGACGGTTGGCTCATCCATCAGGACGACCTTGGGATCATGTATCAGACCAATGGCCAGATTGAGGCGCCGCTTCATTCCACCGGAGAAGTTCTTCACCGGTTCCTTGGCTCTGTCCGCGAGGCCAACCCGTTCCAGCATCCGCGGGATCTTCGTGGAGAGTTCGCCTCGGTCGAGTCCCTGGACTCCTCCCCAGAAGGCGAGATTCTCACGAGCGCTGATCTCCGGATACATCGCCAGTTCCTGGGGAACAACTCCCAGGTTGGCCTTGGCCCTTTTCGGATCCGCCGCGACATCGATCCCGTTCAGTCGAACTGCTCCCGATGTGGCCCGGATCAGGCCGGACAAACAGGAGATCGTCGTAGTTTTTCCCGCTCCGTTTGGACCAAGCAGGCCGAAGACCTGCCCCGGCTCCACTCGAAAGGAGATACCGTCGACCGCGACACGATCACCGTAGACCTTCCGCAGACCCTCTACCTCGATCACGCGCCCACCTCCCTTTCGGGTTAACCACCGACTCGTGGGAGATAGTAGAGGACCACAGGCCTTGAATCGACGCTGATTGCCCCATCGCCAGCTTCTCCGCTCCTTTTCGTGGTGCTAGAGTGCGCTAAAAGATGGGCCACCCGCCCGAGCAAGCTCGATCGAAGGAGGGATGAGCGTGAATCCGAAGGAGCGAGCGGCCGCGGCCGCCGTGCAACGAGTGATGAGCGGAACGACCATTGGGCTCGGAACCGGGTCGACCGCAAACTGTTTCGTAAAAGCGCTCGGAGAGCAGATCCGGCAGGGTCGAGTAACGGACGTTCGGGGAGTGCCAACTTCGGCACGGACGGCGAAACTGGCCACGGAACAGGGGATCCCGCTCGTTTCACTCGATGACTTCCCGATCCTCGACGCTGTTTTCGACGGAGCTGACGAGATCGATCCCTTCGGCAACATGACGAAGGGCGGTGGCGGATCCCTCCTCCGCGAGAAGATCGTCGCTCAAGCCGCCAGGACAAGAGTCGTCCTGGTCGATGAAAGCAAATGCGTCGATCGGCTCGGCACTACCTTTGCGCTCCCGATCGAGGTCGTGCCGTTTGGCGCCAAGAACCATTTCGAATCCCTGACCGAACTCGGAGGCAAGCCCGCCCTCCGAAAAAACGAGGATGGAACCCCGTTTCTGACTGACGAAGGCAACTACACAATCGATATCGATTTTCGTTCACGAGGGATCTCCGACCTCGAAGGACTGCAGGCGGAGCTGCAAACTCGCGTCGGCATCGTCGAAACCGGGCTGTTCCTGGGACTTTGCGACCTCGTCATCGTCGGGTCAGACTCGGGCGTAAAAGAGCGAGAGCCGCAACAAGACGATGGCTCGATGAGAGTAGGTCACATCGAGTTGTTCGTAGCGGATCCCATCAAGTCGGGAGACTTCTACGCAAGCGCCCTGGGCTTTAGGCTCGTCGGTGTCCAGGAAGAGAGCTTTGTCTGGTTAGAGCTGGACGGTGTAGAGATTCTCCTGCGACCCGCCCGAGCCGATCGAGGGGTCGGTGAAGGTCCGCGAGCGACTGACTACGAGGACAGCCAGACCGGGATCGTCCTCTACACGCACGAACTTGCCGAGAACGTGGCGTCGCTGCAAGAAATGGGAGTTTCGGTCGAACGGCTGAAGGACTCGAGTGACTGCTTTGTATTTCAGGATCCTGATGGGAACTGGTTCCAGCTTGTCGATCCGTCCGACCACTAAAAACGCGCCGACGACTAACGAGACCCGAATGTGACCGGGTCTCCCCACTCGACCTCGGCCTCGTCATCGCGACCCACGAAAGCGATCTGCATTTTCAGGGCGCCGGCCCCGTCCACCTCGAACAACGCAAATTGATTGCGCTCGTCCGAATCCATCCGCGCTTCCTGCCGAATTTCCCAACCTGTCAGATCCCAATCACGGTCCGTGAACCACTCCGTCTCCCGCCCCTCGATGTTCTTCGATTTGCGGGCCCCAGATCCGAACCAGAGGAACCCGTCCCGAGGGCGCCCGGATATGTTGACTAACTGCATCTCCCGACTACCACGGCGAAGGCGAAACCGTTCGTAGGTATGCGTGTGCCCGACCAGAATCAAGTCGACGCCATGGTCGATGAGTAGCTCCGGCAGCGTGGCCCCCTGGCTTCCAAAGCTCCAGAAATTTCGCGCGACCGGACGATGCTTCTTCGAAGTCTGAAGAAACGGGTGGTGCACAGAGACAACAATGGTGCGCTCCGGGTCGAGCGACCGAAGTTGTGTATTGAGCCACTCCCACTGGGCGGCAATCCGTCCTTCGAAGGGGGCCGAAAGGACACCCTCGGCGGAGCCATCCTCTCCGTAGACGAAGTCGTTAGAGTCGAGAAAGAGAAAGGTGACCGACCCGATATCTTTCCGATAGTACATCCGCTCGATCCCAAACTGTGGGTCGAGTTGATCGAGGAACTTCACCGTATTCTCACGGGCCGCACGATCGCGGTTGGCGTGCACCTCGTGGTTACCGATCGCGACGAGGTAGGGAAGATGATCGATCGGGCGAAGGATCTCCGCGAGCATTCCGAATTGATCGGAATGGACCCCGTTGTCGACGATGTCACCGGTATCTAGGATGAAGAGGAGTGGATCGACCGCGTCGACTTCGGAGATTCTCTGGACGAGAGATTGCCATTCTCCGCCCGCCAGGGCCCGTTGATCTCCAAAAGCGGCAAAGCGAAAACCCTCGCTCGGATCGCGGTTGATCGAAAGGATTCGCGACTCGAGATTGGGGTGGCTCAGAGGCCGAACCGGTCGTTCTGAAGACGTCGGCCAGGGATGATGAAGATCCCAGGGCGCCTGAAAGGCCAGATTCCAGGAGAAGAGCACCGTGAGGAGAACCATCACGAGAGTCTGCGACCCCGCTGGGGACGGAACACGTTTCATTCCAGAGCGCCTGCCGCTATGCTTCACAATCACATTTTTCCTATCTCGAGTGAGGAGACTCCATGCCCCCAGCCTTGCCGCCCGGAATGAGTCGACCCAAAGGTCCGATTCTCCGGTCGATGCCATCGACAGCTTTAGCCACCGCATTGTTGCTCGTCTCTCTTCTCGCGACAAGTGGTCGCGTCGCCGCCGACGAGACCACTGCCCAATCTGCCCACGATGGTTCCGGACAAAGCTACTGGGGAGCGATCCCCGCTCGCGTCGACACCGTCGAGGCACAGGTCGAACCCGATCCCCGTCCCCTCTGGGAATACCCGATTCTTGTTCCGTACCGGATCGTCGAATTCCCCCTCAAGGCGACTGAAGTCGCCATGGGAGCGGCCTATCGGGGACTCGAGCACAGCGGAGCCATCTACCATATCTCGAAACTGCTCGCGCCCAAGCAAGTTCCCTACGGGTTCCTCCTCAACGTTGGCGGAGGTAGCCTGATCGGCGCCGGCACCGGGCTAACTCTCTATCACGACGAATTCCTCGGACCGCACAACCGCCTTCGAATGCGTACCGCGCTCACGACCAAGGGGACGCAGAAGGCGACTCTGGGCGGCGTCTTCGGAGAGGGCCAGGCCACCGAGATCGAAGTCGGTCTGGGCTACCGTGTGCGCGAGAATGCCCGGTATTTTGGGACCGGATCGGAGGCGCCTGAATACCAAAAATCCTACTACTCGCAGGACACGAGTTGGGGCGGGATCCACGCCACACGGCTACTGACTGGTCCGATTCACTTCGGCGTGGGCGCAATCTACTCCGGGATCGGAGCTCGACTGCCTGGGGAGGATCACAACCCGTCCGTCGCCGACGAGTTCTCTGTCACGCCAAAGGGATATCGCGACCTCTCCACCGGAATTACGTTCTCTGCCAGCCTGATTCGCGACACGACGGAAGACACGGGACGCCCCGAATCGGGAACTATCCAGCGCCTCCGGACCACCTACTTCACCGGAACGGGCGATGAATCGCGGGTTGATTTCTGGAGTTACCGGGCCGACGTCGAGACGTTCATCCCGCTCTGGCTGACCGAACGTGCTCTCGCAGTACGCGGGTACGTCAATTGGCTGGACGAAAACCCACGGAACATCCCCTTTCAACGCCTCCTCACGAACGACGAACCGGATCTCTTTCGTGGTTACCGTGACTATCGCTGGCGAGACCGGGGAATTGCCGCAGTGTCGATGGAATATCGCTGGCCGCTCTGGGCGAACAAGGAACTGGGCGGTATAGGCGTCGATACCTACATTTTTTCGGACGTCGGCCAGGTCTTCCACGAATTCCGGAGGATCGCGGCGAACAACCTGACTGTCTCCTATGGCGGCGGTGTTCGAGCAATCGGCGGCCGCGGCTTCGGCAGCCGCGTCGAGATTGCCATCAGCGAGGAAGAAACGGTCTTCCGGGTCTCCTCCGATCAAATCTTTCAATATGCAAAGGGCGGACTCCTCCATGGCCGTGACCAAGCTGCGCTTCGCTAACAGGATCGCGCTGACAACATTCCTTCTCACTTCCGTCGCTCTCCTGACGGAAGCGACCTGGCCGAACCAGGCCACCGCCGGCAAACCTCTCTCCGAAGGACCGGTCATCTGGTTCGACCAGGACGACCAGCCGATCCCTCGGCCTGAAGAGCGGAACCCGAGTTTGACCTGGGATTACGTGGACGATTCTATTCTTCTCCCCCGGGAGCGTCTGACTCATCCTATTCGCGGTATTCGACAGATCAGTCGGCTCTTTGGCGGTGAACGCGCACGGCCGGCTCAGAACGTCAACACTCTCGGTGAAGCAGTCAACTCATCCTGGTTCACGAATCGAATTGGCATTTTCCCGATGACGGCAGAAGACGTCGCACGGGGGCCCGGTACCGGACTAGGTCCCTCCCGGGACGAACCCTGGACGGTGGTCAGCGCGAAAACCGAGGGCGTGACCCCCGGCTTCAATATCCGTGACTCCCTTGGCGATGTCTATGTCATCAAGTTCGACCCGAAGGGCTACCTGGGCATGACGACCTGCGCGGGCGTTGTCTGCGGTCGCATCTTTCACGCGGCCGGGTACAACGTCCCGGATGACGTGACGGTCACGTTTCGGCGGGAAGACCTCGTACTCGGAGACGGCGTCAAGGTAAAGGTCGCCGGCGGCGAGAAACGCCTCATGACGATCGACGACATCAACGAAATCCTGGACTCAGTCGACCAGCGGGCACCGGGAGAGTGGTTCGCGATCTCGAGCAAGTTTTTGGAAGGGCGGCCAGTCGGCCCCTTCGACTACAAGGGACGGCGGAAGCACGACCCCAACGACCGGATCCTTCATCAGGATCGACGCGAACTCCGAGGGCTCGACGTCTTCTGCGGCTGGCTCAACCACTTCGACACCAAGCAACACAATACTCTCGATATGTATGTTGGCGAAGACGGCGAAGGATACATCAAACATCATCTCATCGACTTCGCCAGTACCTTGGGTTCCGGCGCAAACGGACCCACCCAACGCTATGGCTACGAGTACACCGTCGACTTTCCGGCCGTCGCCTCTCGACTTTTTAGTCTAGGTTTCTATGAGACGACCTGGCGCAAGGTCCATCGCCCCGAGGATCTCCCCGAGGTTGGCTACTTTGTCAGCGACGACTGGGGTCCGAAGGGATTCAAGCCGCTTCAGCCGAACACTTCCTTCGCGCACCGGACCGATCCGGACGGCTACTGGGCGGCCAAGATCATCACCGCGTTTTCTGATGCCCACCTCGAAGCCATTGTCCAAAAAGCCGGATACCGCGACCCTCGCGCTTCCGAATACGTCATCAGGATCCTGGCGGAGCGACGGGACCAGATCGGTCGCGAGTACTTCGACGAAATCGCACCACTCGAGTTCTTCTCGCTTGCGAATGGTGAGGTCCGCTTTCGGGACCTCGGCGCCGAGCGGAATATCTACCCGAGCAACGTCCCCCTCTATCAGGTCCGAGCTGCCGATGTGGATGCCGACCGAAACGCTGCGAGTTGGTCCGAGTGGGAAACCCTCGAGAGCCCGGCATGCCCATTGAGCAAGCTCACGTTTGCGGACGGCGGTACCGCGGGACGCGGACCCTTCCTCGCCGTAGAAGCGCGAGTACGCAGGTACGAAGGTTGGTCAGATCCGGTCACAGCGTATATCGCGATCCGTAGTCAGCGCACGATCGCCATGAACCGATAACCAGCGAGACCCGGGTAGCTCATCGAGAAGCAACCCGCGGCTCAGAGTGGAGAACGCATGTCTCAGGAACACGGTCGGAAGAGCCTCCTCGAACGCGTCCTCGGTCTTTTTGCCGAAATTCGCAGCGGGGAAGGCGGCACGGCGCTGCTCCTCACGCTCAACATATTCCTTATCCTCACGGCCTACTACATCATCAAGCCCGTTCGTGAGGCCTTGATCCTGGGCGCACCGAACGGGGCGGAATACAAGAGCTACGCATCGGCTGGGCAGGCCATCCTCCTACTCGGCGCCGTGCCGCTCTACGCTTACTTCGCCAATCGCGTTCCGCGACGAAGCCTTATCAACGGAGTCACGCTCTTCTTCGTTTCCAATCTGGTTCTTTTCTACCTACTCATCAAGACGATCGGGATCGGCGGACTTCCCCTCGGACTGGGATTCTTTCTCTGGGTTGGGATCTTCAACTTGATGGTTCCCGCACAGTTCTGGTCGTTCGCTAACGACGTCTACACACCGGATCAGGGGAAGCGCCTCTTCGCCATCGTCGCTTTTGGTGCGTCGATTGGTGCAGTCATGGGGAGCCGGATCACGAATGCTCTCATCGAGCCGCTCGGTATCGACCAACTTCTCCTCGTTTCCGGCGGGATTCTGGTCCTGAGCCTGTTTCTGACCAACATCGTCGACTCGCGCTCGAAAGAACCAAAGCCGGAGACGACGGATTCGAAACCAACTCCCGTCCCCGAAGAGGAACCGTTCTCAAAAACTAATCCCTTCAAGCTCGTAACGAACAACCGTTATCTCTTGCTGATCGCGCTACTCATGCTCGTGCTCAATTGGGTCAATTCGACGGGAGAGTTCATTCTAGGAGGGCTGGTCAAGAGCGCAGCGGTGGAAGCAGCGAATACTGCGGGCATTGCGGAAGCTGATCAAGGCGCCTGGATCGGTAAGTTTATCGGGGGCTTTTACTCGGACTTCTTTTCCGTCGTCAACATCGTCGCACTCGTCGTCCAACTCTTTCTGGTCTCGCGGATTCTCAAGTACATCGGCGTCCGGGCCGCTCTTCTCTTCCTTCCATTCATCGCACTTGGTGGCTACGCCATGATCGCGTTCCTGCCGATCGGATTGGGGATGATCCGGTGGGCGAAAACAGCCGAGAACGCGACGGACTACTCATTGCAGAATACCGTCCGCCAGGCGCTCTTTCTCCCGACGACCCGAGAGCAGAAGTACAAGGCGAAGCAGGCCATCGATACATTCTTCGTTCGGGCCGGAGACGTGCTCTCGGCGGTCCTCGTCTACGTGGGACTGAACATGCTCTCCCTTTCGACCCAGGGTTTTGCCGCCGTCAACCTCGCTCTGGCCGCGATCTGGATCGCTCTGGCGATCGGAATCGGCCGCGAGCACCGCAAATTGACGGAGGGCTCGGAAGCCTCCTAGGTGGAAGGCGGAGCATCTCTCGCGTGAAGTAGGCTCCCGGGGGCGAACCCACCCCGGGAGAGCAATCGGGTGACGCTCTCCCACTTCCCTCCCTGGCGCCCCTGACCTCGGGTTACAAACTGTACACTCCACACAAGAATGGCCATGGCTCCTGCCACCGCTCCACCCTTCCGGGATGAAGAGTAGATAATTGAAACTTATCAAATAGAAATCTCGTCTTCCATTTTGACAATTCCGATACTAACTTAGTAAGGAACCGTAACGAAAGGACCATGGAATGGGACTCGCACGTATCGAAATCCTCAAAATGATCTCTGACGGGCGCGTTTCCCCGGAGGATGGGGAGCGACTGCTCGACGCACTCGGCCAAGACAATGAAAATGAGGGCGTTAGCTCAGGCGACGCTTCCAGCAGCGGATCCCGTACCCAGTCCGCCGCCGAGAACATCGGGAAGGCATTCGAAGACGCTGGGCTTGCCATCAAATCGGCAGCTTCAGAAGGTGTCCGAGCCGTCCAGCGGGTCTTCGACGAACACCGCCCGGGCACCGAACATGTACCTCTCATCGACGGTGCATTCGAGGTTCCAGAAGGATCCCAGCTTCGAATCCATCCCGCCTTCCGCGTCAGCATTGGCGGAGGATCTGTGGGTGGGGCAGTAACGCTGCACGGCGGAACGGGCACCAAGGTCCGGGTGGTCGAAGGGAGCGCGGTGGAAGTCCATCGTTGCGAGGACGAATTCGTCCTGACCTGGGCGAAATCCGCCCTCCACCTCGAACTCCCCGCCACGCTCGCCGGCCTCTTCGTCCGAGGGCTTGGTGGCAACATCAGTCTGTCAGACTACCGGGGAGAGTTTCGCATCGAGAGCATGGGCGGCAACCTCTCCATCGGAGACGCCTGGTCGCCTTTCCATGTCAGCACCGTCGGAGGTTCGATCAGGTTCCACCGCTTGTCGTTGCAGTCGGGGGCATCGTCGATTCGCGCAACCGGGGGGGACATCAACATCCAGGACGCCCACGACGCCTCGGTCGAGATTCGCGCCACCACGGCGCTCGGAGGCGGACTGCTCCTCCCGGAGGGCGCCTCCATCGCGTCGGGACGGACACGTCGTCGTGGCACGTGCATCCTCGGAAATGGAACGGCTCAACTAAAAATGGACAGTACGGCAGGATGGATCCGAGTTCACGGCAGTGAGAGCTCACGGACGGAGTCACCGGATACCGAAACGGCGGCGCGCGATGCGGCCGGGGAGGTCATGGCCGACTTCGACGCGGTCGATGACGACCCCATGGTTCCACCGCCCCCGGGCGCACGCCGGAATGACGCAGGTGAAGCGGAACGGGCAGATTGACGGCTCCGCTCCCAAACCGCTGCCCGTCCTGCCGGAGTGAACTCGAAGTACGTGCGCTCTGCTGTTCGCAATGCGCTACAAGCGTAGAGGGGCACTTTCGGCTGAGCCGGTTCTGCCAGTTGGATGGCGAGCAATTCGGGCTGCTCGATCTCTTTCTACGCAGCCGGGGCAACGTCAAAGAGGTCGAGCGGGAACTCGGACTGAGTTATCCGACGGTCCGAGCCAAGCTAGATCAACTCTGGATCCAGCTCGGATACCGGGAGGACCCCAATGCCAGGCCCCCCGTCTCTGCGAAAGACATCGTCGACTCGCTGAGCGAAGGAGCTCTCGACGTCGAAGAGGCGATCGAGCGGCTGAAGTCCCGACGGACCTAGGAAGCTGGCTGGATTTCAGAAAGACGGCACATGGATACGACCTCAGCTCGGGGCACACGCACCATATCGGTGTTCTTGAAGACCCCGAACTTCGCGCTCTTTGCCATGTAGTCGGCCTTCGAAGTATCGCCGTCCAGGTCGCAGACATCGACATCTCGAAGCAGGATCCCCCGATCGTCTTCCACGTCGAATCGGCCGATGTAGAGACGCGGGCCCGGCGTATCGATGACCACGGTCAGCCCGTGCAGCGGCAAGTCACACTTCGACATCTTCTTACTTCTCCCAGGGCATCGCTCGGCGACACCTGAATTGGCGGACAACTGGACCAGATCGACCGTCGCAAGTGATCTCGGGACGGACGCGGGCCGAACCCGGAAGTCTACCACGTCAGGACAGCGGCCGGGTCTTTCGGCATCGTTTCTGTTCGTAACTCCAAGGATAGGGTACTGTTGATTACTCGCGAACGATTTCGTAGATCCCAAATGGAGGCACATCGAAGGTGGATCGGTCCAAGACCGACGAGCGGCAGAGAGTTCTAGCCGCACGAGGATGGGAAACAGATCGCGACCGGACCCGGGCTCTCCGTAGCCTCCTCAGCGACCACACCCAACGGATTTTTGTCTGGTTTTACGACCGCGTCCGAAGCCGGGATCGAGCCGTAGAACTGACGCGTGCTGCCCTCGTCTGGGTCAGCCGAACTCTCGACCAGATTCCCGAGGACCGAACCCTCGATGCCTGGGTCTTCGAACACCTCGCCACCGAAACGGCAGCCCGGCTCGATTTGCGCCGCTCCGAGCTCGGCCCCGAGCCAACTCTGGTTCTGGGAGATAACCCAAACACGCACTACCTCGAGTCCTATCCGACGAGTCGTACCTTCCTCGAGGCTCACACTCAGTACCGCAGTAATCTCGAGGACGCCGCCCTTCTCAAGCGTTCTGGTTGGTCCCAGGTTAGTGACGACATCGAACACTTTCTCGATGGACACTTTGGCGAAGAGGAACCAGATGAAGGGAGCGAAAACTCCCCACTACGCCAACGGCTCCGCAAGCAGATGGGCTTTCGGCAGTACTTCGAACTCGCCCTGGTAGCCTTTATTCTCTACCGCGTCGCCGACATGTACCTGGAAAACCGCCAGCTCAGGCACGACGTCTCACGGCTTCAGGCTGCCCTCGCCCAACCCGCACCAGGAGACCCGGGTACTTCCCTGACGGAGATTCGCAGTCCGCACCTCGAGCCAACGGGCGCGGATTTACGATTCCGGTGGCAACCAGTCGACGGAGCGAGCTCGTATCGTCTCACTCTCTACAACTCGAAGATGGAAGAACTTTGGACGCGGGGCAAGATCGAGTCCGCGACCGTAACTATACCGACGGCGGAGATCGGTGGGTTCGATACCGAAGGTTCGTATCTCTTTCGGGTGGACGGATTGGACGGCGCTGACGTCGTCGCCTCTTCGGGCTTTATCACCTACCCGCCCATCTAGTCGGCGACCTTTCAGTTCTAAGTTCCCATAACATGTACGATAAGTTCGCGGGTCTGGGGGCGATAGCGATGCTCGAAGAGATAGACGCCCTGCCACGTACCCAGGCCAAGACGACCGTTTCGAATGGGTATCTGCTCGGAAGTGTGGGTCAGCGCAGTCTTCAGGTGCGCCGGCATATCATCCCGGCCTTCCATCGTATGTGTGTAAGCGGGATCACCCTCGGGTGCGATGCGTAAGAAGTACTGTTCCAAATCGTGGCGAGCAGAAGGATCCGCGTTCTCCTGGATAACCAGCGACGCGGAGGTGTGCCGGAGAAACAGGTAACACATTCCCGTTTCCACGTTGCTGCCCTTTACGACCGTTTCGATCTCGCTGGTGATCTCACACAAGCCCTGCCCACGCGAGTGGACCGAGATCACGTCCTGGCACTGCTTCACGAGATCTAATGACCTTTCGGAACGTTCTGAGCAGCTTTCAAAATGGCACGCATGAGTTGGTCCTCGTCCTGGATTCCCTCGAGATCGAGTGAGTCGGAATCTTCCAGGGTCTCGAGAGCCGAAATGGCCGCCCGTACGATTTCCGTATTGGCCAGCTTTCGCCCACCTTTGTTTCGAAGCTTGTAGGCAAACTCCGAAAGGAACTGTTCCTGCTCAGGCGGTAACGTGACCGTGACTTTGCGGTAGCCGGATCTAGACTTACGAGGCGACTGCTCACTCGCCCCTAGCGGTGCGCTCGAAATACCCAAGACAACTCTCTCCTGCCTCCGTCTCGAAGTAGGGAATTCGATCCGGAAAGGCCAAGGCCGAAGCCTCAGTTCAAGTAATTGTTGTGACGTGACGCATCGATACAAACGATTCCGGGTCGACGCCTCCCCCGGCTGTCCAAACCGAGTCACGTACAATGGAGGTTCCTGTAAGGGTAATTTGGAACTTTAACGACAAACGCCGACCCAGGCAAGGCTTTGGCATCTATCTTGACCTATAGGTGGACGCGAACGGTCCGGATGTCTGGTAATCTCAGCCCTCGCTGAAACTGAAACCCTCAAAATGAGAGAACCGTGACGAGCCGAAAGAAAGCACGCCAAGGACGAACGGCCCAAGTGGGGAGACGCTCGGCAAACTCTTTTCACGAACAAATTTGGATCGCGTCGCTCTTCGTCGTCGCCTGGATTCACCGAATCCTCTTCCTGCGATCGAACTCCGATCACACCTGGGGGTTCAGCATCTTCTACGAGGGTGATGCCGAGACATTTTACAACTACGCCCGCTCCATCCTCGCCGACGCGCGTTACGATCTCGGGGTTCCATTTCACCCGCCGTTCTTTGCCCATGTCCTCGCTTTCGCCCACCAACTCGTCGGTGCGGCGGACTATTCCGCAAAAGTTCCCCAAGAGACGGTTCGAATCCTCTTGGCCGGAATCGGGGCAGCCATCATACCGGCACTGTATGTGCTGGTTCGGCCCTACCTTGGCCGTACCGTCGCGGCCGCCTCGGCCCTCCTCTGTCTCTATCACTTTGGACTCAACGTCCTCTCGGTCGCCCCGGTCAGCGAGTCGCTCTACCTCTGGCTACTGCTCAGCTCTCTCATCATCTGGTCTCGATTGGGAGGACACCCATGGGGTGTGCCGGCTTCCGCCTCCAATCTTCGCCAGCGTTTGGAACGCTCCCCGATTCTGCGACTTCTGAGCGGTATCGGGCTCGGCGTTCTTCTGGGTCTCCTCAGCCTGACCCGAGCCGAGGGAATCTCCATCGCCGTGCTCCTCCTACTCATCGGCAGCATCGGAAGCTGGGTCTCGGATCGTCGCGACGCCCTTCGGTCGAAAGGTCAGGAGCAAAAGAGTCAACGACGGGGTCGCGTCTGGATTGCCGCGAGTCTCGCGCTGCTGATCGTCCTCATCCCCTGGACGATCCGAAATGCCCGCAATCTGAGCCAACTGAACGAGGGGATGGCTTCACAACTGGTCGAGCCTCTCCCTACTTTCGTCCCGCTTACCATTTACGGTCCCTTGAATTTCGCCCTGGCCAACAACGAGCTCGCGACGGGGGAGTTTTCTCGATCATTTCTAGCCTCACAATCGACGTCCGCGAGTCTCGAGCTACGGGACCCCGAACACCTGAGGTTCCTGCTCCACGGCTATGAGATTGGAGGGCGCTACATTCGCGAGCACCCCCTCGATTGGGCATTACTCGTGGGAGAGAAGTGGAAGAACTTCTTTGGGTCGCTCCGCCTCGGCTGGACTCAATGGAACGTGCCTGGAGGACTCGACGGTGTTCGGCGGCCGGTCGATATCTTCGTCCCCGACTCGACCGCCGGAGTCTGGTTTCTCTTACCGTGGCTCGGACTGGGCACCGCCGTTCTTCGTCGAGCGGGACGGTCCGAAGGACGATGGCTCGTTCTTGTCATCGGGTTCACCGGCTTGACCGCAGCAACCACGGCCTTCTTCTTCGGCTACGCCCGGCTCGGCCTCCTTTGCATACCGTTTTGGATGACCCTTGTCGCTGCCGCTTTGGTTTGGCTCAGTCGACTGGTCCTGGCCCGAGGGGCGCAGACGGCATCAAAGACGGAGCAGGGCGATTTGGGGTTCTTCCGCTCCCGCGGGTTCCAATCCATGCTCGCCATCATGGTCCTGCTCCTCCTCATCGAAGCCTGGGGGGCAACGGGGAATCGGGACTTTGTCGCCAAGGGTAGCCAGCTCGAAGGGGCGACCCATCTCAACCCGCACGATACGATGCGACTGACCGTCATCCGGGACTGAGAGAAACGCGGCTGAATTGTATCCCCGCGCACAAATCGACCCATTTGCGATACTCTCCGGCGATGACGACTTGGCAACCCACATCCTGGCAATCGAAATCTGCGCTCCAGCAACCGAGTTATCCCGACCCGGCTGCGGCCCTCGCGGTCGTGGACCGGATCTCGAAGCTGCCACCGCTCGTGACCTCCTGGGAAGTCGAGACCCTGCGCAACCATCTGGCCGCCGCCGCGGTCGGCGAAGCCTTTGTCATGCAGGGTGGCGACTGCGCGGAGAGCTTCGACGACTGTGACTCGTCCCAGATCGCCGCGAAACTGAAGATCCTTCT
>Ga0315338_1002357_pt1 | contig 19001 bp, 20 predicted proteins | sample ASW8metaG_FD_204518 | JGI IMG/M metagenome (GOLD analysis project Ga0315338, IMG submission 204518) | Ammonia-oxidizing marine archaeal communities from Monterey Bay, California, United States - ASW #8 | ecosystem: Environmental > Aquatic > Marine > Coastal | place: USA: California | collected... | reverse complement strand
AAAATACTTTTTATCCTAACCATAATTGGGGTTTTTGTTTCTGGTTGTGGTAGTAACCAGACTGCAGAGGAATTATTTAGCGGTGCGGAGAATGCTAGAAATGAAAAAGATATTAAAGGCGCATTATCTAATCTTGATTTGCTATTAAAAAAATACCCTGACCATGTTTTGGCTGCCAAGACGCAATACCTAATTGGTGATATTTACATGAATGATTTGCGTGATTTTGATAGTGCAATTGCTGCTTATGTCAATGTGGTTAATAATTTCTCTGGAACAAATCAAGAGGCACAGGCGCAATTTATGATTGGTTATATTTATGCTAATATTTTAAGTGATAACCCTAAAGCAGAATTAAATTATAAGATTTTTCTTGATCGATTTCCTGAGCACGAATTAGCACCATCGGTCCAATTTGAACTAGATTATCTTGGTAAGGACATAAATGAGATTGATGTCCTTAAGCATATTACATCCTAATATATATCAATAATTTTTATGGCAGAGTTTAGTTTATCAGAAATAAATGAACGTATATCTCGCGAATCAAGTTTTGTTGATACACTCAGAGAGGCTGTTAGTGCAACGATTGTAGGCCAAACTGACCTGATTAATCGACTTTTAATAGGCATGTTGGCCAATGGGCATATACTTGTTGAAGGAGTGCCAGGCTTAGCCAAAACTTTGCTGGTTAAGACAATGGCGCAACTTATAGACGCCAAATTTCAGCGTATTCAATTTACGCCTGATATGCTTCCGGCAGATTTAATTGGTACACTTATTTATAACCAGAAAACTGGCGGGTTTGAAACGCGAAAAGGCCCAATATTTTCTAATATAATCCTAGCTGATGAGATCAATCGTTCGCCCGCAAAAGTGCAGAGCGCCTTGTTAGAAGCTATGCAGGAAAGACAGGTTACCATTGGAGAAGATACTTTTGTTCTTGATAGTCCATTTCTTGTTCTCGCGACGCAAAATCCAATAGAACAAGAAGGCACATACCCGCTGCCAGAGGCGCAGGTAGATCGATTTATGCTAAAGCTGAAAGTAGACTATCCAACAAAGGAAGAAGAAAAACAAATAATGAGGAAGATGGCGAAAACATCCGTTAATCAATCAATTAACCCAGTGGCAAAGCCAGAACAGATTTTGGCAGCGCAAAACATAATAAATGATATTTATGTTGATGAAAAAGTTGAAGAATATATATTGAACCTCATATTTTCTACACGAAATCCTGAAGATTTTGGATTAAGTGATTTGGCTGGCCTTATTGATTACGGAGCTTCACCTAGAGCTTCAATTAATATTGTATTAGCTGCGAAGGCCCGTGCTTTCATAGAACACCGTGGCTATATCACTCCTGAAGATGTGCGTTTCGTAGGTGCAGATGTTCTTCGTCATCGTATCATTTTAACTTATGAAGCAGAAGCAGAAGAATTAACATCTGAAGAGATTATCCAACGACTTTTCGAATCAATCGAAGTCCCCTAATTACATTGTAATATGATCCCGAAAGAGATCATCCAAAAAGTTCGTCGTATTGAGATCAGAACTCGTGGTTTAGTTAATGATCTTTTTGGCGGTGAATACCACTCTGTCTTTAAAGGTAGAGGCATGTCTTTTTCTGAGGTAAGAAAATACCAACCCGGTGATGATATTAGTTTAATTGATTGGAATGTGACCGCGCGATCTAATGCGCCATATATTAAAATCTTTGAAGAGGAAAGGGAATTAACTGTCTATCTCATAGTTGACATGAGCAGATCGGGAAATTTTGGTACACTGCGAAGATTTAAGAATGAAATTGCTGCAGAAATTGCTGCAGTATTGGGCTTCTCAGCTATAAAGAATAATGATAAGGTTGGATTAATCCTTTTTAGCGATAGAATTGAAAAATATGTTGTCCCAAAAAAGGGAAAGCCACATGTCCTACGCGTAATTAGAGAACTACTTTACCACAGACCGAAAGGACGGGGAACCGAAATTCAAAATGCACTTGATTTCTTACTGAAGGTAGCAAAACGCAGAAGTGTCGTATTTCTAATCTCTGATTATATGGATGAAGGATATTGGAAATCACTTAAGGTTGCTAACCGAAAACATGATCTAATTGGTATTAAAATGAATGATGTAGCAGAATCCGATATACCTGACCTAGGATTGTTAAAGGTACACGACCCGGAAACTAATGAACAATTCTGGATTGATACGAGTTCAAAAGAAGAACGTTTATTATTTAAGAAAGAGCAGGAAGAAAAATGGATAAAATTCAACAAGGAATGTGGTCGTATAAAATTTGATCTAATCCAAATTTCTACCACTGGTGATTATGTTGAACCGCTAATGAATTATTTTAAGCGCCGTGAAAAGCGTGTTTAGCAGGTCATGATCCCAAGAAAAATACTTTTCTATATCGGCCTAATACTTTTTTTATATACCTGTGGAAAAAACGAGAGTTTAAATGGTTCCTTTCAATTATCCGTCTCAACTGATACATCATTTGCAGCGATTGGAGATTTGATTAGGTTCAGGATTCAGACAAAATTTCTTAGAGATAATTATTTGGTCGTACCACAAACTCAGTTTAGTGAACCATTAGAAGTACGACAATTAGAACCGCTATATAATGAAAATGGAAAAATTACTGGAATAGATTATATCTTATCGGTGTGGGATACAGGTGCGGTAGTTATTCCAGCCATCGCGGTAAATGTTTTTAAACCAGACAGTACCTTAGATTTTGTAGTAAACACCGATTCACTAGAAATCAATGTTGTATCAATGATTGCTAAAACTGGTTCACAATCCATGAGACCAATCAAAGGGCCAGTACCTGTTTCTAGAAGATGGCCGATGACGACAATTATTTTAGTCTTGTTACTAGCTGGTATTTTATATGGATTGTACGTCATTTACGGTAAACGCATGCCGACTGAACACATAGAAGTAGAAACTGTACAGTCTAGCAAGCCAGCAGATGAGATGGCACTTGAAAAACTTAACCACTTAAAGGGTAGTAAATATCTGCAACGTGGCGAGATAAAAGAGTTTTATGTACAACTTTCCTATATCTTAAGAGAATATGTGGAGAACAGTGTGTACATAAAGACATTGGAAATGACTACAGAGCAAATAAAGCAATACAGATCAGTAATTCCTTTTGATCGTGACCAATTAGGAATATGGATGGATATTTTGCAACGGGCTGACCTAAGTAAATATGCAAAATCTGATCCGGAGAAAATGATTTGCCATGAAGACCTGGCTGCAGGGGAAATATTTGTGAAAAACACTGTTCCATCCTGGAAAATACAAAACACGTAAAATGGAATTATAGGTGTGTAACTAAAATTTGAGATAGTGAAGGAAAAGGTTAAATTCAAATTACAAAACGGGATTATCCATGGCCACGACAAGTGATATAAAAAAAGGTGCAGTTCTGTTGGAAAACGGGAAGCGAATGAAAGTATTGGAATTTCTACATGTTAAACCTGGTAAAGGCAATGCATTTGTTCGTACAAAATTGCGAGATATTCAGTCAGGCAAAGTAGTAGAAAAAAAATTTAATGCTGGTGCAAAAATTGAATTAATTAGAATTGAGGTAAAGGCAATGCAATACTTATATAAAGATGGTGATAGTTATGTATTCATGGATAGCCAAACGTATGATCAAATCAATATTCTAGCGGAAATTATTGGCGATAAAATCAATTTTCTAAAGCCAGGTCAGAATGTGGATATATTATTTGATGGTGCTTTAATTATTGATATTCGCTTGCCTGCACACGTTAATCTTGAAGTACAACACACTGAGCCAGGGGAGAGAGGAAATACGGCAACAGGGGCCACTAAACCAGCGACAGTTGAGACTGATTATGTGGTAAATGTTCCTTTATTTATTGATAGTGGTGATATCTTAAAAATTGACACAAGAAGCGGGGAATATATTGAAAGAGCAAGATCTTAGGGTTAGTTTTATTACTTGAAACCTATGTAAGTATATGTGGCAGGATAGGCTAAAAGAAATTCTTTATATTCTTGAAAACAGCGATGTTAATGAGATTGATGTAACTTTTTTTGGCATTCGGTATCGTGTGGTAAAAGAAGCACCTGGTGTTGAGGAAGGCTTACCGGAAGCTACGGTAACTCCAAAACAAACCACTGACCGATCAGATATACCTGAAATGAGCGAAACAGCGACCAAAGAACCGGACTCAACTCCTGGGGTTGAAATATTATCACCGATGCCAGGAACATTTTATAGAGCACCATCTCCTGATGATCCCCCCTACGTAAAAGAGGGTGATTCTGTTAAAAAAGGTGACCCACTTTGCATCATTGAGGCCATGAAGATCATGAATGAAATTGAAGCTGAAGATAATGGTGTAATTCAGAAAATTTTTATTGAGAGTGGACAGGCAGTGGAATTCAATCAGCCTTTGTTTATTATAGAGCCTAATTAATTTATTATGTATAAAAAGATCCTGATTGCTAATCGGGGTGAAATTGCACTGCGAATTATTCGGGCCTGTCATGAACTTGGCATAAAAACTGTGGCCGTTTATTCCACGGCTGACGAATACTCACTCCATGTTAAATTTTCTGATGAAGCTGTCTGTATAGGGCCACCTCCTAGTAACGAAAGTTATCTAAACATCCCCCGTATCTTGGCCGCGGCTGAAATAACCCATGCAGAGGCGATTCATCCCGGATATGGCTTTTTAGCAGAGAATGCAGAGTTTTCACGTATTTGCCAGGATAATGGTTTTGTTTTTATTGGTCCCACAGCAGAGATTATTAATGCAATGGGAAATAAGTCAGAGGCAAAAAAAACGATGAAGAGTTGCGGCGTGCCTGTTATACCAGGTAGTGATGATGTGCTTAATGATGTCGGTGATGCAAGAAACCTCGCAGAAAAAGTGGGCTATCCCGTTATGATAAAAGCATCAGCGGGCGGCGGTGGCAGAGGGATGCGTCTGGTGAAATCGCAAGATGAGTTGGAATCCGCTTTTGGTGCTGCGCAGGCAGAAGCAAAAAGTGCTTTTGATAACGGTGATCTCTATTTGGAAAAATTTGTTGAGAATCCGCGCCATATTGAGGTTCAGATATTAGCCGATAACTCTGGCAATACAATTCATCTGGGTGAGCGAGAGTGCACTATCCAGAGACGGCACCAAAAATTGATTGAAGAGAGCCCATCAGTGATAGTCGATGGTGATTTGCGAAAAAAAATTGGGTCAACAGCAATTAACGCTGCTAAGACTGTGAAGTATGTCGGTGTTGGTACTGTGGAATTTCTTGTTGATAAAAATCTTAATTACTATTTCATGGAAATGAATACGAGAATACAAGTAGAGCATCCGGTTACAGAGATGGTCTCAGGTGTAGATTTGATTAAACAGCAGCTCAGAATGCATGCTGGTAAATCTTTTCCATCTTTCCTTAAAAAATTTAACTTAAGGGGCCATGCAATAGAATGCCGCATTAATGCAGAAGACCCAGTTAATGATTTTGCCCCTTCACCAATGGAAATAACCAGTTTTCATATGCCTGGCGGAAAAGGTGTCCGGGTTGATAGTCATGCTTACGCGGGATATCAAATTCCCACATATTATGATTCCATGATTGGCAAATTGATTGTTTCCGCGAGTTCCAGAAAACGGGCAATCATTCGCATGGAGCGCGCATTAGAAGAATGTATTATTGAAGGACCGAAAACAACAATTCCATTTCACCATGCCATCATGCGTGATGAGCAATTTAAAAGTGGCAATTTCGATACGAGTTATTTGGAAAATTTTCATTTCAGCGACGCAGATTAACTTCAGGGGAATAAATTAATGAATGCACCAACTGATTTATTATATACCAGTGATCATGAATGGGTGAGTGTTGTAGGAAATGTGGCCACCATAGGTATAACCGATTTTGCTCAAGGAGAACTAGGCGATATTGTATTTGTCGAATTTCCAGAGTTGAGCTCAACTGTGGAAAAAGGCCAATCCGCCGGTTCAATAGAAGCAGTGAAAACAGTTGCTGATCTTTATATGCCCATCTCCGGTACCGTAATTGCAGTGAATGAAAACCTTGATAATAATCCTGAAGCAGTTAACGATACACCATATGGCGATGGTTGGATGGTAAAAATCGAGATAGCTAACCAAGATGAAATAAGTGATCTATTAACCGCTACCGCATATGATGATCTAATTTCGTAAATTTAACTATTATGATGAATTCAAAAGTCTATGACCATTTATTATCTGTTCGAAAAAAGAAGGGCGCCGGGTATATTGTACTTATTGACCCAGATAGAAAAAGTAAAAATGGTTTAGCAGACAAGGTCAAAAAGATCAACAATTCTGGTGTAGACGCAATATTCGTTGGTGGTAGTCTAATGATGGATGGTCGTTGCAGTGAACGGGTTGCTCAAATTAGGTCTCTGGCTGAAATTCCCGTGATATTTTTTCCAGGTGGTATTAGTCAACTAAACAGCCATTATGATGCGATTCTATTCATGTCCATTATTTCGGGCAGGAATCCCCATTATTTGATCGGTGAACAGGTTATTGCTGCACCCATCGTAAAAGACCTAGGTATTGAGGTTATACCAACGGGGTATTTATTGCTGGATGGGGGCAGTGACTCTGCAGTACAGTTTATGAGTGGTACGGCACCTATTCCTATGGATAAACCGGATATTTCAATAGCCCATGCACTTGCGGCCCAATATCTAGGAAAAAAATTAATATATCTTGAAGCTGGCAGCGGCGCAAAACAGGCAGTGCCAAATGAATTGATTAAAGAAGTAGTTGAACATGTGGATATCCCCTTGATCGTTGGTGGTGGAATTCGCAAGCCGGAAGTTGCCCGCGAAAAAGTTGAAGCTGGAGCTAGTTTTGTGGTCACCGGAACTATAATTGAAGAAAATAATAATGAAGACATGTTGAAAAAATTTGCTGAAGCTATACATGTAAACTAAACATGAGTGCTAAACTAGATTCTAGGCAGATAATTTCCACTAGTGCAGATGTTAAGCGGGCCATGCTCGATGCTTGTGCTAAAGATATTGACATTGCAGCAAATATTATGACTGATGCTATAAAAAACGGTAGAAAAATACTCTGGTGCGGTAATGGAGGCAGTGCTGCGGATGCCCAACACATGGCCACTGAACTTATGGGTGGACTTCGAGATCATGACCGTCCAGCGATCGCTTCAATTGCATTAACTACGGATTCATCTTTTCTTACGGCATGGTCTAATGATACAGATTTCAATACAATATTTTCCCGGCAACTTGATGGTCTGGGAAAGGCTGGCGATGTACTCGTTGCCATTTCCACCAGTGGTAACTCAGAAAATATTGTGCAAGCCGTTGAAAGGGCGAAGGCAATGGATATGGCTGTAATCATTTTAACCGGTCAATCCAGCGGCAAATTGCGTGATAAAGGTGATGTAGTAATTCGTATTCCAAGCGATGATACCCAGCGTATTCAGGAAGGCCATTTACTGGCTGAGCATATTATGTGCGAAATGGTGGAAAATGCTATTTTAAATTAGAGGTATTAATAGGTTGAAAACCTATCTTAAGGATTACCTTACTATGCTTCGTGTTGAAAAAAATCTTTCACCCAATTCTATTTCTGCCTACAAAGGTGATTTAAACCGTTATCTTGATTTTTTATCTAATGAACAATCATTAATTGATCTTGATGATATCCGACAGATCCATATCCGCAGTTTTATCCGCTATTTGAATGATGTCCATCTGGCACCGGTAAGTATTACACGATCGTTTTCATCGATACGATCTTACCATGAATTTTTATCAATGGAAAAGTTGGTAAAGAAAAATCCAACCCAATTATTGGATCCCCCAAAACTACCAAAAAAAATACCGCAGGTTTTGTCCGTTATTGAAATTGAAGCAATTATTAATGCAGTGGATATCGAGGATTCAATGGGTTACAGGGATAAGGCCGTTCTGGAAGTTTTATATTCTGCTGGATTACGTGTGTCTGAGTTATGTCAACTGGTAGTGCAGAAAGATTTGCCGGATATACAAATGCTTCGCGTAATTGGGAAAAAAAAGAAAGAACGATTTGTTCCTATCGGTAATAATGCAATCCAAGTGATTGATAATTACCTTAAATATCTTCGACACAAACTAGCAGATAGAAATAAACATGATGGATGCTTATTTCTTAGTAATAATGGTAAACCATTGACGCGTATGACTGTATATAATATCTTGAAAAAATGGACGGAAGCTGCAGGAATTACTAAAAGAGTTTATCCACATATATTGCGTCATTCCTTTGCGACCCATTTATTGGATGGTGGTGCAAATTTGCGGGAAGTTCAATTAATGTTAGGTCATGTTGATATTTCAACTACTCAAATCTATACTCATCATGATAAATTATTTTTAACATCAGAAGTTCAAAAATTTCACCCACGATGGTAATATATGTTATTTCGGTTACCACCTGAAGTACTAGTTCTATTAATTCCTGTACTATTATTTGCTCTGGTATTTCATGAATTCTCTCATGCCTGGGTTGCGAACAAACTGGGAGATCCAACTGCACGCTATGCTGGGCGCTTAACGTTGAACCCAATGGCGCACCTTGATCCGATCGGTGGACTAATGATCCTTTTTGTTGGTTTTGGGTGGGCAAAACCGGTACCAGTAGATATTCGTTATTTAAGTAACCCGCGGGTAGATATGATGAAGATTGCCTTTGCCGGCCCTGCTTCCAATCTACTCCTGGCATTTATTGGAGGTACGATTCTACGGTTAAGTTTTGTACATGGAACTATGGCCATGATGATTATGTTCTTTACCCAAATCAACATTATGCTGGCCGTATTTAATATGATTCCAATTGCGCCATTAGATGGCTCACAGATCTTTTCGGGATTGTTGATTCGGACAAATCCAGAACTTGTTAGAAATTTGCAAATATATGGTCCTCAGATACTGATGGGCGCCATCCTTATTGGTTATTTTACACCAATTTCCCCAATCTGGTGGTTTATGGGTCCGTTTGTAAAATTTTTTCTATTTCTTTTCGCTGGACTGTAAGGCAAAGTTAAAATTAATGTTCAAAAAAAATATCCATCGTCTTAGACAGGGCCGATCCCTTGTCTGGACAGGTTTTCTTTTTTTTATCGTGGTTTGGCTAATGTATTATTTAAATCAGTTGGTGCGCGACACAGGGTAATATGCAGCAGCTAGTTGAATGTGTCCCTAATTTTAGTGAAGGCCGTGATCTTGCGAAGATAAGTACTATTACTGCCCACATTGAAGCAATTCCTGGGATTACATTGTTGGATGTTGATCCAGGTGCTGATACCAATCGAACAGTGGTGACATTTGTGGGCTCTATTGAAGCAGTTGAAGATGCAGCTTTTCAAGCGATAAAATCAGCGGGAGAAGTTTTGGATATGCGTAGTCATAATGGTGCTCATGCACGAATGGGCGCTACGGATGTATGTCCATTTATACCTGTTAGCGGTGTTTCTATGGATGATTGTATATCCCTTTCGAAGCGAGTTGGTAAACGTGTTGGCGAAGATCTATCGATTCCAGTTTATTTGTATGAAAATTCTGCCCAGGCACCCAAACGTAAAAACCTGGCAACAATACGGTCAGGCGAATATGAAGGATTAAAAGATAAACTGGTTGATCCTGCCTGGGGTCCAGATTTCGGACCAACTGAGTTTCATGAACAGGCCGGTGCCACTGTTGTCGGTGCTAGAGAATTCCTGATTGCTTATAATATCAATCTCAATACATTGGATAAACGCTTGGCCACTGATATTGCGTTCGAGTTACGGGAGAGAGGACGAGCCCACAGACGCCAGAACCCAGATTCACCCAATCTGCTTGATGGAAATATCATACGGTATGAGGATGGTGACTATCCTTGTAGTTTGTGTGATTATGTTGGCGATGGTCCTGCAGAAATTGTGGAGCACAACAATAGTGAACATGGATATGATTTAGAAGCTGTACATAGAGATCGTGGTTACAACAGCAATGATTTAGTCGGCAGACCTGTATTAAAGCCAGGTTTGTTTAAGGATGTAAAGGCCGTTGGCTGGATCATTGATGAATATGGATGCGCCCAGATTTCCATTAATTTTACAAATTACCATAAATCAACTATACACGATGTGTTTGACATGGCCTGCAAGCTAGCAGAGGAACGTGGTTTGCGTGTTACCGGTAGCGAATTAGTCGGCTTAATTCCACTTAATGCATTGCTGATGGCCGGTAACCATTATTTGAAAAAACAACGTTGTACACCGGGCGTACCGGAAGCACGGCTTGTTGAAGTTGCAGTTCAATCTTTGGGACTGAATAATGTATCTTCTTTTGTTCCAAAAGAAAAAATAATTGATTATGCCGTGAGTGATTCGAGTAACAAACTAGCAGGTATGTCTGTGCAAGACTTTGCCGATGAATTATCTACAAATTCAGTTGCACCGGGAGGTGGTAGTGTCGCAGCACTTGTTGGCGGACTTGGTTCAGGACTCGTATCCATGGTAGCGGCATTAACCCATGAAAAAAAAGGCTTCGAAGATTATCGGGATGAAATGGAAGCTATGGGTATAAAAGCACAGACGATAAAACAACAGCTTACTGCTCTTGTAGATGAGGATACGGATGCTTTTAATGCAGTAATAGAGGCAAATCGGTTACCGGATTCCACCAAGGAAGAAATGACCGTCAAAGAAACAGCCCTATTGGCGGCAAATAAACGGGCTATTACTGTACCCTTGGAAGTAGCTAGGCTATCGCACCGAGTGTTAGAATTAGCAGTGGATTTAGTTAATAGAGGCAATCCTAATTCTGTTAGTGATGTGGGTGTTGCTGGTGAAGTTGCTTATGCGGGCGTTCGCGGTGGTTCACTCAATGTTTATATAAACCTACCAACAGTTGACTCAGACCAAAAATTTATTCTAGAGGTAAAAAAAGAGGTAGAACTACTTCTTCAACAGGCAACTTCTCTGCGAGATAAGATATTTAACGATTCTCTTAATATCATTAACAGGTAATGAAACCAATACTTTCTCTACCTGAGGACCTGCGCAATAAAATTTCTGCTGGTGAGGTAATAGAACGCCCAGCGTCTGTTGTAAAAGAGCTCCTTGAAAACAGTATAGATGCGGGTGCGACGGAGATAACTGTTGTCGTAGAGAAAGGTGGCCACCAGCTGATTCAAGTTCGAGATAATGGGCACGGGATTACAGCAGATGGACTTGCGCAAGCCTTTCTACGGTATACTACGAGTAAAATATCCAAAGTTGATGATCTGTTTAAGATACGAACACTTGGGTTTCGGGGGGAGGCACTGGCCAGTATTGCGTCAGTATCGGAAATAAATGTGTCTTCATCTGTAGATGAATCCGCAGGGTATCAAATGGATTTAGTCAATGGTGTTACCGATGCTATTAAAGCGGCCCCGCCAATAGGTGGGACAGAGATTACTGTACGGAATCTATTTTATAATACGCCAGCACGGAAAAAATTCCTGAAATCAGCTACGACTGAATTCCGGCAAATTGTGAAAATGCTGCGTCGTTTTGGATTGGAATTTCCTGAAGTTTCTTTCCAACTGATGCATAATGATAAAACTATATTGAATCTAACGCCAGAAAATATTGAAGAAAGAATTATAGCGTTAACAGACCCTTCTTATCGGGATCAATTACTGCCAGTAAATATGATAAAAGGTGATTACAATATATCCGGATTTGTCGGCACACTGAATCTCGTACGGGGACGGCCAGGAGAGCAGTATCTTTTTGTTAACCGCAGATTTATTCAAAATCGGCTTCTCAATTCGGCGGTTTATGCAGCCTATGAATCCCTAGTAAAAAGAGGTGAATACCCTTTTTCATTGTTGAATCTAGTGTTGCCACCTGACCAATTGGATGTAAATGTACATCCGAGAAAGATCGAAGTACGCTTTACCGATGAATGGCGCATTTATCATGTTGTAAAATCAGCGGTAAGAGAAGCGCTGGCTAGTATTTTGGCAACAATTCCATCATTTGAACAGCATGTTGGACAAATGGTAACATTTGGAAAAGAAATTGATCCAAATCAACGCCAGGAACCACTATGGTTCACGCCTGCCAAGCAATCCGAAAGTGGTGCTTATTTGCAACGTGCGAAAGAATATGTCGGCAACCTGGCAGACCAAAAAAAAGAAGCCAATGCCATTGAAGGTAGCATCATGTGGCAAGTACATGACAAATACATCATCAGTCAGATCAATAGTGGTCTGGTGATAATTGATCAGCATGTGGCGCACGAGCGCGTATTATTTGAAGATGCGCTGCTTGCGTTTGATTCGACGCCCTTATCGGCGCAGACACTGTTATTTCCTGAAATATTGGAGTTTTCTACAGATGAATACTCCGTCCTATTGGATATCCTACCATATTTAGAAAAATTGGGATTCCAAATGAAAGAAAATGGTCAAAACAAGATTATGCTTGAGGCTATTCCGTCGGATATGGGCTGGGGTAATGAGAATTCTGTGATCAGGGATATTATTGATCATTATGTAGCCAATCGAGAAAAGTCCAGTTCATATGTGGAAAATCTGGCCGCTTCTTTTGCCTGCCATGCGGCTGTCAAAGCAGGAGATTCATTAACTATAGAAGAAATGCAAGTATTGGTAAATCGCCTTTTTGCTACAAAACATCCATATTATTGTCCGCACGGTCGCCCAATTATTGTTCAATTATCGCTGGAAGAACTTGATCAGCGTTTTGAACGCACCTAGACCTTCATTTTACTATGGATAATAAGTGCTCCAATCCTAAACCTGTTCTGGCTATTGTAGGCCCTACAGCGATTGGAAAAACGACCGTTTCCATTGATGTGGCAAACAAAGTAAATGGTGAGATCATTGGCCTTGATTCACGGCAAATATACAGGGGCATGGCCGTTGGAACGGCACAACCTACTATTGAAGAACTGGCAGCAGCACCGCATCATCTCATCGGCGTAAAAGACCCAGATTCACCTATCTCAGCTGGAAAATACGCAAAATTGGTCCTTAATCTGGTTAAGGATATTTCTGAAAGGGGAAAAGAACCCATTATATGTGGAGGCGCAGGATTATATTATCGAGCGATCACCAAGGGCATATTTTCTGAGAGCGAGACCGATCTAGATGTAAGAGAAAAACTTATTCAGGAATATGAAGAAATTGGTCCGGATGGATTACTAAACCGACTGCAAGAATTGGACCCAGACTATGCAGTAAAAGTCCATCCAAATAATAAAAAAAGGCTGATCAGGGCGTTAGAGATCTATACAGTAACCGGCAAACCGCCATCAGAACATTTCAACAGACAGGAAAAATTTGGTACACCGACATTAAATCTTTTTACGGTTTTACTTACTATTGATAGGAAGGAATTAGGTAAACGTATAGCAAAACGAACTGCCAAGATGCTCAATAGCGGTTGGATCGAAGAAACAAAAATGCTGCGTAAAGGAATTGATCCTATTGCCATGCACCCGATGGATTCCATTGGGTATCGACAAATCGCCGCTTTTCTTGATGGTAAATTGAATAAAGAAGAACTCGAAGCAAAAATTATATTGCGAACCTGTCAATATGCCCGACGGCAATTACAATGGTTTAGACAAGAAAATATTGATCTTACCATTGATATTGGAATAGCACCGGATAATCTTGCAGACCACATTGTCACGGGCTTTAAAAAACAATGACAATTACTTGGAAAAACTGCTTGGCAGATACTGTTCCCTAGTGTAATATGGCCGTGATTTTTGACCCTTTAAATAGCTACAGAGATAGAAAAAAGGGCAGTAATGAGGCCTCTGGTCGTGCAGAGCGCTGGAAAGCGCTAGAAATGCTGCCCCCCAGGGGTTTTTTGGTTTCAGGGATGAACCTATGACAAAAAAACAAACCATATTACTGGATGGAACTGCCATAAGCAGGACCATCACCAGATTGAGCCATGAGATTCTGGAACGAAACAATAACCCAGATAATTTGGCGCTGATCGGGATTCAAACGCGCGGTGAACCGCTATCAAAAAGAATACATTCCCAAATTTCCGAATTTTCTGGTACTGAGATAGTCTTAGGCTCACTGGATATTACCTTTCACCGCGATGACTTCCGGGATCGATTAGTGGTGCCTCAAGTAAAGGGTACGGATATCCCCTTTACCATTGATGATAAAATAGTTGTTTTGGTAGATGACGTTCTTTTTACCGGCAGGACAATCCGAGCAGCTATAGATGCATTAAATGCGTTCGGACGGCCAAAGGCTATTCAGTTGGCTGTACTGGTTGATAGAGGACACAGGGAAATGCCTATTAGAGCAGATTTTGTTGGAAAGAATATTCCTACCCATGAGGGCGAACATGTAGCTGTTCGATTAAAAGAAGTGGATAATAAAGATGCCGTGCTGCTCTTGAAATACGATCAGGCGAAATAAACAATGCAGGAAAAGCACCTTCTAGGACTTGAACATTACCCAGCTGAAGATATAGTTAGTATTATTGATACAGCTTTCAGCTTCCGAGAGGTGCTTGATCGACCGATCAAGAAAGTGCCGTCCCTGCAAGGGCAAACGATTGTAAATCTATTTTTTGAGAATTCCACACGCACACGAATCAGTTTTGAATTGGCTCAAAAACGCCTTAGCGCTGATACAGTGAATTTCTCGACATCCTCGAGCAGTTTGAAAAAGGGTGAAAGTTTCAAAGATACGGTTCAAAATATCGAGGCGATGAAAATTGATGCTGTCGTCATGCGCCACCCAGACCCCGGTGCTTCATTACATTTGACAAAATATGTCGATGCGGTGGTAATTAATGCTGGAGATGGTACCCATGAACATCCTACACAAGCTATTTTGGATATGACCAGTCTTCAGGAACGTTTTGGGAAAGTAAAAGATCTAAGGATCGGAATTATCGGAGATATATTGTACAGTCGAGTGGCGCGGAGCAATATCTATGGATTAAAAAAGTTAGGTGCAGAGGTTATACTTTGTGGGCCAACTACTTTAATTCCACCCCACATCGACAGCCTCGGTGTTCGAGTAACCCATGATCTTGATGAAGTTTTAGATTGGGCTGATGCCATTATTGTGTTGCGTATCCAACTGGAACGTATGGATCGCGGGTTATTTCCTTCAGTTCGTGAATACCGTAACCTATTTGGTATTACTTCAGAACGCTTGAAAAAACATAAAAAAGAGATCGTGATCATGCATCCTGGTCCAATGAATCGCGGTATTGAAATCGATAGTTCTGTTGCAGATGGTAAGGAAGCAATAATTCTGGATCAGGTTCTCAATGGAGTTGCATCCCGTATGGCAATTTTATATTTGTTGCTAGGCGGAAAACCAGAAAATAATTGAGTAATAAATGAATTTGAAAAAACTACCAAAAAAACTTGTGCTGCAAGGGGGTACAATTCTGGATCCGTTATCTGGAAGTTCTAAGAAGGGTAATGTTGTAATTGAGCGAAATAAAATTAAATCGGTTGGTTCTACAGGCGGTGCGAAAGGTGAGACCAAGATCGATTGCTCCGGCCTTGTAATCACCCATGGGTTTTGTGATGTACATGTCCACTTCCGTGAACCGGGACGTGAAGACAAGGAAACATTGCAAACTGGTTCTCGAGCAGCATTAGCAGGTGGTTTTACGCGTGTGTGTGTAATGCCGAATACGTTACCTCCTTTAGATGCACCTGAATCAATACGTTTTATTGTTGAAAAGGCAGAAGAATGTCCAGTGCATATTCACCCCATTGGAGCGGTAACAAAAGGGCAAAAAGGTCAAGAATTAACTGAGATTCAAGGAATCATTTCCGAGGGGGCTGTCGCCTTAAGTGACGATGGTTTGCCTATATCTGATGCCCAGGTTATGCGGTTGGCTTTGGAATACACTTCTATGTTTGATAAACCGGTTATTAATCATGCGGAAGATGAATGTTTACGCAATAATGGTCTAATGCATGAAGGAGAGATTTCCACACGCCTCGGTTTAGCCGGCAATCCGTCCCTGGCAGAGGCAATAATGATTCAACGGGATCTTGAATTGGCGAATATGATTCAGGCAAAACTTCATGTACCCCATGTATCTTCTGCCGGTGGAGCTGCGAACATCCGCAGAATGAAAAAATTAAATCCAAATATTACAGCAGAAGTGACACCGCACCATTTATTCTTTAATGATCAAGCACTTTTAGAATACAATACAAACTTTAAAGTTGCACCACCGATCCGCACTGAGGATGATCGCAAGGAATTAATCAAAGCGGTAAAGGATGGCACTTTCGATTGTATTGCCACAGATCATGCACCCCACACAATAGAGGAAAAAGAAGCTACTTTTGAATCAGCACCGTTTGGTATGATCGGTTTAGAAAGCTGTTTTGGTGCTGTGAATAAAATTTTGGACATGCCGCTGAAAGAATTATTGAAATTATTAACTGTAAACCCGAGGCGCGTCATGGGCTTTGAAGAGGATCTATTTAAAGTAGGTTGTGCTGCTGAACTGACGATTCTCGATCCTGATCAAGAATGGATATACAAAGATCAAAATATCTATTCCAAATCCCGTAACACACCCTTTATTGGGGAAAAGCTAAAAGGAAAGGTTCACTATACGATTAGTAAGGGGACCGTAGCTGACCTTAATTAACTAAAAAAACCCTAAGTATTACAGGGTTATTAATTATTGACAAAGGTAAAGGTATAAGGCTATTTTCAGCGGCTTTATTCGAAGTGAAAAATGATGAAAACATTTTCGATAAAACAGTCAGAAATAGAGAAAAATTGGATTCTTGCCGATGCGGAAGGAAAAGTTTTGGGGAGGTTTGCAACCAAAATTGCCCAACTTCTTAAAGGCAAGCATAAGCCAACTTACACGCCGCATATGGATATGGGTGACTGTGTTGTTATAATCAATGCAGAAAAGATCAAACTCACCGGATCAAAAGAGAAAAATAAAACCTATTTCAGTCATTCAGGATACCCCGGAGCAACTTCTTTTGTTGACGTAGAAGAAGTGCGTCGTACTCATCCGGAACGAATTCTGGAATCAGCAATAAAAGGCATGCTTCCGAAAAACAGGTTAGGACGAAAAATAATGACCCATCTGCGCATATATGCTGGCTCAGAGCACCCTCATGCGGCGCAGAATCCTACGTTACTGGATAAATAATTAATGCCAATAACCACAGAAAACGGTACTGGTCGGCGAAAAGCAGCAGTTGCTAGAGTCTACCTTTCTTCTGGGAAAGGGAAGATCAAAATTAATGGTCGAGATTTCAGGGAATACCTATGCCGTGAATCTTTAGCTAAGGTAGTTTTAGAACCTTTGAACGCACTTGACAAAGTTGACGCATATGATTTTAATGTAAACGTAAAAGGCGGGGGCCTTACTGGCCAGGCAGGAGCTATCCGTTTAGGTATAGCCAGAGCATTATTACAGGATAACGCAGACTACCGGCCGGTGCTGAAGGCAGCGGGTTATTTAAAAAGAGACGCACGCAGAGTGGAAAGAAAAAAATATGGTCAGCCAGGTGCGCGTAAACAATTCCAGTTTTCCAAACGTTAACATTTTATGTCTGAAGTTAATTTCGAAAATTTACTTAGTACTGGTGCCCATTTTGGGCATGTGACCAGAAAATGGCATCCTTCTTATGAACCGTTTATACTGATGGAGAAAAATGGGGTTCATATTATCAATTTGGAAGAAACACTCGCCAGATTAAAGAAAGCACAGGAATTTTTAAGCGGCATTGTAAAGAAAAATGGTGAAGTACTCTTTGTTGGCACCAAGAAACAAGCCAAAGATATCGTACAACAGGAAGCAGACCGCTGTGGAATGTTCTATGTCGTTGAACGGTGGTTGGGAGGAACACTGACCAATTTTTCAACGATCAAGAAAAGTATTAAACGCTTACAATTACTTGAAAAAGAAGGCTCAACCATTTATGAAAATTTAACAAAAAAAGAGATTCAAAAACTCAATCGCGAACGAGTCAAGCTTGCTGATCAGCATCGGGGAATCAAGGACATGCGTCGTGTCCCAAATGTAGTAATCATTGTAGACGCAAATTTTGAATCAACCGCAGTACAAGAGGCTTTGAGATTGGAAATACCAGTTATTGCCATTGTTGATACCAATACTGACCCTACAATTGTGAGCCATGCGATACCGGCTAACGATGATTCTATTCGTACAATTCAATTGATTATTTCAGCTTTGACCGATACTATCCTATCGGCACAAGTGAAGGAAGTTGACAAAACAGAGGATAGTGGAAAAGGTGAATTAGTGATCGAAACAGCAGTAAAGGTTGACGCTGTAGATAAGGAAGTAGAGGCGGTGGATGATACTGCAGCGGTGCAAGAAATTGGGGACGAAAGTGAAAGTTTAGAAGAAGAAATTGCTGTGGAAGAAAGTTCGGAAGATACGGATAAAGATTTACCCGATGAAGTAGTGGTAGATGAACCACAAGATGATATAGAAGAAGCAGAAGAAGAACCAAAATCTGAGAGTAATTAATGAGTATTGATGCTAAGATTGTAAAGGAATTGCGAGATAAAACGGGAGCAGGTATGATGGACTGTAAGCGAGCCTTGGTGGATACTAATGGCGACCTTGTAAAGGCAGTCGAAGCATTACGGAAAGCAGGTGTGACCAAGGCAGAGAAGAAAGGGATACGTTCTGCGCAAGATGGGTTGGTTTATTCCTATATACACCATGGTGGAAGGCTGGGTGTTCTTGTGGAAGTGAACTGTGAGACAGATTTTGTGGCAAAAACTGACGGTTTTAAGGAATTAGTTCATAATCTGGCTATTCAAATTGCGGCAACAAACCCAGTATCTGTTAGTCGTGAACAAGTGCCTGAAGAATTGGTAAAATCTGAGCAAGATATCTATACTGAACAGGCAAAAAATTCGAAAAAA
>Ga0315338_1002355_pt1 | contig 19012 bp, 28 predicted proteins | sample ASW8metaG_FD_204518 | JGI IMG/M metagenome (GOLD analysis project Ga0315338, IMG submission 204518) | Ammonia-oxidizing marine archaeal communities from Monterey Bay, California, United States - ASW #8 | ecosystem: Environmental > Aquatic > Marine > Coastal | place: USA: California | collected... | reverse complement strand
AGTTCGTCTGCCTCAATTTGAGCTTTGACAGCCGCCATCACTAAACCGTAGGTAATAAACGATGACTTGAGAATCATCTCTTGAGCTACCACGGCGGGAACGTCTTCTACCTCATCGCCGCCCTGAATCATATTACCAAGAAAGGTATTTATCAGGTCGGTCAACTCTGGTTGTTCTTGCATCAAGTCCATCATGGACGATACGGCAAACTCGCCCATATCCATACGAGTCGCTTGTGCTGTGGTGGATTCGATTGTTTCGAGACTAATTTTTGGGAGTGTCATTTCAATTTTCCTTATCGTGTTTATTACTTCTTATGGTATACATTATACCATCTATTCGCCGTATGTCAACTCTGGTTTTTTATTTTTACTGTAACTTCCCTTACCTTTTAATTCCTTCAATGCTTCGGCTGCTTCGGTTCCCTTTGGTTGGGTTCCGTGAATCAGCAAGGCAAAATCCTGATTCTTCAAGCTAGGTCGTGCCGCATGGCTATCGTCGTGGTCAATGTCCAGTTCATAGGCTTCGGCTTCACTGAACACAACCTTAGCAGAACGAAGATTATGTTCTTCGATCATGTCGTCATTACGACCACCATAACTAGCAGTCAAAACAAAATTGTCAAGCTGGTCAATCCATTCTTGATACTTCAACCAATAGGTCAATGACTTGGTGTAGGCGTAGAACAATCGGTCAGTGTGCATCATCGCCATGTTGATCCATGCGAACATATAGTCAGGCGTGAAGAAATCACCTGCAACGTGGATTCGGCAGATGCCGAGATTCTTGGGCATGGCTTGATTCAATTCGTGAATCATATCATTCAGGTGCAAACGTCGCAACGTGTCCATGTTATGCTTTCGCAAGTTATAGACGCCATTGTATTGAACCTCTTGACTAGCAGAGAAACAACGAAACTCATTGTCAACACCGTCTTGGATTTTACGCTTGCCGTTTGGTTGCGTTACGGCTTTCGATAGACAGGCTTTCGCAAACGGGCAAGTATAACCGGACAACAGATCAAGAGAATAGATTTTCCTCTTGTCGGCTAGAAACGGTTTCAATTCGTCAACTTGCTTGAGTGCTTCGGTCTTGGCATTGGCGGGTGAGTACTTCAACATGATTTTTCCCTTTCGTGGAGTGTTGCTTATGTATCCCATTATATAATATATATCGGCATTTGTCAAGCCCCCTCTTGATAAAAAAACCAAAGAAATCCAAAATAGTTATAACTCCTTACCACCACACGACTTACAACCAAAACCGCCCCCGCATTTTCCGTGCCACTCTCGCTGGCTACTCACTAATAGCTTTCATCCGCTAGGATAAGCGAGGACAACGGGAGTCGAACCCGCAACCTCCGGCTCGACAGGCCGGTGCTCTAACCAATTGAGCTATGTCCCCGGATCGCCTATTTCTAATGAGGGCTAGGCTACACCCACCAGCGTCTTAATTTTATAGTGGTTACTGGCTTAACCGCATTACCGAGTAATCTCAGGCTTGCTCCACTTTACCAACCCTACTTCTCTCCACCCTTGCGGGCTTGTGGGCGTGATTGGATTTACCTTTCGGCTATGACGCCCCGTTCTCAGAATGTGCTGCCCTGTGTCGGCATTGCACCGACTTTAATCTAGCAGTTTGTCCCGTCTGAATCTTGCCGTAGATGATCAAGTCCACGCCAGTTAACTATTTCTAGAAAATAGAATTCCAGTCGATTCGTTGGCGATCAAACCAACTTAACAGGCTGCTAGTGAGATACTATACCTCCCACAGGGCTAATTGAATTGTAAAAGATCGATCTCAACCACCATTGGCGGTTGTCCATATCGGCACACCATTAATGGCAAGCCTAATATGATTACGAGTGAATCCCCATCGAACCATTTTGCAGTCGTTGTTGATAAACTCAGCCAACGCACCAATACCGCCACAAGTGGCTTTACCATTTTCGTCAGCCCAGCACCAACACCGTTCTGTATCCTGTCGGATATTATGTTTGGCTACAATGTCCATCAATTCGTCGGTGATTTCAATATCACCACCATTGACTCTAGCGGCTAGTGTTTCAAGTTGTTGTTTCATTTTACTCATTATAATCTCTCTTTCGTTATGCTTATATTATATACTATGCTGTGCGTTTTGTCAAGGGGTATTTGGGAATTTTTTCAAAGTTTTTTTGTTTCTGTCGTGTCACGGTTTTCGACTCTACCGCCCAGCAGGGCTACCGTTTTAGTTGTTCATTGGATTGTATTTTCCTTTGAGTAATGATTAACTGCTTAACTGTATCCCATTATATATATTATCGGCATATTTGTCAACCCCAATCCAGTAAAAAACCCAAAATAATCAAAATAGTTGTAAGTCGTTTGGTAGTAAGCACTTAGGGCGAAAACCGCCCCGGCATTTTTCGTGCCAAACGAAAACGCTCCGCAGACAACCGCCGCAACAGTCCTATCTGGCTTGACAACCACCGCAGCCGCCTCGCGGTAACTAACGGTATATCTCAAGGTTGCTGGTCAATCAGCGGTTATCTTTGGAGCTTCTCATATAAAAAAAGTACTGGTGAGCGTGGCGATCAACCACTCTCTCATTCACTGCAACCCGATGCCTCGGACAGTGACACCCACGCCAGTGTCGTGAGTAGGTTGGGATTAAAGAGCATGTTGATTCAGCCATCCAGAACTTGACATGTCCAAAGTTAACTGCTGTTGCTGACAGAGCATGGTGAAATCCCGCACTTGTATTGTATTGTTAGAAGTCAACACCGCCATCGTAGTAATCGTGGTCATACTGACCTTGATCCCAATCGTCGCCGCCCATGTAATCCTGCCACTCGTCATACTCAGACGGTTGGCCGTCATCTTCGTAGTCATCTTCATCGACGACCTCGATGTCGATTTCAGGGCCGAAGTCGGCCTCGTCCATTGATGCGACCATAGCGTCGAGTTCAGCCTGTGTCAGTGTTTGCTTCGTCATGTCGTGTTTCCTTATCGTGAAAAAAAGTAAGTCGAACTGGGTCGGCCTCAGTGGTCGAGGAGCTTTGCACCCTTTGTTCTTATGCTACCATTATACTATTATTATCGGCGTTTGTCAAGGGGTGTCTTGAGCTTTTCTCAAGTTTTTTTGGGATGATTTATCCATGGGTTCAAGTTATTGTTGGAGGAAACTGGTTTCCGCTTTTCCGGCTTAGGGTAACAATCCAACACGTCTGGAATGAAATCCTCATCGACGTTCATGTGGTAGTTCACTTCGACGTGTGAAAGTCCTGAGTCACGCAAGACCCTGCCGATTTCGGCAATCTTGCTGTTCTCATTTGATAGACCTTTTTTCATTTGGTCTGCGATTACTTGTGGGTAGTAGCTCATAACTTTTTCCTTTTCGTTGTTTCTCATAACCCTATTATACCAAACAGGAGGCAGCTTGTCAAGGGCAATCAAGGCTTTTTCTTGCTTCCTATATATATTATCGGCATTTTATGGCCTCTCTCTCCACTCTTTCTCAAATTTTCTCAAAAGTAGTTGTAAGTCGTTACAGTGTAAGGGTTTACGGCGAAAACCGCCGGGGCTTTTTTCGTGCCAGCCATTGTGCTTCAGTGTGTTCCCGGCGTCTACCGGGCTGGTTGGGCTGTTACATCCAACACATCACCACATAGCACCCAGCAAAGAATGCAACCACACACAACAGTAATGCTTTTAGTTCTTGCTTGTTTACCATTCCGGCTCCCTCCATGTAACGTAAAATATATAAACCAAACCTGCTAACGATAATAGTAGCCACCATGCACTCATGTTAACCTCTCAATCCAACTAAAAAATCGGCTTGTATTTTCACAGCCTCTAGTGGGTAGCAACCTGTGTTATACTCTTTATCCACAACTAGAACTGGCTCACAGTTAACTTCGGGATGCTCTAAGATGAACAGAGCGGCGGCTTCTAAATGGCTGTCCGCTTCAATCCATTCTCCTAAGTTGCAATCTCGTAAATGAAACTCGCCAACCACATTGGGAGCTACCATACCTGTAACTTTATATTCCATAACGCTATCTCCCAAACAACTTTCTTATAAAGCTCTTTTGCTCTTTAATGGCTTTCGCCGTTTCTTCTTTTCGTTTCTTCTCTGCTGCTTTCGCGCATTCAATTCTATGAATTCGTCGCATTACCATTATTCACCACCAAATAAAACTGACGCTGTAATAACCACAATAGAAAATAGTAATCCTAAACTCATTCGCAACCCCATCTTTCGCAATCAATTTGTTTCAGTCTACTGTACTCGTCACGTCCAACCTTGAACGCTGGAACTTTCCAGTATTTGTATTCTTCATTGAACACAATTTCTACATCACCGAATTGGTCGATGTAGTTTTGAGCGTGTTCCTCATTGGCAATCAGACGATGAGCGTCTTCCTTTGGCTTTTCGACGCTGTGACCACGCCAAACATTTTCACGCATTTCGGTAGTAAATTCTAATTCTGATACTCTCATTGTAGTTCCTTTCGTTGAACTGTCTTCTGTTGTGTTGTGCCGTTGTTTACTTGTTCGGCGTCAAGTGCCGTTGTTAACCTGTTCAGCTTCAGGTACTCATTCAGTGTCTCTTAAACCTAGCCTATCGGCTCCAGTTGAGTATGCTACCTATCAGTAGTTCGATTAGTATTGTCATTGTTAATCTTTCATATCTATATTATATCAGGTATGCCTCACCCTGTCAAGCCCTAATCGAGGATTTTTTGCATTTTTTCCAATTCTCTTGACGCTTCGACAATGCCGGTCAAGATGCAATCCCTACCGATTTGAGAATTGGTTTTTTGCCACAATTCCCACATCTCTTTCTTTGCATGCTCTAGCATACGGATTTGACGCTCTCGTCTTTTACGGCTACTTTCAACCGCTTCTTTTCGCCCTGCTTCTGTGCTTACGTTGTTTCTAGTCATTTCCAATTCCTTTAAGGCTCTCATCGCTTTGCCGACTTCAACTTGACTTACTGTGTTCATTTCGTTTTCCTTTGCTGTGGTAGTGTTGCTTGTCATGTTCTTAGTATACTATATATATCGGCATTTGTCAAGAGTATTCTTTAACTAATTAAGAAATATATCCTCTTTTTTTTGCCCATGTAATCATGGCGTTCCACCGTACAGGATTGATCCTGCTAGGGCAAGCCGTGGTGTACTGAATGTAGTTGAGAAATGTCTTGATGTTCATTGTGTTTCCTTTCCCCCATTATATATATTATCGGCACTTTTGTCAACCCCAGTCCAGTATATTTTCCAAAATAATCAAAGTTTTTTTAATTGATGTAAGCCCTTTCATACTCAGTACTTACGTCAAAAAACGCCCCGGCATTTTTCGTGCCAAGCTTCTGACCGATCACCGCCGCCCAGCGGGATGGATAGGGCGGGACAGCAGGGAACATTGAGCAACAGAGCTTTATTCCCTACTGCCTGCTTCACCTATTCCAGCATGGTATCAGCTTCATCCAGCATATCGCTGCCAACTGGAAACGCTGCCACGCGAGTGATCAGTGCGGCTACCTCATCAGGCGTCTGCCAACCGATCACGTCGTCATGCTCAGTCAGCGGAAACCAATCACCATTGGCATCCCACACAGCACACTCGGCAGTAGTACAGTGCGGTTCCTGCACTTCGTCGAAGCTGATGCTGTAGCTCTTGTTTGCACAGTAGTTGAAACTCGACCACTGAACAGAGATGCTCCAACCATTCGCAAACGTCATGCGAAAGCCATTCGCTCCACTCTCAGCACACAGCGTGAAACCATTTTTGTCTTCGTTCTTCGTCATTTCATTTTCCTTTTCGTTGTTTGTCATAATCATATTATACCACGTAGTAGTATAGTTGTCAACCCCTATTCCTAAACTTTTCTTGCTCTGCAATCAAGTTCGCTTGCAAGCTCAATGTTCGCTTCATCATCATCGAAGAAGTAAACCACGTCGTGATTCTCAATGATGCTCAGCAAGACACGCCGTTTTGCTTTGGCAATGTTCATGTGTGCATCAGTGCCGACACAATGGATTGCGTTTGCTTCAATCTCAAACTCTAACAGCCATTCTGCAATTGCATCTGACACGCAATCGTTGCGAGCCGTCAAGATGAAAACCGAATGCCCTTCGTTGTAAACTTCCACAGCCAAGCCAACTAGATCCAACGGCGTTCCATCTAACACGCCTTTCGGATCTTTGAATTCTGCGAACTTGTCTTCTGTGCCATCAAGGACAACCGCACTGGTGTGAGCCAATGTTTCATCGAAGTCAAATACGAATGCTTTGGTTTTGTTTTTCATTGTTGTTTCTTTGTTTCTCATACTACCATTATACTTATATTATCGGCAAAAGTCAACCCCTATCTCCACATAAAATGATTATTTTCTCAAAGTAGTTGTAACCCCTTTGGTAGCATAGACTTACGGCAAAAAACGCCCCGGCATTTTTCGTGCCAAAAAAAAGTGAGCATTTGAATGGCGCTCTACCATGCTTGCGACTTGGGCAAGGCTTGCGGGTCAAGCCCTATATCATCTCAGCTTGCAGTGACTCTTAATCCTAACCGGCAGCCTGCGTACATCGTTGAGAGGTGGCTTATACGGTTCCAGTAGCCGAGCTTGATTTTAGGATTCGTAGAAATCTAAATCTCGTTGGTCATCAAACTGGTTGAAGCTGTCAACCATGTCGTCAAACGAGATGTCAAAGTCGAGCAACTCGTTATTGATGTCGTCGATGTCATCTTCCAATTCTTCCATCTCAGCTTCGATGGCTTCGAGTTCCTCAGCGGCAACGTAGTCGCTGTACGCTTGGGTTTCTTCGTTGGTTACGGTAGTGTCAAAATCGTCAAAAATCATTTCAGTCTCTCTTTCGTTGTTGTTATCGTTGTTTGTCATGCTTGTATTATAACAGGTTGTCGCCGGTTTGTCAACCCCTATTTGGGATTATTTTGGGATTATTTATATTGGCTTGCGAGGGCTTGGATCAACTCATTTTCGTCAACCAGCAGGTTGAACGTGTGGTCACCAATGGTCACGGCGAGTATCGTCGAGCCAACTGGTCGAGCTTGGTTCTGGTCGAGTGTTTCAACTGTTGCGTCTTCGATTTTGATCATTGCGTTTCCTTTTCCCTTGTGTTGTATGCTCCCATTATATTATAATTATCGGCATTTGTCAATGCCTATCGCCACCTTTTCTGGAAAGAAAACGAAAGTAGTTATAACCCGTTACCACCAAAGGACTTACGACAAAAACCGCCGGGGCATTTTCTGTGCCATCCCTGTGTGCCTGTGTCCCTGTGTGCCCGTAAGGGATTGGTTAGGCTAGTACACTATCACACCACGCCCACTCTGGTGGTGGTAGTAGCTCACTCAGGTCAGTAGTGTAGCTGATACCATGCTTATCTATATCATACTGTGCTACAGTACCATACTCAGTATAGTCACCTACTACTAATGCCCAACCTATACCATCAGCATCAGGTAGCTCAGTGATGTAGTACTCCCACATGTTACTTAGTATCACATGTGCTACCACGTTGAGCTTAGCGTTACCCTTTTGTATCTGTCTCATTGTGTGTGTCCTTGTGTGTAGTGTGTAGTGTGTAGTGTGTGCTATAGCGGGATGGGTGGGGTAAGACTATGCTATACCATCAGCTAATGCACGTATGTGGATCTTGTCCCACTTGCGTGCAATACCATACTCATCGCAATCCATTGGACAACCATGATCAATCCATACCTTGACCATCGTATGCATATCAGTGATCTTCGTGTATGGTGACACATTAAAGATCAACGCTTGGTATGCTGGTGTGATCACCGAACATAACAGCTTGCGTACTGCAACGTTACCTTCCATATCGATCTCATCATGTCTATCAATGAGGATACGATGATCGTTGTATACTACGTTGAGTATGTCAGTTGTTTTGTTATTCATTCTATTCTCTTTCGTTGAAGTAAAGTATTGTGTTGTGCCATTGTTTACTTGTTAGGCTTCAAGTGCCATTGTTTACGCTGTTAGGCTTCACGTGCCATTGTTTACTTGTTAGGCTTCAAGTGTTGTTGTTTACTTGTTCAACTTCAAGTGTCGGTGTTATACTGTTCGGCATCAGTTGTTTTGTATGACTGTATTGTACCACAATTTGGTATACTTGTCAACCCCTATTTGGGATTATTTTCAAGATCAGATCTTGCCCCAACCCTGCCACTTGAAGCTGCTGTAAAGCCAAAGCCCCACGATTGCCATTGTTGCTGTCATGCTGATTGCGAGTAGTGTGTCCATGTGTTGTTTTCCTTTGTTCCTTGTTGCTTTGTATGTTACCATTATACTTATATTATCGTCATTTGTCAACCCCTATCGCCACCTTTTCTGGTAATAAAACCAAAGTATTTTAGATTGACGTAACTCCTTATGTAGTATAGACTTACAGAGAAAAACGCCGGGGCCTTTTTGCTTAGACTATTACCAGTGCATCACCACTGTGATTCATCTCGAACTTAGTATTGGTATCCTCATCGACGATGTACCAGTTGTGCATCTGATTGGGATTCCATCGACGCATGTAATCAACTGCATCGTATAGCTTGGTGAAGTTGGCGAAAGCATCATACGTATTCTTATTGAACTTGTATACTCGAAAGCGATATCCATTAGGCTGATTCATTTTGTTTTCCTTATTGTTGTTTAACATGTCTGTATTATATACTATGTTGATTGGTTTGTCAAGTAGTTATGATTTAATATTAAAGAAATAGATTTGTGCTACCAACAAAGCAAAGACTTGAACGATTGCGATAGTAATGATAATAGTAGTCATGATTGTTTCCTTATGTTGATTAATTTGTATGTCTTAAGTATACTATTATTATCGTCCATTGTCAAGGGTGTTCTTTAATTATTATCAAGTATTTTCCCAAGTTTGATGTAACCCTATATGCAGAAACGACTTACACCAAAAAACGCCCCCGCTTATTTGTGATCCTAAGCAAAAGGGGGTAGTTTTATCTTCAAATACCCATCTTTCCCATTTTACCCAAATAGCCGGGGTGGTTCAAACAAAATAAGTCAGCATTTCTGATAGTGTATTAGCTAAACCTCCCCCATAGCCCCCCAAGCTTTCCCGCTTAACTCCATCTAATCACAGTATTAGTATGTTTTTATGCTCCTTACAGTGTATAATAGTTTAGAATATCATTCCAATTAGATTACGATTCATAAGGAGTCTATTATGACTGGTGAGTGTTGCGGCGGTAGTTGCAGTGAAGGCGATCCGATACAAATTAGTTCTGAACTAGAGATGAAGGCTACTGCGGCCTTGGGTAAGGAAATAGAAGCTGAACTTGAGGCCGAGGACGCTTCGCTGTCTGAACTTCTAGACGAGAACCAAGAACAAGAGGATGAAGAGGATGAAGTCTAAATTTAAAGCGGGAGCCATAGAACTGGCCCAGCCATGTCACCACACTTCTGACCTAGAGCTTTTAGGGCCTGAAGGGATTACTCCAGATCACCCCTTCGGAGCCAAGCTGTCTAATAACGGCGAGGTCCATGTAGACTATAGTTCGTTCACCTCAGATCAATGCTCGTTTAAATCCATCATAGGTACAGAGTATAGATGTTTCTATGCTGCTGATGAGTTCTTCCAAGAAGAAAAAGCGATTGTCAGGGAAAGAGGAATCGCCTCCGTGGTTGAACGAGAAGGCAAGTTCTTCTTACAAAGAGAGATCCCAATAGCTTGGTCTAACGATAAAGGTGAGCAATTTCCACTTGGACCCAATCAGCATGTGCAATTTGGTGGAGGTGACTATATCGTTGTCTTGTCTCTTCCGCCCCCTACCTATCTAGAAGCCTTGGTCGCCCCCAATTCTGTTATTGCTAGTACCTCTGAAAGCAATCCCACGCCAGTTGAGCTAGAGCACAACTCCCTGCTGGGACGCAAGGACGATGTTATTCAGGCTATAGACATGAATGAACTAGGAGAAATGATGGAAGGTCAATTCTTTGATAAGATATTTAATGACCTGATAGACTCTCAAAAACAGCTTGACTTTAAAGCTCGCCATATCCGACTCACTCGCAAGAACGCTTCAATCGCCGCCCCTGTTATTAGAGCGTTGCCAAGGTATTCCGATACTGAAAAGCCTCCAACTGTTGAGGGAAACATAGTATATAATACTGACTCCAAGTGCCTGCAATACTACGATGGAACCAAGTGGCGATCTCTATCTTGTTCAGAAGAGGCATGAGATGAAAATACCTCCTAACATGTCTGAAACACAGCTAATAGATGAGATTAACTTAGTTGTAAACAGGATAGCCCCCAAGTATACATTTTATGGGTACGACGTAGAAGACATTAAGCAGGAGTCATTTATCATTTGTGTGGATGCCCTAGATAGATATGATCCCTCCAGACCTCTGGAAAACTTTCTCTCTGTCCACCTATCCAATCGCCTCAAGAACTTTGTACGCGATAATCACTTTCTCAAAGGGGAAGATGAAAAACGTCGTGTTCTCCAACCCGGCCAACTTGTCAACGACGATACTATATTAGACCAGCAACTCATCAGAACAGAAAATATAGACTACAAGGAGATGATTGGTATTTTAGATCGTAAACTCCCAGCCCACTATAGAGCAGATTATCTTAAAATTGTTAATGATGTCTATGTACCTAAAAAAAGAAAAGAAGAAGTACTTGATCTTATATACTATATCTTAGAGGAACATGGTCATGCGTAAGGGAAGGCTCTCAAAGTCCGAAACGAAGTTTATCACTGAAAACGCTGACACTATGTCTGTGGAAGATATCTCCTCGAACTTAGACCGTGACCCTGCGTCTATCGAAATGTTCATAAAAAGAAAACTCCGCCTTGGTTTGTCAGCAGAAGAGGAAGTAGCTTATACCCTAGAAGAACGCCCCTATTGGTCCGAACTGAAGCAACAGTTTACTAATGATGAATTAGAACTTGTAAGATACCATTGGGCGCGTATTATCGGCCAATTTAAGGATGATGTCTTTCCAACTGAGGAACTACAGGTGGTAGATGTGATCAAGCTGGAAATACTAATGAATAGGGGCCTGAAACAGAACAAAACAAATATCGATCAGATTAACGCTTTTGAGAAGCTTGTTCAGGAAGAACGATCAGCAGACCCAGATCAGCAGGATCGAGATTACATATTAAACCTAGAGCGTCAGGTTGCAACACTACGGGCCGCTCAGGAGTCTCTGAATAGGGACTACCGCGATTTGCAAACCAAGAAGAACTCTATGCTTAAAGAAATGAAGGCGACCCGTGAACAGCGAATACGGCGGCTTGAGGACTCTCGTGAGAGCTTTACAGGATGGCTAGCCCACTTGATGCAGAATCCTCAGATGATGACTGAGTACGGTTTAGAGATGGAAAAGATGCGACTTGCTATGGAAAAAGAAAAGGAACGCCTTTCGGCATTCCATAAATACGATGACGGGCTAGTTGATCAACCTTTCTTAACTCCAGATACCGCAAAGGATTAACATGTGGCAAAATGTATTCAAGTTTCTATGTTGGTTTGGTTGGCATATGTGGGAGTATGTGTACAGTACTAGCAATCTACCTAGCGGCAAGCCTGTTTTAAAGCCGCTGCTAAGAAGATGCAAAAAGTGTGGGGCAAAACAAGAACATTCAAAAGTTTCGGGGAAATGGACAAATGGTTAAACACAAGCTTTTTTTACGTTGGTGGCTAGCTTTCACCGGTATCCTTATTGGACTTACAGTTTTTACAATAGGGGGCGGATGGACGGAGCTATATACGAAAGATGCCACTAAGTTAAGCTTTGTTATTGCCGCCATGTTCTTGGGTATGACCCAGTGGTGTGGGTATAAAACGTGGTTGCTTAGTCGCTTCCTAGACAGGGGAAAGAAGACAGAAGATGAGCACATGATAGAGCAGGTGGAAAACACTATGGAGGCGGGGTGGTTTACAAGCGATCTTTGTCTCACTATAGGAATGGCTGGAACTGTAATCGGCTTTATCATGATGCTGTCTGGGTTTACTAAGCTTGATGTAGCTGATGCAAATACAATACAGGGGCTGATTAAGAACCTTGGGATAGGTATGTCTACAGCCCTGTACAGCACACTTGCGGGATTGATATGTAGCGCCTTACTTAAGATTCAATATTTCAACTTAAGTCAAGCGGTAGAAAAAATAAGAAGGAAGTAATGAGACACTATCACGCCCATCTGTCTTTTTTAGACCTGCTGTTTAACACTCTGTTGTGTTTTGCCGCACTGTTCATGCTGTCATTCATGTTGATTAATCCCAGCAAGAACGATAACAATGTAAAGTCTAAGGCTGACTTCTTGATAACCGTGACGTGGCCTGACGAAAGAGACAATGACGTAGACGTGTATGTTCAAGACCCACAAGGAAATCTCGTAGCTTTCATGCGAAGAGAAGAGGGCCTCATGCACCTAGATCGAGATGACTTGGGCAAAAGAAGCGACGTGGTTCAAACACCCCTTGGGCCTGTGGTACACCCAGAGAATAAAGAAATAGTCACACTGCGAGGTTTTACTGAGGGAGAATATATCGTTAATGTTCATATGTACCGCCGAAGCTCCAACGAACTAACGACTGATGTAATTGTTCAGTTAGATAAAATCAACCCAGTATTTAAAACCGTAACTCTAAAAAAAATAGTTTTGGGAGAAACGGGAGATGAGAAGACCGCCTTTCGATTCGTTATAGGAAAGGACGGAGAGGTAAAAGAAATTAACTATCTCCCAACGTCTCTGACGAGGAAGGGTGTCAATAGGCCATGACCGGAATTACATTAGGATTCATTTTGATTGCATCTTTGATTCTGTGGTATATCATAGGATCTAAAGGTCACTGGGTAAGCAAGGCTGCTATTATTTTGCTTTCACTTTACTTTTGCTTATCAGTTGGACTCTCTCTCAGCGAACTTATGGGGTGGCCAACTACAGAAAAGCTTCCGAGCAAGTTCTTTTTGCATTGGGCCGTTGTTGAAGAACCTGACCCAAAAACAGGAGACAAGGGGGGCGTATATATTTGGACTAAGCCTTTGGACCCCACTCGGGACAGAGATCAGAGTTGGCAGGATTATCTACTGTCCTTTTATGACGGAGAGTCTCAACCAAGGGCACACAAGCTTCCCTACTCTAGGGAGCTACACGAACAAGCTCAGTCTGCATTAGGAATGATCATGCAGGGGCAATCAGTTGGCGGAACTAGCTTTGGAGAACCCGGCGATGGAGAAACGGCGGGTGCAGAAGGAGACAGCGAAGCTGTAGAGGGTTCAGAAGGAGAGGGCAGTTTAACTAGGAACGGCGGGGTGATCTTTCATAAGCTACCACCACCGAAGTTACCGGATAAGTGAGGAAACAAATGAAGGCTATTATATTTGGAGTAACGGGGCAGGACGGAAGCCACCTTTTAGACTTGCTATTAAGCGAGGGCTACGAAGTGATTGGAGTAGCTAGAAGGAGCAGTGTAGATACAACTGAAAGGATTAAGGATCGACTTGAGTGTCCCCACTTCAAGCTGGTTCAAGGAGACATAACAGATGCACATAGCGTAATGGGTATCTTAAGAAATAACGAGAATGTAGATGAAATCTATAATCTAGCAGCGCAATCGCATGTGGGAGTCTCCTTCAAACAACCGGGACTCACTTGGGATATAACTGGTAAAGGGTGTCTGAATATACTTCAAAGTATGGTGGACCTAGATATGCTTGGATGTAAGTTCTATCAGGCTTCTTCGAGTGAGATGTTTGGTGATTCATCTGATGTTTATGAGAATGGACAAAGATACCAAAACGAGGAAACGAAGTTTTTACCACAGTCCCCCTACGCGATAGCCAAGTGTGCCGCTCACTATGCGACTAGATTATTCAGGGAAGCCTACGGACTACATGCTAGTACGGGGATTTTGTTTAATCACGAGGGGCCAAGGCGTGGAGAGAACTTTGTTACAAGAAAGATTACCAAATGGATTGGGGAGTTTGTTCGTAGCGGAAAAGATGAGGACTTTCCTAAGCTTAGACTGGGCAACTTAGAAGCATACAGAGACTGGGGATATGCCGGAGATTATGTCAAAGCCATGTGGCTAATGTTACAACAAGAAGAATCAGATGACTATGTTATTTGCACAGGCAAAACACACACCATTAGAGACTTTTTAGATCACGCTTTTAGATACGTTGATATAGAGGACTGGAGTAATCTTGTGGTTATTGATCCAGAATTTTACAGACCAGCAGAGGTTGAATATCTTAGAGGAGATTTCTCTAAGGCTAAAAATAAACTTGGTTGGAAACCAAGCTGTGACCTGAAAGATCTTGTAGGGATCATGATGGAAAACGACTTAAATGAAAATTTATAAGGTACATCTAGATCTGTCTATGGTTATAAGCAGATTGAAAGAATTCAGACTCAAGGAATACAATTCTGCATTCCCCATTATCTTTGTAGAGGCGAAGAGTCCAGATGATGCGTGTTTTAAGTCCGTATATATACTGATACAGGGAATACTGCGTCAAGATAGCTCAATACAAACGCGATTGCTGTGCCGAAGTATCAAAGAGGATATACGAGTAATAAAGGTGTCCTGCCGATGAGAAGAAACTATGACGAACCAACCTACAAGGACTGGAGACTCAAGGTATATAAGCGAGACCGGTTTCGCTGTCAGATGCCCGGCTGTAAGTCCAAGTTCAAGATTCAGGCACATCATATAAAGAAATGGTCGGAAGCTTCGTCTTTGAGGTATGATGTCAAGAATGGAGTAACTCTGTGTCGTGCTTGTCACGATTCTATCAATGGCATGGAGTCGCATTACGAATCGTTGTTCCTAGAAATAGTGAGTTCCAAGCATGGCAAAATATAACAAGGCACCAGACTTTTTTGTTATAAAAGACACAAGAGAGCAAGAGGGCTACTATTTTAGCCAGTATGGTAACTGTCTCGGGATGGTAGAGCAAAAGCTCGATACTGGAGACTATGCCATTCAGGGGATGGAAGATAAGGCGTGCATAGAAAGGAAAGGGTGCATTGAGGAATTGGCAATTAATTTGGGCCAAAAGAAGCACGCATTTCTTAATGAGATAGAACGCATGTCGTCCTTTCCTCATAAGTTTCTTATTTTGGAATTCGACTTAATAGACCTTGTTGAGTTTCCTGAGAACAGCAGGATTCCCGAGAAGAACAAGTCCATGCTAAAGATTACCGGCAAGTATATGCTTAAATGTTTAATGGAGTTTCAGCTATATAATAATATACATGTTCTGTTTTGTGGCAACAAACGAAATGGATTTCTTACTGTTAGCAGTATTTTCAAAAGGATCAATGAAATGTATACTGTGGGGAGAAAACAATAATGACTGATCCTATTGGTGAAGTACATGCATATGGAGTGGACGTTAAAAAAAGAGAAATCTATATCCATGGATACCATGGCTCTTTCGAGGAAGATCCCGGCGTTGATTATCGCATGGCGTCCTATGCTATCAAAAATCTAAGATTCCTAGATTCAATTAACAATACGCCAATTCTAGTACACATGCATAGCGTGGGAGGTAACTGGAATGATGGGATGGCTATCTATGATGCAATCAAACTTAGCAAATCGTGGGTATCTGTGCTTGTATACGGACAAGCAGAGTCAATGAGTAGTATTGTGCTGCAAGCTGCTGATAGTCGCGTCATGATGCCTCACGCTCACTTTATGTCTCACTATGGATCATCGGGTTGGTCTCAAGATTATCTGAGCGCTCAGAACGCAGCTAAGTATGAACAGACAATAGCTGATATTATGTTTGATATATATGCAGAGAAATGCATGGGTGGCAAATTTTTTAAGGAACACTACAAGTCTGCGACCATAGAAAAAGTTAAGGGATTTCTTAAGAGAAAGCTAAAATCAGGAGATTGGTATTTAGGCGCACACGAAGCAGTGTATTATGGCTTTGCTGATAGTGTGATTACTAGTAAAAAACATGGGTCCATTGATAGTCTAAAATGAAAACAGAACAGAAACTAAAACAGATCGATGAAGCTTGGTTGGGGCTAGATAGCTCTAATAAAAATCTATTCAATCCTGCGGAGATGCTACGATCCCAAGACGATGATTATCATCTTAAGTTATCTTGGCTAATGACACAGCCCGAGTACCTATCCTTTTTATGTAAGTATATACTGAACATACAGTTGTTGCCCTCCCAAGCTTTGATGATCAATGAAATGTGGAACCGGAAGTTTCCCATACTTATAGCCAGCCGTGGATTCGGCAAGTCCTTTATACTATCATTGTATGCTATAATCAGAGCACTGCTATTGCCTAAACGAAAGATTGTTATTGTTGGCGCAGCATTCCGGCAGTCCAAGATCTTGTTTGAATATATGGAAACTATTTGGAGAAACTCTCCAATATTGAGAGATATATGTTCTGAGACCAGTGGCCCGAGAAGAGATGTAGATCGCTGCGTTCTGCGTATTAACGAAAGCACAGTTACATGCTTGCCTCTTGGCGACGGCCAAAAAATTAGAGGACAAAGAGCTAACGATATCATTAGCGATGAGTTTGCGTCTATTCCTAGGGATATATTTGAAACAGTCGTTGCTGGATTTGCTGCGGTTTCAGCAGACCCCGTAGATAACGTTAGACGCATAGCCTCTCAGAAAAAAGCAGACGAGCTTGGAGTTAAACTCAGTAGCCGTGCAGAAGCCATATCTACAAATAAGGATAACCAGATTATTATTTCCGGTACGGCATATTATGACTTTAACCACTTCGCAGAATATTGGAAAAAGTGGAAGTCGATTATCAAAAGCAAAGGTCGGCTATCTAGACTGAGAGAGGTCTTTAATGGAGAAGACCCACCTACTGACTTTGACTGGACACAGTATTCCATTATTAGAATACCGTATGAGTTGCTTCCAGCAGGTTTTATGGATGCGGCTCAGGTTGCGAGATCTAAGGCTACAGTTCATACGGGTATTTATCAAATGGAGTTTGGAGCATGCTTCACTAGGGACTCTCAGGGGTTCTTTAAAAGATCTTTGATTGAATCATGTGTTATAACAAAAGAGAACGTTATAAAAAACAATCAGGGTGAAGAGATTGAATTTGAAGCTAAGCTTATAGGTGACCCAAGCAAGCGGTATGTTTTTGGGGTTGACCCAGCTTCTGAGGTAGACAACTTTAGCATAGTAGTTTTAGAGTTATCAGCAGACCATAGAAGAATTGTTCATTGCTGGACCACCACTAGGTCCGAACACAAAGAGAAGGTAAAGAAGGGATATTCCGCAGAGGCTGACTTCTATGCCTATTGTGCTAGGAAGATTAGAGATCTTATGAGGCTTTTCCCTTGTGCCCACATCGCTATGGATGCTCAAGGCGGTGGCATTGCAGTTATGGAATCCCTGCATGATAGAGACAAGATCAAGGAAGACGAGGTGGCTATCTGGCCAGTTATTGACGAAGACAAAGAGAAAGATACAGACGACGAAAGAGGATTGCATATTTTAGAAATGTGTCAATTTGCAAAATATGACTGGCTAGCTGAAGCTAACCACGGAATGAGAAAAGACTTTGAAGATAAAGTGCTTCTATTTCCTTTCTTTGATTCAGTTACGCTTGGGCTATCAAATTCAGAAGATGCCCTTAAGAACAGAATGTATGACACTCTAGAGATGTGTGTCATGGATATAGAAGAACTCAAGGATGAATTGTCCATGATTACGATGAGCCAGACGCCTAGCGGTAGAGATAAGTGGGATACACCAGAGGTTATCGTGGGGCCGGGTAAAAAGAGCAAGATGAGAAAGGATAGGTATTCTGCACTGCTAATGTCAAATATGGCAGCGCGGATAATACAAAGAACACCCACTCCACACCAATACGAATTCTATGGAGGGTTTGCGTTTGCTGGTGGAACTAACTATCCAAAAGACAAGAAGTCTCAAAACAAAGAAATGTATTCCGGTCCTAGCTGGTTTACAGATAACATCAACGATGTCTATTGATTTGTGTATAATCTACTAAACAATCCAATTACATTCCAATTGTCCCTAATGATGCGAGAATAAAATGACAGATAACGATAATTTGATTACTTGGTCCGAAGGTGACGAGACAGGCAGAGCCAACGCTCTTTCACAGTATTCTGAGTCCGTGGAAGCATATACTGGCGTTTCCAAGAACCACGCTTCACATAGAGACTTCACAGGGATTGAGACTAATATATCAGTTAGAAGTGGGTTTGGAGCATCAGACTATTATGCTTTCAGATCACACGAAGAAGTGCCTCAAAGACAGAAGCGTATCATTAAGATGTGTATGGAAGCTTACGACAAGGTGGGCATCATTCGCAATGTGGTAGATCTAATGGGAGATTTTGGTCAGCAGGGTGTCAACTTAGTTCATCAGAATAAAAGCGTGGAGAGATTCTATCAGCAATGGTTTAAGAAAATAAATGGCAAAGAAAGATCAGAGAGATTTCTAAATAATCTGTATCGTACCGGGAATGTTATTATATATCGTAGCTTTGCTGAGATGACTCCAGAACTGACTAAGTTTATGAAAGCTTTGTCTAAGGACATCAAGGTAGACACCCCGTCAATAGAGAAGAATGTTATTCCTTGGAGGTATAATTTCTTTAATCCCTTGAGTGTGAATACTAAGGATGGTAATCTGTCCTTATTTTTAGGCCGCAAGAATCTTACGCTTTCAACCTCCACGCTTACTGATACATTTAAAGATGGGGGTATTCCTACTCATGTCTTAGAGACGTTGCCACCCAAAATCCGCCGCAGTATAGAGAGAGGCGAAAAACAAATCCCTCTTGATCGTGATAGAGTTTCTACCTTTTATTACAAAAAGGATGATTGGAACCAGTGGGCCAATCCAATGATTTATGCTATACTTGATGATATTATGATGCTAGAGAAAATGAGGCTGGCCGACCTGTCAGCATTGGATGGAGCAATATCCAATATTAGGCTGTGGACTC
>Ga0315338_1002354_pt1 | contig 19024 bp, 19 predicted proteins | sample ASW8metaG_FD_204518 | JGI IMG/M metagenome (GOLD analysis project Ga0315338, IMG submission 204518) | Ammonia-oxidizing marine archaeal communities from Monterey Bay, California, United States - ASW #8 | ecosystem: Environmental > Aquatic > Marine > Coastal | place: USA: California | collected... | reverse complement strand
AATTCCTTATGGTGGAATCGAAAACGGCGTAAAGCAGATAATCACCATAGATAAGCCGATTACAAACGCCTCTGATCTTGAAGGATTTCGTATGCGCGTTCCTTCAGGAAAATTATTCGTTGATTTCTATGAATCTTTGGGCGCTGAACCTACCATCGTCCATTTTATGAATCTGCGGGATGCCCTTGCCACGCATAGTGTCGACGGGCTGGAAAACCCTCTCGTGGTGGTCGACGACAACCGCCTTTATGAGACCTGCAAATATATATCGCTTAGTAATCATCAATGGGCAGGCTTCAACATGATTGCCAATGAGGACTTCTGGAAAAGTCTAGGCGAGGATCTTCGCGATGCGGTGATACGCAATGCACGGCGCTTTGTTCCGCAACAGCGCGCTTTCGTGCGCACCGCCAATGCACGATTTGAACGAGATTTGCGCGCCCGCGGCATGGTGTTCAATACACCCGATTTGGAAAGTTTTCGCGCGCGGCTAAGGGGCACGAATTTCTATGCCAGCTGGCGTGAATCCATCGGTGCGCGCGCCTGGAGCATGATGGAAGATGCCGTAGGGTCTGTGGGGTAGGTGCTCGCCCCGCTAGTCCAGCGTCCTTCGATACCTCAGCATTGCTAGGGTTCCGACTACCAGTAGGAACAGAAAGAGCGGCCAGATATGGGGAAGAATTTCGTCGACGCCATTGCCCTTTAATAAGATACCGCGCACCACACGCAGAAAATGTGTGTTGGGAAGCGCTTCGCCGAGCCATTGTGCCCATCCGGGCATACCGCGAAACGGAAACATGAAACCTGAAAGGAGAATCGAAGGTAGAAGAAAGAATACCGTCATCTGCATGGCCTGTAATTGCGTCTTGGCGATAGTCGAGAAGGTAAATCCTAGCGCTAAATTGGCGGCAATAAACACACCAATCGCGGCGATCAGAAGAGTGAGTGAACCCAGCATGGGCACGGAGAAGATAAAATAGGCGCCGCTCAGCACCAGGAAGACCTGAACATAGCCAACCAAAATGTAAGGGATGATTTTGCCCAGCATCACCTCAAAGGGGTGAGATGGCATGGCGAGAAGATTCTCTAGTGTACCACGTTCACCCTCACGCGTCATTGCCATCGCGGTCACCATCACCATGGTCATAGTGAGGATGACGCCGATCAGACCGGGCACAATATTATATTGAGTAATCCCTTCGGGGTTGTAGAGGCGGTGCACGATGGTGGTGAAGGGCGGGGTGATGTTTCTATTTGCTAATGGCCCGACTAGATCATCCCGTAAAGCCGAGACCCCCAGCGCATTGATCGTGGCTAGCGCATTGCTTGATGCCAAGGGATCGCTTGCGTCAGCCTCAATCAAAATATCCGGCGTGTCGCCGCGCACCAGATCGCGGGTAAAATTTACCGGAATGGTAATAACAAAAGAAACATCACCGGTATCGAGCATTTCTGTCGCGTGCTCAGCAGTTCGCGCTACGGCCCGAATGTCGAAATAATCTGAGGTTTGAAGTGCCGATAGGATCGAGCGTGCATAAACGCCGTTATCGACAACGTGGACCGCTGTGGGCAGTGCTCTGGGGTCAGTATTGATGGCAAAGCCAAACAAAATGAGCTGCATCACCGGGACCATAACCATGATGGCAAAAGTGAAGCGGTCACGTCGCATCTGCACGAATTCCTTGATCAGGATCGCGTTCATTCGGGACAAAGAGAAGCCGTGACGCATTACGCTCTCCCGCCACCATTGGAGATAGACAAATTTTGGCCATTCGGGTTTTGCAGATGGATAAAAACATCCTCGAGACTAGGTTCGGCTTTTTCGATCTTAAACACGGGATCGTCGCGAAAGAGACGCAGTGTTTCTTCCAGCGCGCCACGGTTGCGCCCACTGACATGGATCTTGGCACCAAAAAAAGCGACATGTTCTACGCCGGGCTTGCCTTCCAGACGCGGCAGAAAACGTCGTACATCGGGCCCAGAGACAAGGAAAGTCACCAAGCGCGATTGATGGATCACTTCTGCAACGCTTCCACGGGTGATAATTTTGCCAGCGTTGATGTAAACGATACGATCGCAGCGCTCAGCCTCGTCCATGTAATGAGTGCTGACTAGGACAGTAAGACCTTGCTGCGTCAAATGGTGAATTTCCTCCCAAAATTCGCGGCGCGCTTGCGGATCAACGCCGGCGGTGGGCTCGTCGAGCAGCAGGAGTTTCGGCTGATGTAACATGCAGGCAGAAAGTGCGAGACGCTGTTTCCAGCCGCCAGATAGATGGCCCGTTAGCTGTTCCCGGTGTTTGGTGAGCCCAAGCCGTTCGATAGTTTCATTGACGCGTGCTTTACGATCTGGGATTCCATAAATGCGCGATACAAAATCTAAATTCTCGCGGATCGAGAGATCTTCCCAAAATGAAAAGCGCTGCGTCATGTAGCCGACTTCACGCTTAATGCTGTCAGCTTCAGCGATGACATCATAGCCAAGGCAGAATCCTGAGCCTGAATCAGGTTTTAAAAGCCCGCACAGCATGCGAATGGTTGTCGTTTTTCCGCTGCCATTTGGGCCCAAAAAGCCCCACACTTCACCTTGTGGCACTTCGATATCGACGCCATTCACGGCACGTTTTGTGCCAAAGCGCTTTTCCAGTCCATGCACGTCAATGACAAGCTCACTCATGGGGAGCACAAATTGTTATCCCCGTTGAGCGATACAAAGTATCGTGGGGGAAGGGAGCCCAGGTATTGGGACCGTGCAAACCTCGAACACCCTGGTTCTCTTCTCCTAGCCATTTCATGGCTCGACTGGGAATTACAGATGTGGGTTCCTTAATTTTTTCTTGATGCATCATGGAGCCAGTGACACGTCGACGGGAAGGCCAGGGTGCAAAGGCAGGTCACGGGGCAAGCTTGCTTCCGCTTTAAACACAAGTTTTTGTCGATTATTGACACTGTAAATAATGGGCGGAGTAAATTCGACTTCCGCCGAGATGAAACTAATATTCGCGGTGATATTTTCCGGGCAGCCGTCGCAGCCAATTTGCACTTCATCGCCGAGACTCAAATTTACCAAATCTTCTTCTGGGACAAAGAAACGAATAAAAACATTCTGTGGTGGCAGAATTGAAATGACTGGCGCCGCCGTTGCATATTCGCCGGCGCGGAAATAAATATCCTGCACCGTTCCGGCCACGCGTGCCTGTATGCTCCGCTCCGCCAGATTAAATTCGGCGGACGCAAGGGCCGCTTCTGCTTCCTCAATCTGAGCTTCGGCTTGGGCGCGCAAACCTAATGCTTGGGCGCGTTGTGCTTCGGCTTGGGCTCTTCTAGCCTGCGCGCTCTGCAAGCTTGCTTCCGCTGTTTCCACTTCGCGCCGGGGAGTTGCCCCGATCGCAACTAGTCCTTCCTGGCGATCATATTCGAGCTCTGAGCGCAACGTGTCGGCCTCAGCTTGCGCGCGGCTCGCTATAGCCTGATTAGCTTGCGCATCAGCTTGGACAATCAAAGCATTTGCCACTGAGATCGCAGCGCGAGCATTGTCACGCGCTGCTAACTCTCTCGTGGCATCCAACGTGAACAACACGTCACCGACGGAAATATTCGCACCGCGAGAAACATCGATAGAGGTCAACCAGCCCGGCTGCGGCGCTGCAATGAACGCTTCTTCACCTTCGACATAGCCAAGCCATGGATATTTAACGTGGGTATCGCAGGCACTAAGAACGGCCGGGAGCAGGAATAGAAGCGAAAAGTGATGAAATCTATTGTGCAACATCATTTTGTCTCCTTTGACAAGCCTTGCAGCAGACTAGCGATATGGGCCTCTACTAGGCCCTGATAGTCATAAGGTTCATCGTCAAATTTTTCGAAAGTCGTGCGCCAAATCGCAATCATCAACAGCGGAGCCACTGCAAGACGCGCAGCATGTTCTTTCGGGATTTGTTTAAACTCGTCGCGCTCAATCCCGCGCTCGATGATTTCGCCCAAAAGGCCCAAGCCACGTGAAACAATTTCCGCGCGATACATACGTGCAAGCTCAGGAAAATTTCCTGCCTCGGCGATCACAATTTTGGGCAAGACAACAAACTTGCTGCTGCTTACAATTTCTCCAAAATTGCGCAGTAGCAACGTCAGCAATTCTGCAGAGCTTCCTTCATAAGCACGTAGCATTTCTTCAAAACCTCCAATGCGACTCGCAAGCTTCTCTTGGACCAGCGCTTTGAAGACAGCTTCCTTACTTTCAAAATAAAGATAGATCGTTCCTTTGGAGACACCTGCACGTGTGGCAATCTCATCAAGGCGTGACGCGGAAAAACCTTTCTCAGCAAAAACAGAGAGAGCGGAATCAAGAATTTCCTGTGGGCGGGCTTCTTTACGTCTGCGCCAGCGTGCTCCGTCCACGTCACTGTCGGGAACGGAAGGAAGAATATTCCCATCTGATTTTCTCTTGGAAATCACAGCCATTTGCCCAAATATAAATAACTAACTAGTCAGTTATATAATAATTAATGCGCAAATGCAATGCTGCGCGTTACTCTACTTAAGGAGCGGGCACTCTCACGATTGGAGGGAAAGGTCCTTCGTAATGAACAAAAGAACATCACGACAAAATGTAAGCCTGCAAGCTGTGGCAGTTGCCCTTATTCTTGTCGCCGCCGGCGTGCTTAGTGCCTGCCAGACGAGGCCTGCCTATCGCGAGCGCGGACCCCAAGACACAATCGGCTATACCGATTTGCGCCTCACCGAGAATCGCTATCGCGTAACCTATGCGGGTGGAAATGCCACCAGACGCGACCAAGTTGAAGATTTCCTTTTGCGTCGCGCCGCCGAAGTCACACTCGAAAGCGGTTATTCGCATTTCGTCTTTGATGCTCGCGATACTAATGCCCAAACGCACTATCGCAACACATTCGGCAGCCGCGCGCGATTGGGCATAGGTTTTGGACCCTATGGTCCTTCGCCGTGGTATTATTCGCGCTTTGCCTTTGGGGATCCATTCTACGGCAATGATTTGCGACCCATCACCCGTTTTGAAGCCTATTCAGAAATCGTAATGCTTCAGCCTGGCGATGCTAAGGATGATCCTTTTGCAATGGACGCTCGAGAGGTGTTAGCGGCACTTACGCCGTCACCCGCACCCCCGCGGACATAAAGGCGCGCGTCTTACTCTCTTAACCAACAGCAATCATGCATGCTTGATCAAAACGCACTGGGTTCCTAAACATCTCAGCTTGCCAATGGTTTTGGGGTGTGATGTCGCTTAGCAGACAAAGTGTATTTGTGGTCGCAATTTTTGGCGCGGCGATGCTTATGGTCGGTGCTGGCGCACTCTTCATTTCCACCCGAGCTGTGTCCATCGATACAGCCGACTTACCAGTGCCTGGGTTTGTCGGTACTGCTGCATTTGGGGATTGGGAATTCATTTGTACTCCGCGTGTCGAGATGGCTCCCCCACTGGTTTCTTTTGAGCTGCTAGATTCAGGCCCTGATTTAAACCAAGATGCGACCGCTATAGTCGAAACCACATGCCGTCTGCACCACGAAGTGTTGGCGCAATCTGGCGAAGATAGTGAACCGTCGGTCATATTAGCTGTCTATTTAGGCCTTGTTGGTCTGTCTGAAAGCCCAGTATTGATGCTGCGGTTACCACCAACACTGACCGAAGGCGATATGGTTGTCTTGCGCTCACGGGACAATTTTGAGGTTGAAACATTGGCGCGTGTCTGCTCGGTAGAAGAATGCGTTGCTACGAGTACGCTCAGTGAAGATGAATGGGAGCAGCTTGTTGGTGCTAACTCGTTGCAAGTAGTTTTTCGCGTGGACAGTGTCCAGCTTGTTTCGATCGATGTCAGCACGTTTGGACTGAGAGAATCCTACGCTGCCCTTGAGGCTACTCAAGTGCAGGAACCGCTGTAGTTCTTATTTAATGGAATCCTAGATCACCTTACTATGCGACCGGTCTTAAGCTGGTGCTGTAGGATTCTTGCAAATTAGGAATGGCGTTGACGTCCTGCACCCGGCTATCCCAACCATAAAATGCGCAATCGACGCGGTCGCGGTAAAAATCGGCGATCATGAAGCCGTTCACAGCTTGCGGGGCCCACTCATCGCGCACGTTAAGATGATTGGCGTGATGCGTGAGCGCTTGTAGGCCGTCTTCACCGGTTCCAACCGAGCCAGGAAGCATGGTGACGATCGGATTGGCGCTCATGTCCAGGTCACCAACTCCTAATATGGAGCCATGGGCGGATTTATGGATGTCGCCACTGATTACCAATGGAATGCGCCCCTGCATGCCGTGTATGGCCTGCATGATGCGATCGTGCTGGGCCAGCCAGCCATCTTGCCAATAGGGTTTGGGGGTTTCGACCGAAGCGCGTCCGTCGACAGCTCTGTCGGGGTAATATTCGTACCAATTTCCGCGCGTCCAACCCGGCGGTTGTCCCGGAGCGTTGACTATATGGGTGACTTCTCGGTCGTCCATGCGCGCTTTGAGCCAGTTTTCTACTGCGGGATCAAAATGCACGGCACTCGGACCATGCAGAGTCGCAGAGCGCCGATTGTCGTAAAGCAAAACTTCCAAAAGCTTGCCGTAGCGAAGGGTCCCGAAATTCGACGATATGTCGGGACGGCCTTCATCACTTCGTGTTCCGGGCAAGCCTTGTGGGCGGTTCGCGTCTGGCAAAAATTCTGGATAGGTCAATTTTTGTACGGTCCGTGCAAGGCGCAACATGACGTCGCTCGGCGGGAAGGTAAAAATCTCGTCCGTCGCATCGTCATTGTCGAAATAGTCATGATCGTCTTGCAGAAAGAAGGTAGGGATGGACCTACACGTCGTGCGATAAATTGGTGCGATCTGCTCGACGCCGCCCTTTAAGATGAAATCCTCATTGGCGGTGCCCAAGATTGGCAAATTGCGGTCGAAGCGCCCGGCATAGGCCATGCCAGCCTCGCTCATGGCATATCGCTGCGCAAAACGTGGCGAATAAAGGTCCCAGTAAAGATGGTCACCATTGGCGACAATGGCATTGGGTTGAAACGTCGCTAGCTTGTCGATCAATGCACGCCGCACTGAGGTTGGCCGTCTTGAGCCATTGGCTGCTGCGGTAATGTCGTGTCCGCCGGGACAATGATAAAAAGCAATCCTTACATGATCAATGTCACTGGAAGGGTCGGGGAAGGTTGAAAGGTTCCAGGGCTCAGCAAGCGAAGTGCCGCTGCTTGTGCGTAGCTCAAGGCGGTACTCGGTCGATGGTCGAAGCTCGGTAATATCAAATTGCCAATATTGGCCACGGCTGTCTGTTTGTGCCCCAATTATTCTGCGGCCATCAGCCATAATCTCGGGCGTCTCAGTCTGCGGAGTAAGAAACGAACACTTAATCAGCGCGCGGTCATGGCTGACATTTGGCAAAAGATGAAACAGTGCGCCTGAATCCCAATTTACTTCGGCAGCCTTGGCTGGGCTACCGAAAACATCGAGAAGATTGAAGGGGCGGCCAGCAAAGGCGCCGCCCGCAATCATTGCCTGCAGCGCTATGAATTCACGTCTACTGAGCATCATACCCCCAATTGGCTCTTAGGAAGAGCCGTAATTTGTGTACACCAATCTTTACAAAAACTTGGTCCGGATAAAAGCACCCACGTCAGCTTAAAAATTATGCCACATCGCGCCATTTGATTGAGCAGCCTATCGAGGAAACCTGTTCCTTTGGTCCATGACCGGTTTCAGCAATTTGCTTCATTGCCTCAAATAGCTCGCGCTTAGCACCGGGGACTAATTCCATTTTTGATTCGTCCATCCTTCCGCGATATTGCAATTCGTCGTTCGCGTTAAAGCCAAAGAAATCTGGCGTACATATCGCATCATAGGCGCGGGCAATGTCTTGGGTCTCGTCGATAACATAGGGAAAATCAAAGCTGTGCTCTTCAGCGAAGCATTTCATCTTTTCAAAAGAATCACCAGGCGAGAGAGAAGTATCGTTCGACATAATGGCAATTGTACCGATCCCGATTTCCTGCAGCGTCCTGATTTCTTCGGTAAGCCGCTCTGCAATCGCGCGAACATAAGGACAATGATTACAGATAAAAACAATGAGCGTACCTTTTACTCCGCGGATGTCATTTAGCGAATAAGTTTTCCCATCAGTGCCCTTCAGAGAAAAATCCTGGGCACTCCAACCAAAATCACAAATCGGTGTGTGCATTAAGGCCATGGTTTGGGCTCCTTGACTCAGATGATTAAGTGGCACGCTGGGGCTGAGCGGTTCTAAGAAAAATCCTTTGCCAGCGCTGCACGTGATTGGGACGATATCACCGCCATATGGCCGTAATTGTCATGGGCGATGCCGAGGACAATTTGCTCGCCCCCTTCGCGAAACGATTTGATCTGTTCAGGTGTGAGTTTAAACCTCAGCCAATGCACCGAAGAGGTTTTTCCATCTTCAGTTGTGCGGTCCTCATAATCGGTGGGCGTGGCTTTGACGTGGTCCTCGCCGATCTCCATAAATATTTTTTCTTCAACATGGCCCAAGCTTAGTAGCATGGCGTTTCGGCGAGTGGCATTTTCGATTTCCAGCATCATAGTAGCAATCAATTCATCACCTTGTGGGATCAATGGATTATAGGCTTCTAGCTCGCCGGGGATCTGTGCTTCGCCGCCCTTTTCTATGTGTAGCATCTCCTGCACCTGGCCAAGCATGGTCTCAAAATTTTCAAAATAAAATGTTGCTAAGGGACCAACTTCGATTCGCCGCAGCTTTTTGATTGCGACTAGCACGCGTTTGCGCTCCGCTCTCTCGCCTGCATAGAGATCGTAAGGCACGATGTCAGCATTTGTGATTTTGTGTTCCTGCGCGGGCATCAGTCTAATTCTTTCTTTGCTATTTAAGCCTATAAGCGAGAGCAAAAATCTCAATCGGATGTTTGGATGTTTTTGCCGGCAATTCCTTACCCTGTTTCGCCGCAACCTCCCTCGCCCCGTTCAATATGTGGACGGCGGCAAGCGGGCAATCAGAAACGATATGGCCGAATGCTTGCTCAGCGGCTTTTCGAAAAACCGGCTGGCCATTTTTTTTCGCCACCTCATGAGTTTTTTTCATCACGCCAAAAGTCCCACCATGGCCTGAGCAGCGTTCGATCACCTCAATCGGCGTTTTGGGGATCAGTTTTAAGAGTTCAGTGGCTTTGCCGCCCATATTTTGTGCTCGGCTGTGACAGGGAAGATGAATTGTGATGCCCTCTGTTACTGGCCTCAAGCCCTCAGGTAACCCTTCTTTTTTCGCAATATCGACGACATATTCGGCAATATCAAAAACATGCTCAGAAACGCGCTTGACATTTTTATCGTCCGGTAAAATCAGCTTCCACTCAAATTTCAGCATCAAGTTGCAAGAAGCCGTGAGCGCCACAATGTCATAGCCTTGGTCGATCAAGGCTGAGAGCTCCTTCGAAACTTTTTGCGCTTGCGTTGCGACGCGCTCGAGATTGCCTTGCTCGAGCTGCGGCATGCCGCAGCAACCTGGGTAGACGGCGTGGGTTTCAACACCGATATGATTCAACACCAAGCGTGCCGCCATTCCTGTGTCTGGCTTGTTGTAATTGACAAAACAGGTCGCATAGAGCGCAACTTTGCGCTTTCCGGCTGCCGGAGCGGATGGGTTTGGGACTAAGGGATTGTTCTTGTCGGCCATCATAAAAGTACGCGCGTGGAACTTTGGAAGTTCCGCATTTTTGTCGATCCCGAGTGTTACCTCCATTGCTGGCCGGGTGACTTTGTTGCTCTTGCCCGAAGCCCAGTTAGCCAATGGTGCAATGGGGCGTACCATTTCACCGTTACGATCAGTTTGGGCAAACTGACGAGGCGTGAAAGGCGCTTTGCCTTTTTTTACATTGACCGCGCGATAGCGCAGCATCAAATGAGGAAAATCAAGACTAAACGGGTGCGGTGGCACATAAGGGCATTTGGTCATGAAGCACATGTCACAAAGTGTGCAGGCCTCGATCACCGGTCTAAAATCGTCGGATTTTACGCTTTCGAGGTCTTCAGTTTCGCTTTCATCGATCAGATCAAACAGGCGCGGAAAGGAATCGCATAAATTGAAACAGCGCCGGCAGCCGTGACAAATGTCGAAGACACGGCGCATCTCCTCGTCCAAGGCTTTCTCGTCATAGAAGGCGTCGTCCTTCCATGCGATGGGATATCTTATGGGCGCGTCTAGGCTGCCTTCACGCGACATTTGGTCCCCTCAAGACTCCGGGTCGGGGTATTCGACACGCTTTTGCACTCGTAATGAAAACATCATTGCCATCCCGAGGGCAGCGCAGCACATGTGTGGTGCGTTGCAGGACCAGGAGCAATAGAAAAACGTCACAGAGGATCCTGGATAGCCCTGCTAGCTTGCGGGATGACAGGTGGCTTAAGCGTCGAGGTTATCCAGTGCTTTTTGGAAGCGGCCCGCATGGCTTTTTTCGGCCTTGGCAAGGGTCTCAAACCAATCAGCAATTTCGTCATGGCCTTCCTCGCGCGCAGTTCGCGCCATACCGGGATACATGTCGGTATATTCGTGCGTTTCACCTGCGATCGCCGCGCTAAGATTATCGTCAGTCGGGCCGATGGGCTTTCCGGTTGCTGGATCGCCGACGGCTTCGAGATATTCGAGATGTCCATGGGCATGTCCGGTCTCGCCTTCCGCGGTTGAGCGGAACACAACGGCGACGTCATTATAGCCTTCGACATCAGCCTTTTGCGCAAAATAGAGATAGCGCCGGTTTGCTTGGCTTTCGCCTGCAAACGCATCCTTTAAGTTTTGCTCGGTTTTCGAGCCTTTCAACTCAGCCATTCTGGTGTCTCCCATTTGAATTGCACTACTACCCATCGACAAGGTGGGCTTGCGATGTGACGTGGCCCTATTAGCAAATATCTGAATGCAATTTGCTGGAGCCTTGAATGTCACAATGCCCCAGGCTTTTAGTCCTGTCAATAAATTAGAATAATTCTAAACTGAGAGTCGCTCTCAAAGAGGCTTTGCTATTAGCGCCGGGAAACCCGCACAATAATGTCGACGCGTTTTTGCTTTGTACCTTCGGGCGGTTGCGGAATGCCCCTTACGAAAAGCGATCCGTCTTCGATGTCGATCAACTCTCCATCTTCTTCGCAATAGAAGTGATGATGATCATCTAAATTGGTATCGAAATAGGTCCGTGTGCCGTCTACTGAAAGTTCACGTAGTAAACCCAGTTCTGTGAATTGGTGAAGCGTATTGTAGACGGTTGCAAGCGAAATCTGGATGCCAGCGGCACTGGCTTCTTCGTGCAATTTTTCTGCCGACACATGACGGTCCTTAGGTCCAAACAAAATCGCGGTTAGGCCAAGGCGCTGGCGTGTCGGGCGCAATCCGGCAGCGCGCAATTTGGCAATTTGTTCGGCGCTCACCTTCGGCCCAAGCTTTAATTTGCTCGATTTTTCAATTGTCATCAGTGGTTAAAATCCTATTTATGACAACCTGGCGGGCCTTGCATGGGGGCTCTGTCCAGACCATGTTACACTCGATATGCTGGAATTGCCAGCGCTTAGAATTGTTCTAAACTGAAATGGCTGCCGTAAGCTTAACGTCAAGGGCATTATCCTAATCGAATGGCATGCATACTGTGGCTTCAAAAGAAATGGACGAAAAAGTGGACCAGCAATTACGAAAACACTCGTTCGATTTACAAGCGCTCCTATCCTGTGGGCGGGGTGAAATGTTTGGTCCAGGCAACGCCAAACTTCCACTTCCCCCGATGCTGATGTTTGACCGCATCACCCATATCTCTGACGCTGGTGGGTTATTCGACAAAGGTGAAATTAAAGCTGAGTTTGAAATCAAGCCGGACCTGTGGTTCTTCAAATGCCATTTTGATGGTGATCCGGTGATGCCAGGATGTTTGGGCCTCGATGCCATGTGGCAAATGGTTGGATTCTTTCTTGCCTGGGTAGGTGGCCTCGGAAGGGGTCGGGCATTGGGTGTCGGCGAAGTGAAGTTTACGGGTATGGTGCTGCCGTCAGCCAAAATAGTGAGTTATGCCGTTGATTTGAAACGGGTGATTGTACGTAAGCTTGTTATGGGTGTCGGCGACGGTGTGATGAAGGTTGATGGTAAGCCAATTTACGAGGCCAAAGATTTGCGTGTCGGCTTATTCAACGACACGCAGATGAGCGCGTAAAATTTGTGGCCCCCAGGGTAGTCTTAAACTGGGTAATTTAGAACTTGGTTATCTGATACTGTGCTGCTGAAATCTATGCTGTTTGAGTTGTACGCATGCTTTGACGGAAAGGAATGCCGGCGATGAGACGCGTTGCCGTCACCGGGCTTGGAATTACCTGCCCCATTGGAAACAATAGCCAAGAAGTTGTAGCGGCATTGCGTGAAGCGCGCTCTGGCATCAAATCGGCTGTCGTCTATAAGGAAATGGGTTTTCGTTCCCATGTTGAAGGGAGTGTCAGCATAGATCTCACTGCCTCTGTTGATCGTCGCGCCCGCCGATTCATGGGAGACGGCACCGCCTATAATTATGTGGCGATGGAACAGGCGATTGCAGACGCCGGCTTGGGACCAGAAGAAATCTCGCATGAACGCACCGGGCTCATCATGGGCTCGGGTGGACCCTCAGTGAAAGCAATTGTTGCCGCCGCGGATACGGCGCGCAGTGCGCCAGTCAAAGGGCCGAAGCGTGTTGGTCCCTTTGTCGTGCCCAAAGCAATGTCGTCGGGATGTTCCGCAGTGCTCTCAACTTGGTATAAAATAAAAGGTCTTTCTTACTCGATCTCATCGGCCTGTGCGACAAGCGCTCATTGCATTGGCAATGGTGCCGAACTCATCCAATGGGGAAAACAAGACATTGTTTTTGCCGGTGGCTGCGAGGAGTTGGAATGGCCACTCTCGGTGTTGTTCGACGCCATGGGCGCGTTGTCCTCTAAATATAATGACACGCCAGCACGTGCTAGCCGTGCCTTTGACAAAGATCGTGATGGTTTTGTCATTGCGGGTGGTGGTGGCGTTGTTGTCTTGGAGGAAATGGAGCGCGCCAAGGCGCGCGGCGCGAAGATTTATGCCGAATTTGTCGGTTATGGTGCGACTTCAGACGGCCACGACATGGTGGCGCCTTCTGGTGAGGGAGCGGTGCGCTGTATGCGCCAAGCAATGGGAACGACCAAGGGTTCCATTGATTATGTGAATGCACACGGGACTTCGACGCCGGTAGGCGATATCACCGAAATCAACGCAATGCGCCAAGTGTTCGGCGAGAGTATGCCTTTTGTGAATTCCACAAAATCGCTTACTGGACATTCTTTGGGCGCGGCTGGCGTACATGAGTCGATTTATACGCTTCTGCAGATGCGCAGTGGTTTTATTGCGGAATCGGCGAACATTGATGAAATCGACCCCGCGCTTAGTGATGCCAACATTGTCAGAAGCCGTATCGACAACGCTATGATCGATACTGTCATGTCAAATAGTTTTGGCTTTGGGGGGACCAACGCCACCCTCGTGTTTCAGCGCGTGTAATGCCAGCGCTTAATAGGAAGAACGCTATGTTCGACGCACCAAAGGCGATGAAGGGACGTCGTGGCCTCATCATGGGTGCCGCGAACGATCATTCGATTGCGTGGGGAATTGCACGTGTTCTCGCCCAATCAGGTGCCTCACTTGCCTTTACCTTCCAAGGTGAAGCACAGGCGCGGCGTGTGCGTCCTTTGGCCGAGAGTGTTGGCACGAACATCGTTATCCCGTGCGATGTAGAGAATGACGATGATCTTGATGTCCTATTTGCTACTTTGAAGCATGAATGGAACTCACTTGATTTCGTTGTGCACTCTCTTGCGCATTCCGACCGAAATGAGCTGAAGGGCCGTTATGTCGCAACGTCACGTGCAAATTTTCTCCGCACGCTCAGCATTTCTTGTTTTTCCTTTACCGATATTGCGCGGCGTGCTTCGCAGCTCATGGTATCGAAGCAAGATGGCGGAAAAGGTGGTTCGATGCTGACACTGACCTATGGAGGCGCAACACGGGTGATGCCGAATTATAATGTGATGGGCGTTGCCAAGGCTGCGTTGGAAACATCGGTGCGCTATCTTGCCTCTGATTTGGGGCGCGATGGTATTAGGGTAAACGCGATTTCAGCTGGGCCCATGCGTACCCTTGCTGGCTCAGCAGTGGGCGACGCGCGCACCGTATTCAAATGGAATAAGGCGCATAGTCCGTTAAAAATGAATATCTCGCTCGATCATGTCGGTGGCTCAGCGCTCTATTTGCTGAGTGATCTTTCGGGCGGGGTGACCGGCGAAGTTCATTTCGTAGACGCCGGCTACAATGTTGTCGGCATGCCACCCACCACCGATTTAAAAGGCTGGGTCGCGCCCGAAAATGGCTAAATCGACTAGCTCCAATTGTCTCGCTCCTGCACGGAAGAAATCCGTTTTTATTTTCTCTTTGAGGGGTAATCAGCCGGCGTGTGCAATCGCCGCTTTAGCGAAGCGCTCGAAGAGGTAATGTGAATCCATTGGGCCAGGCGAAGCTTCGGGGTGAAATTGCACCGAGCAGATGTCTTTACCCACGACGCGCAAGCCGCAATTGGTGTTGTCGAAGAGTGAGACATGGGTCTCAATGACTGCCTCGGGCAATGTTTTGCGGTCCACCGTGAAGCCATGATTCATTGAAACAATTTCGACCTTGCCGGTTTGAAGATCCTTTATGGGATGATTGGCACCATGATGACCCTGCGGCATTTTTTTTGTCTTTGCACCGAGAGCAAGCGCCATCATCTGATGTCCTAAACAAATACCAAAACTTGGCACACCCGCCGCGATGACACCCTGAATTGTCGCAATTGCATAGGCACCGGTTGCCGCCGGGTCCCCTGGACCATTAGAAAACATGACGCCTTGCGGTTTATGCTGAAGAATATCCTCAGCAGTAGCATTTGCTGGTAAAACGGTAATCTTCGCACCGCTTTGCGCAAGCAAGCGAAGGATATTTCGTTTCACACCGTAATCGACGACGACCGCGCGCCAGCTTGGTTTTTCTTGGCAGCCATACCCCTCATTCCAAACCCATGGTGTCTCGTTCCATGTAAAGCTTTGTTGGCAAGTAACGTCTTTTGCAAGGTCTAATCCCTCCAAACCAGAAAACGCTTTGGCTTGTTCCCTCAGCGCTTCGATATTGAACTCGCCGGACGGCACATGCGCGATCACACCATGGGGCATGCCATTTTCACGAATCGAAGCTGTTAGTCTACGCGTGTCCACTCCCGACAAACCTGGAACGTTATGCTGCTTCAACCAATGATCTAGTGTCATCATCGCGCGGTAATTTGACGGCCCTCGTGCCTCGGCGCGCGTGATCATTGCCCGCACAACAGGGGTCGTTGTTTCAAGGTCTTCTTCATTAGCCCCAACAATTCCGATATGCGGGAAAGTGAACGCAACGATTTGCCCGGCGTAAGAGGGATCAGAAAGAATTTCCTGGTAGCCCGTCATCGCAGTGTTGAAGCAAACTTCGCCCACCGCGCTTAGATGGGCCCCAAAGCCTGTTCCTTTGAAAACAGTACCGTCCGCTAGAACCAACACACCGGTGGCGCGCGCGGCAAACATTTCCGCCCCGGGCTTTGGAGCAGTGTTCGTTATCTCGCCTGCCATGGCTCTAGCCTTGTCAGAATTGCTCAGATCAATTTGGGCGAAAATAGGCAGGCGCCTTGGGGCGGTCAAGCGCATGATCAACGAAATAAACATCTAACCGTGGTAAGGTGATAAATTGCTCCCTTGGAGCCTTTGACCTACATTCCACCCACTTCAAAAAGGTATTGATTCATGGAGCTTCGGGACCGATTTAGTGAACAAATGAAAGAGGCGATGCGGGCAAAGAATGCGTTGCGCCTTTCCACCATTCGCATGATTATGGCTGCGGTCAAAGATCGTGATATTGCTGGGCGCACGGAAGAATCACGCGAAGGGGTGTCCGATGATGATATTCTCACGCTGCTTGCTAAAATGATCAAACAGCGTGAAGAATCCGCAGCCAGCTATGACACCGGCAACCGCCCGGAACTTGCTGCCGGTGAGCGTGAGGAAATCAAAATCATTCGCGAATTCATGCCGGCTCAAATGTCAGATGAGGAAACCCAAAACGCGGTTCGAGATGTGATTAATAAGATTGGTGCAGGTTCGCTCAAAGATATGGGAAAAGTGATGGGTGCGCTGAAAACTCTTTATCCTGGGCAGATGGATTTTGGCAGAGCGGGTGCTGCGGTGAAGGAATTGCTGTCGGCGGCAAATTAGGTCTGGCAGGTTACCGTTTTGCCTAGAAACCGTAAGGCCCAAATGGCTTGGGCTGGCCCTAAAATAGTGCATTTTTTTGCCAAGGACTTGTGAGCAAACGCTAGTCTGCAATGGCTGTGTGGGGCTGCTTGCGCGATCATCCCTTCAACCTTTCTTGGCGAAGCTGGGTGCTGCGGACATCGCTTCCATGAGAAAGCATGGGATATGAGTTTCATGCGTTATGGCGAATCCTTGTTGGACGAAATTTTGCAACGGACGGACCTTGTCCAGCTGGTGGGCAAGCGCGTCAAACTAGAACGCAAGGGTCATGTTTTTTGGGGACTTTGTCCTTTTCACAAGGAAAAATCACCTTCCTTCAAAGTTGAGAATGAGCGCCGGACTTTTCATTGCTTTGGCTGTGGTGCGGGGGGCGATGCCTTCAAATGGTTGCGCGAAACTGAAGGGCTAAATTTCCCTGAGGCTGTCAAACAGTTGGCTGATTTGGCTGGGGTGCAGCTTCCGGCCTGGACACCGGAGGAGGAAGAGCGAGAAGCGCGGCGCAAATCCCTTTACGAAGTAGTAGAACTCGCCGCGGGTTTCTTTGAAGAGCAACTTCGCGCCGACGTTGGCGTGCAAGCTCGGGACTATTTGAAATCCCGTGGTCTCACTTCAGAGATATGTTCTCGTTTTCGTATCGGTTACGCGCCCGATAGCAATGGAGCGCTTATTACTTATCTGAGCACGCGTAAAGTTCCACATAACGACATGGTTGAGGTAGGGCTAGCACGGCCTGCCGATACAAATCGTGCGGCGCGCGATTTTTTCTTTAACCGGCTGATGTTTCCGATCGAAGATGCGCGTGGACGCGTTGTTGCCTTTGGTGGGCGCGGCTTGTCACCTGATGCTAAGCCAAAATACATAAATACCGGCGAGACAGCACTCTTCTCCAAGGGCCGGATTCTGTACAATTTTAAGCGTGCCCGTGAGGCGGTCACAAAGGGCCAGCCGCTGATCCTTGCCGAAGGCTATCTGGATGTGATCGCATTATCCGAAGCTGGGTTTCACGCTGCGGTTGCGCCCTTAGGAACCACACTTACAGAAGACCAATTACATCTGCTTTGGCGGCTGCAGCCAGAGCCGGTGCTTTGCCTTGATGGTGATGAGGCAGGCTTGAAAGCGGCGCGTCGGGCCTCTCGCCTTGCGTTGGGCCACTTAAAACCTAGTCATTCCCTGCGTTTCGTCTTTTTGCCGAGTGGTGAGGATCCCGACAGTTTTTTACGCACTCAAGGGGTTGCTCCGATGCGAGCCCAGATAGACAGAGCCCAAAGCTTAGGCGATGTGCTGTGGCAGGATGAAACGGAGGGCCGTGATTTCTCGACCCCGGAGCGCCGCGCGGGGCTGGAGGCCGAACTCGAATCAATCGTGAAACAAATCCGTGATCCGAAAATCGCTGATTATTACAAGCGTGATTTCAAAGAGCGGGTGTTCCAGGCCTTCAAACAACGCCAGACGGTTCACGGGCGTGGTCAGAACCGTGATGGGGGCGACTGGCAGCGGCGCTTTTCTACCCAGGCTAAACCCAATTTTAGGAAACGCAATTATCGTGGGGACAGGTATTCGAGGCCCAGAACCCCAGAACAACAGGTTTCGCCTGCTGTGCGTGGCAGTCTACACGCGGTGAACGCCAAAGGGGCGGCTAGATCTGCCAAGGAAAAGGAGCTTATGGGGTTGGTGATCCAAAATCCCGATCTGGTCGAGCGGGATGCAGAAATCTTGGCTAAGATTTTACTTTCTGACCCCCAGCTTGACAGGCTCAAGGACGAACTCCTAAACCTCGCCGCCTCCGGTGCTAGGCTTGAAAAAGTGGTTGTTGAGGGCCACATCACTCGCCTGGGGATGGGTGCACTTGCGGATCAGCTGAGAAATCAGCCTTCCGTGTTGTATATTGCCGAGGACAGGGGAGAGGGCTGTCTTGAAGAGGCGTGGCGCCGCGCGGTGGCCCAGCTTGAGGATCCGGACTTTACCCTTCATGGAGAGCTTAAATTACAGCGGGATGCCGCATTCACGCGTTATTTGGATAGTGGCACCGACGCGGATTTTGATGAGGTTCAGAGACTGAACGGCCTTATAAGAGCACAAATAGAATCGCAAGTCTGAGGTCTTTGGTTTCAATCTTTCGGGCAGTGTGCCGAAAACGGATATATGTGCCGCATATGAATAGAGCGGCCAGAGACGGAACATTTAAGAGTGGCGAAAAAAACGACCTCCAGGAGGAAAGCGGCGAAGGCGAAGCCAATGGCTAAGTCGAAGCCAGCGGCCAAGCTGACGAGAAAAAAGAGTAAGCCCTCCGCCAGGACTGTGAGAAAAAAAAGCACATCCAAGACTTCTGCCGTGAAAATGAAGCGGGCGACGACATCTAACAAAAAAACAGCGGCTGTTAAAAAATCTCCGGTGAAAAAAGCGCCTGCAAAAAGCACTACTAAGAAAAGAGCGAGTACGAAAAAAGCGCCCGTGAAAAAAGCGACTGCAAAAAAAACGTCCGCGAAAAAAGCAACTGCGAAGAAAGCCCCCACAAAAAAAGCTACTGCAAAAAAAACACCCACGAAAAAGAATGCTACAGAAAAGTCTAGTGCTGCGAAAAGGACTAAGGCAAAAAAATCTGCGCCAGCAAAGAAACCTGCGAGAAAAAAAACCTTAGCTCGCCCAAAAGCCGTCAAGCCTGTTTTCAAGGCGA
>Ga0315338_1002353_pt1 | contig 19039 bp, 22 predicted proteins | sample ASW8metaG_FD_204518 | JGI IMG/M metagenome (GOLD analysis project Ga0315338, IMG submission 204518) | Ammonia-oxidizing marine archaeal communities from Monterey Bay, California, United States - ASW #8 | ecosystem: Environmental > Aquatic > Marine > Coastal | place: USA: California | collected... | reverse complement strand
ACTTTCATCAAGAATTTGTACTATTAGATCTCCAGAATCGCCTTTTAAAATAATGTTTTGTTTTACCCAATTTTGCATCTCTTTCTCTAAATCAGTCTTTGTTAATAGCTGTGTACTTGTTTGATATTTTTTATAATTAATTTTATTTTCAAATTTTACATTTAACAAATCCAAATAAATTTTTTCATTAGATAAAACATAATTTGTTTTTGAAAATGAGAAAAACAAAAAAAATAAAAAATAAATTAATTGTTTATTTAAAAAAAAATTTTTCAATTTTTTAATTATTTTAAACACCAATTTAAAATAGCTTTTTGGGTATGCAATCTGTTTTCAGCCTCGTCCCAAACAACAGATTTAGGATGTTCTAAAATATTTTGATCTACTTCTTCGCCTCTATGAGCTGGTAAACAATGCATAAAAATAGATTTTTTTTTTGCAACAGATAATATTTTATTATTTACTTGGAAAGGTTTAAGTAATTTTCTTTTTTTTTCTGAAGCTATTTGTCCCATTGAAAACCATGTATCAGTCATTACACAATCTGTATTCTTGCATGCTTTTTCTGCTGAATCAAAAATTTTTATAGTTTTGATCTTATTTATTTTATTCATTTCATCTTTATTTATTAATTGTTTTGGGCAAGCTATATGTAAAGTAAAATCTAAGATGCTCGATGCTTGTACCCAGCTTCTACAAACATTATTGAAATCTCCACACCAACTAGCTACTTTGTTAGTAATTATACCTATATATTCTTCAAAAGTCATGATATCTGCAATTAATTGGCAGGGATGTGTGTTGTCATTTAGTCCATTTATAACAGGAATTGAAGAATATTTAGCAAATTCATATAATTTTTCAGCTTTTGTAGTTCTATAAACAATAACATCTAAATATCTTGATAAAACTTTAGCTGTATCTGAAATTGTTTCGCCTCTTCCTAAATGAGTTTTTTCATGTTCAAGAATTGAAACATTGCCTCCAAGTTGGTACATTGCAATTTCAAAAGAAACTCTAGTTCTAGTCGAAGGTTTTTCAAAAATTAATCCTAGAGTTTTTCCTTTATGTTCATCTTGACCTGAAGTAATACCTTGTTTGTATGATTTTGACAAATCTATAATGCTTCTTAGCTCTTCAGTTTTAATCTGGTCCAAATCTAGAAAATGCTTTATTTTTTTCATCTTTTGTTAATATCCTTACATGTTTTTTCTATTATTTTTAAAGCAATTTTAAGTTCTTTTGTTGTTACATTTAATGGAGGTAAAATTCTAATTACATTTTCATTAGCTCCAACAATTAATAAACCATTATTTCTTAATTTTTCTATAATAATAGAATTATTAATCTTACTTTTTATCCCTAATAAAAAACCTTTTCCTCTAATTTCATCAATTAAATTACTATAATTATCTTTTATTCTTTCAAGGTTATTTAGAAAAAAAATTGCTTTTTGGTTTATACTGTCTAAAAATTTCTTTTTAGATATAATTTCAACAACCTTATTAGCAACCGAACATGCTAATGGATTGCCACCAAAAGTAGATCCATGGCTTCCAATTCTCATTCCTTTGGCTACTTTGTTAGTTATTAAACAAGCACCAATTGGAAATCCTCCTCCTATTCCTTTTGCAGTTGCTAATATATCTGGTTTAATTTTTGACCATTGATATGAAAAAAATTTACCAGTTCTTCCAATACCAGATTGTACTTCGTCAAAAATTAGTAAAATTTTTTTTTTATTACAAAGTTTTCTTAATCCTTCCAAACATTCATTAGGAATTACTTTTATACCACCTTCACCTAAAATTGGTTCAACCATAATTGCTGCTGTTTGTTTATCTATTACTTTTTCAATTAATTTATGATCTCCAAATTCTACTTGTACAAAACCATCTACTAAAGGATCAAACCCCTCAATTAATTTTTTTTGTCCTGATGCAGAAATTGCTGCTAGTGTTCTGCCATGAAAACTGCCTTTAATTGTAATAATCTTAAATTTTTTTGTTCTTCTTTTTATTTGATGATAAGCTCTTGCAGTTTTTATCGCTGTTTCAATTGATTCCGCTCCTGAATTACAAAAAAAAACTTTATCAGCAAATGTAAGTTTTACTAATTTTTTAGCTAATTCTTCTTGCTCTGAAATTTGAAATGCATTTGATACATGCCATATTTTTTTTGATTGTTTATGTAGTGCTTTGATTAATTCTGAATTACAATGTCCAAGAGAATTTACAGCTATACCGCTAGCAAAATCTAAATATTTTTTACCATTTTTGGTAATTAAATAAGAGCCTTTTCCTTTAACAAAAGATAAATTAGATCTTTTATAAGTAGCTAAAATTGATGAATGCATTGTTTTTTTTTTTATCTTTAAGTTCTTAATTTGTACCCTGTCTCAAACATTTTATAAACTAAGAAGGATAATATGGTATTTAAAACAATACATACAATGATTCCATTTATAATTGGTGCATCTGAATATCCAATAAAACCTGCTCTAAAACCATCTATAAAATAAAATATAGGGTTATATTTTGCTAAAAGCTCTAAAATCAAAGGTAATTTTTCGATAGAATAAAATGAACCAGATAAAAAAGTTAAGGGAGTTATAATAAATGCCGTCAAACCAGCCATATGATCAAATTTTTCGCTCCAAATCCCTCCCATAATTCCTAAAAGGCTAAGAGCTAAAGAGCCTGATAAAGAGAAAAAAATAATATAAAAAAAATTAACAAAATTCATGTCTATAAAAAAGTACAATGTTATTATGCTTGCTAATCCTACAATCATCCCTCGAGCAACACCTCCTAAGCTTATTGCAAGAGTGAGTTCAAAGCTTGATAGAGGAGGCAGAAGAATATCTACTATATTTCCTTGAACTTTAGCAATCATAATTGTTGAAGTAGTATTCATGAATGCATTTTGTAGAATTTGCATCATTATTAAACCTGGAACTAGAAATTCTGGATAACTTACTCCGCCAATGACAAAATCTTCTCTATCAATAACAATTAAAAAGACAGTCAAAAATAAAATATTTGTAACAACAGGAGCCAAAACAGTTTGATAAAAGACTTTTAGAAATCTTGTAGTTTCTTTACTAAATAAAGTCCACAAACCTACCCAATTAGTTTTTGATGCATCAAAACTTCTATTATTTAACATTCTTTAATTTTTTTAATTTTTAATATCAAATATAATTAATTTGTTTTATGAAAAAAAAAATACCGAAAAAAATTACTCTAGCCTCTCTTGAGAAGAGTGCAATTAAATATTTAGAAAAATATTCAGTAACAGAGTATCAATTAATAAGAATGTTAAAAAGAAAAATTATCAAAACTTCTTTTTTTTATAAAATTAAACCTGAAAAAGATTTTGAATTAATTAAATTAGTAATAAAAAAATTTATAGAAATAGGACTAATTGATGACAAAGTTTTTTCGGAAAATAAAGTTTTAACTTATATTGATAAGGGTTATTCAAAAAAAAAAATAATTTTTAATCTTAAAAACAAAGGAATCTCAGATGAAAACATTCAAAAAGGAATGGATAATTTAGAAAAATCTTTCGTTAATTTTGAATTGTTATCTGCGTTAATATACGCGAGAAAAAAAAAAATTATAAATTTTAAAAAAAAAGAAAAAAATTTTTCTGTAAATAAAAAAAAACTATTACAAATGTCACAAGCGGGTTTTTCTTATGATATTGCGATAAAGATAATTAATCTAAATAGTGAAAAAGAATTTATAGAACTAGAAAAATATGCAAAATATGGTGATAATTAGTCGTCGTCTGAACCAGCTGAAAATTCACGTTTTCTTTGTATTTTTTTTTTTACAGGTTTTTTTTTTTTTGTATCAAGATATGAAATTGTTGTTTGAGGAAAAGGTATTTCGATTCCAGATTTATCAAAAGCTATTTTTATTCTTCTATTAAATTCTCTTCTGACTGCCCATTGTTGTTTGTGGATTGTTGGAATTCTTCCTTTTATAATAATGGCAGAATCTTCGAATTTATCTAAACCAAAGACCTCTATTTCTCCATTGATTTTAGATGTAAAATTTTTATCTTTTTGTAAGTCTTTTCCTACTTTTTCAATAGTTTCTATTACATGATCTACATCTTCATTATAAGAAACTCCAATTTCAAAACTGTGGTAATCTTGATCTTGAGTTATATTTTTAACCGTTGTAACTTCACTAAATGGAACAACGTGTAAATGTCCGTTAATATCTCTTAATCTAACTGTTCTAATAGTAATAGCTTCAACCCTTCCTGAGTGTCCTGCTACTTCAACAATATCACCTATGGTAATTTGCCCTTCTAATATAATAAATAAACCAGTGATAATATCTTTTACTAAAGTTTGGGCGCCAAATCCTACAGCCAATCCAACTACACCAGCAGCTGCAATTAATGGGCCTATTTGTATTCCTAATTCTGATAAAACAAGCATAATAACAACAATCAAAATCGCTATAGATACAAAATTTTTTAGTATACGAAAAAGTGTATTAACTCTTTGTGTTTGAGCTTCATCCTTTGAATCATCGAGACTATCTAATTTTTTTTTAATTATTGTTGAAAGTGTCTTCCAACCAAAAAATCCTATAAAAATAATAATGAATATATTTAAAAGGGTTTGATATGAGTCTTTAAAGATATTTAAAAAAGATAAATCCATTTATAAAAAAAATACAAAAGTATTCCAAATATATTAGAATAAACTATATAAATTCAATAATGATTATGAAAAAATATATCCTTATACCATTATTTATTTTAGTTTTTAGTTTTTTAAATCTTAATTATATAGATTCTCGAGAAGAACCAGGGTCAGCTTATGATTTTTCTTTTAAAGATATAGATGGTAAGCACTTTTCTTTATCACAGTTCAAAGGTAAGCCTTTGTTAATATTTAATTCCGCTTCCAAATGTGGGTTTACTTCTCAGTATACTGGATTACAAAAAATCCATGAAAATTATAAAGACAAAGGCTTGGTTGTTATTGGAGTACCATCTGATAACTTTAATCAGGAACCAGGATCTGAAAAAGAAATAAAGGAATTTTGCATGGTAAATTTTAATATAACTTTTAATTTGACAAAAAAAAATGATGTTATCGGTTCTAATGCACACCCTCTATTTAAATGGTTAAATGATAATTATGACGCAAGACCAAAATGGAATTTTTATAAATTTGTTATAAATAAAGATGGAAAATTAGAAAATCATTTTTCATCTATGACCACGCCTTCTTCAGAACAACTAACTTCAGTATTAGATAAAATAATTAAATAATCATAATTCTTAAATTTGGTGCGCCCGAGAGGAGTCGAACCCCTAACCTCCTGATCCGTAGTCAAGCGCTCTAATCCAATTGAGCTACGGGCGCTTTTTCTTTTTTTTTTTTATATTTTGTAAGAAATTATATTTTTGCCAAACATATTTTCTCATATCATGACATATAATTTCTTTTTCCTTTCCATGAACAAACGATCTACTACTTCCTAATTTTTTTTTCATGAAACTAAAAAACTCATTTATAATTTAATTAATCGCTAATTACACGTTAAAGCGTTGCAAAAATACAACATATATAACTTGTTTTTCTTAATTTACAAATCATAATACTAGTATAAGTTTTAAAGTAATATATAATTATTTTAGAAATTTTTTGTGTCGGGAGAATGCTTTACAGATTTATTTTATTATTTATTTTTTCAATCGTAGTTTCTAGCTGCACATTGCTAGATAGGGGAAGCAAAGAAGATATTGCTGAACTTGAAACAATTCCTGAAGAGCCAGTGCTACAAGAACCTTCAATTTTAATTGATGACGAGGAAATGATGCCGACAGATGATACAACAATAGTTGATGATGGCTCACTCCAAAGAACTGAACAAATAGAAGCAGGAGCGAGTGGAACTTTTGTTGGCCAAAAAATTAATCCTTTAAGAGAAGATTTTGTAGCAGTTGCAGAAGCATTTAATATACACAGAGATTCTTATGAGGAAATCAAATCTAGGGTTTATGGTGCCTCAACTGAGTTTTATGGAACTATTGCTGCTATTAATACAAAATTACAACTAGGAACAACACCTGGAAATCCTGTTTTAGTTAGACAATACGATGAAGGACAAAGTGAACTTGATAATATTGAAGAATATATGCGTGAAATAAATCTACTAAATCAAAAAGTAAATGCTGATGCAGGGGTGGTAGCGCTATTAAAAAGCACGTTAAATAAAACATTGCGCCTGGCAGGTGCAATTGACCAGGACCATCGTCAATTAGAATTGCTAGAGGATGATACAGAAAAATTAGAAATTGATATCGCAAGACTTATTAATGAAATTACAGAAGAAATTTCTAGACAAGCTGGTTTTGCAAAAATTGAAAATCAAAATATGTTAGTAATGGCTGTTGCTATAAGAAATGGAGAAGCAATGGGAACAGGTATACTAAATCGTTCATTCCTTGCAGCTCAAGCTTTGGCTGATGCTGGCCCTCCTGATCAACAATTAGATGTTCCTCAAGTAAATATTACAGGCTTGCCTTTAGTTGTTATTAGATTTGATGACCCTGATATTAACTATGAAAAAACATTGTTTGATGCAATAGGAACTACTGTTGACAAGAAATCTGATGCTACTTTCGGATTAGTTGCTGTAGCACCAATTGGAAAAAATGAGGGTGAAACAAGGATTAATTCCTCTAAAGTAAAAAAATATGCTGAAAGAGTGTTAAGAAGTTTGGTTAGTTTTGGGTTACCTTCGAAAAAAGTGGCTTTGACTGCCAAAACAAGTGGAGATGTAGTTGTTCCAGAAGTTCATATATACGTTCAGTAATTAATTTTTATAATTATCAATCAGTCTAGTTTTGCCTATCCACGCTGCTATAAAAACTCGTAAATTATTCTTTTTTATATTTTTTTTTGATAAATTATTTTCATTATAAATCTCTAAATAATCAACTTTACTAAAACCATAATTAATTAATTTTTTTTTGCCCATAAATTTCAAATTATTTAAGTTATTTAGATTTTTTTTTGCTTCAAAACAGATTTCTTTTATTGTTTTAAACAAAAAAGGAGCAATTTTTTTTTGCTTATTGTTTAATAAATTGTTTCTAGAAGAATATGCTAGACCATTACTATCTCTAACCGTTGGTATAGTAATAATTTTTATTTTTAATTTATATTTTAATATTAAATCTTTAATAATTAAATTTTGTTGAAAATCCTTTTCACCAAAAAAAGCTATGTTAGGTAAAACTTGTTCAAACAATGATTTTAAAACTGTGACTACACCATCGAAATGTCCTTTTCTGAATTTGCCACATAATTTATTAGACTTACTTGATGCTTTAATTCTTTTAATTCTTTTACTAGGAAAAACTTCTTTCATTGATGGTAAATAAAGTATATTCACTTTTTTTTTATTAATCTTTCTTTTGTCAGAGTTCAAATTAGATGGATATTTTATAAAATCATTTTTTGAATTAAATTGTAAAGGATTTAAAAAAATACTAAGAACTACAATGTCGGTTTTTTTTTTTGCTAATTTTATTAACTCAAAATGTCCTTTATGTAATCCACCTAGAGTTGGTACAAAACCTATTTTCTTTTTTTTTAACTTATATTTTTTAATTTCACTTATTAAAGTTTTCGAATCTTTAATTATTTTAAAACTAATCACTTTTTTTCATTAAATTTTAGATATGTTATATTATTAGAATTTTTTTTAGTCTTAATATAACAAAATTCACTACTTGGAAATATGCCACTTCTTACTTCTTTACAAAATATTTTTATAGATGTTTCTGGATCATGGTTTTTATAAACTTTTACAAATTTAGGTGGTTTAATTTTTTTATATTTATTCGTTATGCCTAATATATCATCAGTAACTAGTATTTGGCCATTACACTCATTGGATGCACCGATTCCAATTATTGGAATAAATTTATTTTTATATTTTTTAATTCTTTTTACTACAGCTTTTGCTGCACTTTCTGCCACTGCTTCAATTACAATGGAAAAAACGCCTGCTTCATATAATTCGCAAGCATCTTCTATTAATTTCTTTTCTTCTGAAATATTAAAACCTTTAATTTTTATATTTTTATAGTTTTTTATTGATTGAGGAGATAAACCGATATGGCCCATAACATTTATACCTCTATCTGTTAAATATAAAACTGTTTCTGAGATTTTTTTTCCCCCTTCAATCTTAACTCCATAACAATTTGTTTTATCTATTACTTTACACGCAGTTTCGTAAGCTTGAATAGGAGACCTTTCGTAGGTTCCAAATGGTAAGTCAACTATAACTAAAGTATTTTTTGCTGCCTTAACAACTGCTTTTGAATGATTAATCATCATATCTAGAGTTACTTTTCTAGTATTTTTCATTCCATATAAAGTTGTACCTAAACTATCGCCGACTAATATAAAATCTACATATTTATCCAATATTTTTGACATATTGTATGAATATGCAGTTAGGCCGACTATAGGATGAGCTTTATTAAAGAATTTTGTAATTTTGTTTTTTAAATTCATCTCAATATAATTATATTAATTAAGGTTTAATAAAAAATTTGTTTAAATCAATATTAAAAATACTTTTTTTGTTTTTTTTAACATTAGCAAAAAATACTTTTGCAGTTGAAAAAAATAGTTTTATTGTTTCTACTTCGCATCCACAAGCATCAAAAATAGGAGGTGATATTTTAGCTAAAGGCGGCAATGCTATAGATGCTGTTTTAGCCATTCAAATGGCTCTTAACTTATTAGAACCTGAATCTTCTGGTATTGGTGGAGGTGGATTTTTATTATATTATGACAAAAAAAAAAATCATTTAACTTTTTATGATGGTAGAGAAACAGCTCCATCTAAAATAAAAAAAGAATTTTTTTTGGACAATAAAGGAAATCCATTATCATTTTTTGATATAGCAGTTGGTGGTACCGCGATTGGTGTGCCTGGTCTAGTATCAATGCTTGAGATTGCACACAATAATCATGGATTACTGAAATGGCAAGATTTATTTACACCGGCTATTAATCTTTCAAAAAATGGTTTCAAAATTTCTTCAAAACTTCATAAGGCAATTAAAAAAGATAAATATTTACATTTCTTTCCAGAAAGTAAAAAATATTTCTATAAAAACAATCAGTCAAAAAAAAAATTAACTATACTAAAAAACTTTAATTTTACAGAAACACTTAAAATTATATCTTTGGAAAAATCTAAGGGTTTTTATCAAGGAGAGATTGCAGAAAGTATAGTGTATGCAGTTCAAAATTCTCCTATTAAAAGAGGCTACATCACTTTAAATGATTTAAAAAATTATAAGGCAAAAAAAAGAAAACCTATCTGCGGTAAATATAGAGAATATAAAATATGTAGCGCCGCTCCGCCAAGCGCTGGTGGGTTTAGTATTTTACAAATTTTAGGAATACTTGAAGAATTTGATCTATCTAAAGATAATATGAAAGAAGACATTCGTTTAATTTTAGAAGCAGCAAAATATTCTTTTAATGATAGATATAAATATTTAGGTGATCCTGATTTTTCTAATATTAAAATAAACAATTATCTAACTAAAAGATACCTTAGACAAATTGCAAATCAAATATCTGCAAATAAAAAGATAGAAACAAATATAAAAATAAACAACGAGTTATTTATTCCTACATCAACAACTCATTTTTCAGTAATTGATTCATATGGTAATGTCGCATCAATTACTTCTAGTATTGAAAATACTTTTGGATCTAGATTAATGACATCAGGTTTTTTGTTAAACAATCAACTTAGCGACTTTAATTTTAAAATAGAAGGAGATTTATTTAAAAATAATATAGTAGAACCTAAAAAAAAACCTTTAAGTTCAATGTCACCAACAATAATTTTTGATAAAAATAATAATGTAAAAATGGTTATAGGTTCGCCTGGAGGTAAATCGATCATAATGTACGTAGTTAAAACAATTGTAGCAGTCCTAGATTGGGAAATGGGGATAGAAGAAGCAGTAGATTTTCCAAATTTTAGTATTTATAAAGACAAAATTTTAATTGAAAAAAATAGATTTGATAAAGAATTTGAAGAATATCTTTTAAGTTTAGGATATTTAATAGTTGAAAAAGAAATGAATAGCGGTTTAAATGGTTTTGAAATTAAAGACGGTGTGCTATTTGGAGCTGCAGACAAAAGAAGAAATGGATTAGTTGTATATAATTAAAATTTTTTTGTATATTTTATAACAATTTAATTTATAAATATTAACCATATTAAAGATATTAATTTTTTTAAAATTTAAAAAGTGAAACGTACATTCCAACCCAGCAAAAGAAAAAGAAAGAATAAACATGGTTTTAGAAAAAGAATGTCAACTAAAGACGGCAGATTAATTTTATCTAAAAGAAGAAATAAGGGTAGAAAAAGAATTTCAGCTTAAAAATTAATGTCAACAATTTTTCTCAAAACCATAAAAAAGAGAGTTGATTTTTTAAAAGTATCAAAAAGTGGAAAAAAAATTTTTACTAAAGGTTTTATTCTTCAAAAATATAAAAGAAATATGGATTTGGAAAAAGATACTATTAGAATTGGGTTTACAATTACAAAAAAAATTGGTGGTGCTGTAATAAGAAATAAAATTAAAAGACGTTTTAGAGCAATAATTAGAGAAATTTTTACTAAATACCTAAAAAAAAATTATGATTATGTAATTATTGCAAATAAAAAAAGTTTAATTATGGATTATAAAGAATTAAAAAGCGATGTTATAAAAACAGTTAAATAAAAAAAATGAGTGTACTAAATAAGATATTTATAAGATTTTTTATAAATTTAATTAAATTTTATAGTTTTTTTTCTCCCTTTTTTTATAGAGGTGTATGCAGATTTAATCCCACATGTAGCCAGTATGCTATCCAGGCTATATCAAAGTACGGACCTATAATTGGAATCTATAAAAGTATTGGCAGATTATTAAAATGTCATCCATTTGGAAAACATCAATTTGATAAATTTAAAAAAGGGCAAGTAAAATAAAATGAAAGAACAAGGTAATTTATTATTAGCAATTGTATTATCACTTTTAATTTTATTAGGTTTTCAATATTTTTTTGAAGCACCAAAAATGAAAAAGGAGACAGAAAGAAAAAAACACCTAGAACAAACGGAGGATTTAATAAAGAATAATACTAATGATTTGGAAGATAATATAACTGGTTATTTAGAAATAGATGATGCGTTAAACAAAGATCAAAGAATTAAAATTGATGCAACAAGACTTCAGGGTTCCATATCTTTAAAAGGTTTAAAAATTGATGATCTTACTTTTAAAAATTACAAGGAAACACTAAATAATGACAGTAAACTTGTTACTTTGTTTAAACCAAGTTCAACTAGAGGTGGATATTTTTCTAATTTTGGTTGGATAAAAGCATCAACAAATGAAGATTTTGATTTACCAAATGATCAAACTATTTGGACTGCAAATTCAAAAAAAATAACTAGTAACAATCCTGCTATATTTTCTTGGGCCAATGAACAAGGAGTTCAATTTGAACAAGAAATTTCAATTGACGAAAACTACATGTTCACAATTAAACAAAAAGTCATCAATAATACAGATAAAAATATAAGTATAAGTCCTGTTGCCAAAATTAGTAGAACGGATACACCAAAAACACAAGGTTTTTTTATTTTGCACGAAGGGCCCATTGGTATTATCGATGGTATTCTTGAAGAGTTAGATTACAAAGATTTAAAAAAAAATATTGGTCCAATTGAGTATAAATCAAAAGGTGGCTGGATGGGAATAACAGATAAATATTGGTTAGCAACACTTATACCTGATCAAAATTCAAATATTGTTGCTAGATATCAATTTTATACAAAAAATAATAAAGAAAAATACCAAGTTGATTATAAGGGAGGTATTATTGAAATACCTTCAAACAAATCAGCAACTATTCAAAATTTATTATATGCAGGCGCAAAAGAGGTTGAACTTTTAGATATATATGAAAAACAGTATTCCATACCAAGGCTAGATTTTGCTATAGACTTTGGATGGTATTATTTTTTAACTAAACCTTTTTTATACATTTTAATTTTTTTCCAAAATATATTTGGAAACTTTGGAGTATCCATAATATTACTTACTCTTTTAATCAAATTAGTATTCTTTCCATTAGCAAACAAATCATATATAGCAATGCAAAAAATGAAGGAGCTACAACCTCAACTTATGAGACTAAAAGAAATGCATAAAAACGATAAAGTCAAATTAAATCAAGAGATGATGGCTCTCTATAAACGCGAAAAAGTGAATCCAGCAGCTGGTTGTCTTCCGATATTGATTCAAATTCCAGTTTTCTTCGCACTTTATAAAATTCTTTTTGTTAGTTTGGAAATGAGACACGCACCATTTTATTTATGGATTAATGATTTATCCGTTGCTGATCCTACTTCTATTTTGAATTTATTTGGTCTATTGCCATATGATCCAAATTTTCTTCCTAAAATTATTAATATTGGAATTTGGCCTTTGCTTATGGGTGGAACTATGTGGCTACAACAAAAATTAAATCCACAGCCAACTGATCCTATACAGGCTAAAATTTTTACGTTTTTACCTATATTTTTTACATTTGTTCTTGCTCCGTTTCCCTCAGGCCTTGTGATTTACTGGACTGCTAATAATGTATTAAGTATGGGGCAACAAATCTTAATAAAAAAAAAGATGGAAAAAGAAAAAAATAAAATTTAGAATTATTAAAATTGAAAATAGACTTATCTACAAAGGAAAAAAAATATCTTCAAGAAGCTTTATCATTTACTGAAGCTGAAAAATATATAAAAAAATTTAATAATAAAATCTTTGTTATTAAATATGGAGGGAGTGCTCTTAGCAATAGATACTTAGCAAATAACTTTGCCAAAGATCTAGTTTTAATAAAAAAATTAGGAATTAATTTAGTTGTTGTTCATGGTGGTGGAGTTCAAATATCAGAAACGCTAAAAAAAGAAAAATTAGATTCTAAGTTTATAAACGGATCAAGGGTAACAGATGAAAAAACTTTAAAAATTGTTGAAAAAGTTTTAATAAAAAGAATAAATAATAAAATTGTCAATCTAATCAACCAAGCTGGTGGTAAAGCTATAAGTTTGCCAGGACATAAAAAAAATTTAATTGAGGTAAATCCATTAAAAAAAGAAATGGGTTTTGTTGGAAAACCTAAGAAAATAAAAATAAAAATTATAAAAAATCTTTTAAAAAAAAATTATATACCAATTATTACAAGTCTAGGTTTTAAAGGTAAAAAAGTTTTTAATATTAATGCAGATATTGTAGCAGGCGCACTCGCTTCCTCATTGTCCGCTACAAGATTTTATTTTATAACAAACATAAAAGGAGTTATGGATATAAATAATAAATTAATAAAAGAAATCACTCCTAAGAAAGCAAGGGAATTAATAAAAAAGAATATTATAAAAGGCGGTATGATTCCTAAAGTAGAAACTTGTTTAAATGCTGTAAAAAAATCAGCTAATGCTGCTGTAATTTTAGACGGAAGAGTTCCGAAATTATTATTAAAAGAAATATTTACGACAAAAGGAGTTGGAACTTTAATTGGAAAAAAATAATATAGATTTTACTCATTGGTTTTTTGATTTAGATAACACTTTATATTGTGCTAATAGCGGTATTTTTGATCAAATACACAAAAAAATGGGAGAATTTATTTCAAAAAATTTAAAAGTTAGTTTAAAAGAAGCAAAATTCCTACAAAAAAAATATTTTATAGAAAATGGAACAACGCTTTACGGATTAATGATAAATCACAATATTAATCCAAAAGAATTTTTGAGTTACGTACATGACATTGACTTCAGTATAGTTAAACCCGATGAAGAATTAAATAATCTAATAAAAAAGGTGCAAGGAAAAAAAATAGTTTTTACAAATGCAGATATTTCATACGTAAAAAAAATATTAACAAATTTGGACTTAAATAATATCTTTGAAGATATATTTGATATTGAACGTATGAATTTTTTACCCAAACCAAATTTAAAAACTTATAAAAAATTAATATCTACTTATAATGTAAAAAAAGGAATTTTATTTGATGATATTCCGCAAAATTTATTTCCAGCATCAGATCTAGGTTTAAAAACAGTTCAGATCTATAATAAAAAACTCCACAAAGAATTAAATGGAACATCAAAAAAAATTGATTATATGACAAATAATCTAAAAGAATGGTTACAAAAATGGATACAGAACAATTAAAAAAAATTATTGAAACAAATTTTGAAAAAATTGAAGAAATTGATCCTCAAACTAAAGGTGGGTTACCTGATGCAATAAATGAAGTTATAGATTTATTAAATATTGGTAAAATTAGAGTTGCTGAAAAAAAAGATAATAAATGGATTGTTAATCAATGGATTAAGCAAGCTATACTTTTAAGTTTTAAAACTAATGAAATGGAACTTCTAAAAGGACCCTACACAACATGGTGGGACAAAGTTCCAGGTAAAACAGTAAATTGGTCTAAAGAAGATCACGAAAAAGCTGGATTTAGACATGTGCCTAACGGAACTGTAAGAAAAGGATCTTATATTGGTAAAAATGTAATATTGATGCCAAGTTTTGTAAATGTTGGAGCATATGTAGATGAAGGAAGTATGATTGATACTTGGGCAACAGTTGGAAGTTGCGCACAAGTAGGTAAAAATGTTCATTTATCTGGTGGCGCTGGTCTTGGAGGTGTTTTAGAACCTCTTCAAGCATCTCCAACCATTATTGAAGACAATTGTTTTATTGGTGCACGCAGTGAAGTTGCCGAAGGTGTAATTGTAAAAGAAGGAAGTGTTTTATCAATGGGAGTTTTTATATCTGCTTCAACAAAAATTGTTGAAAGAGATAGTGGAAAAATTCATATGGGTGAAGTTCCTCCATACTCTGTAGTTGTACCTGGGACTCTGCCAGGAAAAAATGGTGGTCCATCTTTAGCTTGTGCAGTAATTGTAAAGCAAGTAGATGAAAAAACACGATCTAAAACTTCTATTAATGATTTATTAAGAGATTAAAAAAAAAATATAAATGAAAAATTCTAATGAAATTGATATTGCCCAGAAATTAATTCGATGTAAATCAATAGCACCTAATGCTAATAATGCATTAAGTGTTGTTGAAAAGGAATGTAAAGCTATAGGTTTTAAATGTACAAAACTAAAATTCTCAGAAAAAGGTTATGACTCTATAAGTAATTTATATGCTGAAATAGGTAATGGTAAACCACATTTTTCATTTGCCGGTCACGTAGATGTTGTTCCTGCAAATAAAAAGGATTGGTCTGTTGATCCTTTTAAAGGAGTAATAAAAAATAATTCTTTATGGGGAAGAGGAGCTGTAGATATGAAGTCAGCCATAGCTTGTTTTTTATTAGCTTCAAAAAATTATTTAAAAGAAAACAAAAATTTTAAAGGTAAGATTTCTCTTGTAGTAAGCGGTGATGAAGAACAGTATGCACTCAATGGGACGCCAAAAATTTTAAAGTGGCTAAAGAAAAAGAAAATTAAGATTAATAATTGTTTAGTTGGAGAACCAACAAATTTAAATGTTCTTGGTGACCAAATAAAAATTGGAAGAAGAGGTGGCTATAATGGGGTTGTGACAGTATTTGGAAAAGAAGGACATTCTGCATGGCCTTCGAGAACCAAAAACCCCGTTTCCGCTTTAATCAAAATGTTAACAAATATTGATAAAAAAGTTTTAGATAGAGGAACAAAGCACTTTCAACCAAGTATAATTTCTATTACATCGGTTGATGTTGGAAATGAAGCTCTTAATGTAATTCCCTCTAAAGCAATAGGATGTTTTAATATTAGATTTAATCCTAAACATACAATCAAATCATTAACAAAATGGATAAAAAATGAATTTAACAAAGTGGGCTTTAAATATAAGTTAGATCTTTATGTTTCTGGCAACGCTTTTTTAACAAAACCTGGAAAATTTTCTGAACTCATCAAAAAATGTGTAAAAAAAATAACAAAAAAAAATCCAGAGTACGCGACTGATGGTGGAACATCAGATGCAAGATTTATTAATGCAGAAGGAATTAATGTAGTTGAATTTGGTTTAGTTGGAAAAACAATGCATACTAGTTCTGAAAAAGTCCCCTTAAAAGATTTAAAAAATTTAACTAAAATTTATAAGTTAATTTTAGAAGAATATTTTAAATGAAAAAAAAAAAAGTTATAAAAAATCCTTCAGCAAAAGCTTTAAGAACACCTGAATTTAGACCCAAGATTATTCAATCTAAAAAAAGATATGTAAGAAAAAAAGTTAAACTTGAAGAAATAGATGATATTTAAAAAATTAGAAAAGTATATATTTGTTTCTATCTAATTTACTCATACATTTAGAAAGTTGACTATTATATGTTTGTGCTTGTTTTTCTACTTTACTTGCAGTTTTTAAAAGTTGAATTTTTTTCTTATATGTTTTTTTTCTATAACCATTAATACCTTCGTGATACGATAGATAAATACTGTAAGTATCTTTTTTTGATATACCCAATTCTTTATGAGCTGTAGAAATATACCAACCAACAAAATCAACTGAATCTCTAAAACTTATGCGTGTCACAAATCTTTTTCCAGTTTCTTTTTTATATTGCTCCCATGTTCCTTTTGTAGCTTGTGAATATCCTAGCGAACTGGACTCCCGTGTTAACAAAGGTATAAATCCAAACAGTTTCTTTCTTGGTGGTTTAGCATATTGTTTATAAGCGCTTTCTTGGTTTATAACACTCATTAATGTTGCGATCGGAACTTTCCATTTTTTTGAACTTTTCTTTACAGCTTTAAACCAAAAATACTTTTGAGAAAACACTTCGCAAGCATTAGCCGCATGTGAAGGAGTAGACACACAGCTTTGTAGTGAAGCAATTGAAGTTAGAATAAATAATATTAGAAAAAGTCTTAACAAAAACATATATTATAAAACGAACTAAATAATATTTATTTGCAATATGAAAATTATAACATTACCAGATCCTATATTAAAAAAAAAATGTGATCTAGTCACAGAAGTAAATGATAAAATTAGAAAACTTTTAGATAATATGCTTAGTACAATGTATAAAGCGCCTGGCATTGGTTTGGCGGCACCACAAATTGGAATTAGTAAAAGATTAATTGTTATGGATGTATCTCCAAGGGCTGGATTAAAGCGTTACCAAGTGGAAAAAGATGAAAAAAAGGAAAAAATTAAACCAAATCCTATTCAAATGATTAATCCAGAAATAACTTGGATTTCTGAAAAAAAAGATACAGATCAGGAAGGGTGTTTATCTATTCCTGGTGTTATGGCAGATATAACCAGGCCATCTTCTTGCAAAGTAAAATATTTAGATAAAAATGGCGAATCAAAGGAACTACATGCCAAAGGGCTTTTAGCAAGATGTGTACAGCACGAATACGATCACATCTGCGGGATTTTATTTATAGATCACTTATCTAAAACTAAAAAAGATATGATCATTCGTAAAATTAAAAAACAACAAAAGGAGGAAGAACAAACGACTTAAAAATGAAATTAAAAGTTGCCTTTATGGGCACTCCTGAATTTGCTCTGCCTGGGTTGGAAACCATTTATAAAAATTTTAATTTGATTGGTTGTTTTACTCAGCCATCGAGACCATCTGGTAGGGGACAAAAAATATCTCATTCTCCTGTTAAAAATTTTTGTGTAAAAAATAATATTCCGGTTTTTACTCCAGAAAATTTTAAGAGAGAAAGTGAAATTAATCAGTTAAAAGAAATAAATTGTGATGTTTTAATCGTAGCAGCGTATGGGATTATATTGCCAAAAGATATCTTAATAATACCTAAATTTGGAGCATTAAATATTCACGCATCTCTACTTCCAAGATGGCGAGGTGCTGCTCCTATACAACGCGCTATTTTAGCTGGCGATAAAAAAACTGGTATTACAATAATACAAATGAACGAAAATTTAGATGCAGGAGAAATTATTTTGCAAAAGGAAATTGTAATAAAAGAAAAAAATACTGCTCAAGAAATTCATGATCAATTAGCTAAAACTGGGAGCAGTTTAATTAATAAAGTATTAAAAAAATTAGAAAAAAATCAAAAAATTGAATCTATTCCTCAAAATGAAGGAAAGGTGACTTATGCAAAAAAAATTGCAGTAGAAGAAACAAAAATTAATTGGAACAAAAGTGGAAAAGAAATATTAAGGCAAATAAAAGCGTTTGGAGCATGGTTTGTAATAAACAAACAAAGAATAAAAATTTTTAATGCTGATATTTCTTCAATGAAAAATAAATCCCCTGGTTTAATCGTAGATAAAAACTTTTCAATCTCTTGCGGTAATGGAGATTTAATTAAACCTACAATTTTACAAAAATCAGGTGCAGCTAAAATGGATATTTATACATTCTTAAGAGGTTTTCATTTTGAAATAAACCAAAAAGTTGAATAAAAATGACACGATATAAAATAAATATTGAATATGATGGAACAAACTTAGTTGGCTGGCAAAAACAAAAAAATGGTCTTTCTGTCCAGGAAATTTTGGAAAATTCACTTAACAAATTATCAGGTGAAAAAAAAAAAATCCAAGGATCTGGTCGAACTGATGCTGGTGTACATGCTTTAAATCAAGTAGCACATTTTGATTTAAATAAAAAAATAAAAACAGATGCAATAAGAGATGGGTTAAATTTTCATATAAAAAATTTATATAAAAAACGTAGTGTCTCTGTCTTAAAATGCGAAAAAAGTAAAAAAAATTTTAATGCTAGATTTGACGCTAAAGAAAGAACTTATTTATATAAAATTCTTGATAGACGTTCGCCTCCTACTATTCAAAATAAAAGAGTATGGCATGTTAAAAAAAAACTAGATAATAAATTAATGAAAAACGCAGCACAAGTTTTAATAGGAAAACATGATTTTACAAGTTTTCGCTCAAC